>Ga0265297_10007174_pt1 | contig 15600 bp, 12 predicted proteins | sample Munlanlwell13791_FD_192502 | JGI IMG/M metagenome (GOLD analysis project Ga0265297, IMG submission 192502) | Leachate microbial communities from a municipal landfill in Southern Ontario, Canada - Leachate well 137-91 | ecosystem: Engineered > Solid waste > Landfill > Unclassified | place... | reverse complement strand
AGGTCTACGACTGGCAGAACTCTGAAGGAGATGATCTGGCGCTCAAAGAGTCGGGAGGATGCAGCACTGGCAAAGGCGGTTCGTCAAGTCCCTTGGCATTAATGGCTCTATTCTGGGCAATCACTCTGTGGCTCAGGCGTCGCCGAACAAGCGACCGCTAAAAGCCCTCAACCTGTCCCCCCTCAATCAATTGGATTTACGTGTGTGTTGTGCGAGGGGGGGCTTTTCTTATTTGCCCCTTATAACTCCGCCAATCTTTTCCAAATTGTGGAAGATTTTTTTCTGAACACCGGACATTTCTTCGTCGGTCAAAGTTCTATCGTCGGCTTGAAGAAGCACTCTAAAGGCAAAAGCTTTTTTGTCTTTTTCAACATGCTCGCCCTCGTAAATATCAAAAAGATTAATTCTTTTTATAAGACTTTTGTCAGCCTTTTCAATTTCATTTTCAACTTCGGCTACGGTTTTCTTTTTATCAACAACAACGGAAATATCGATATCCAGACCTTGGAATTTTGGCAGCTGTGAATATTTTGTTAAGGGCTCCTGAATGCCCGCAATCTTGGTAAAGTTAATTTCAAAAATCGCAACTTTCGCATCAATATCAAAGTTTTTAAGAACCTGAGGATGAACTTCAAACAGTCTTCCAACTTCCTCATTTCGCACTTTTACATTTGCGACCCTTGAAGGATGAGCATAAGAAGGCCCGTTTTCAGCTTTTGATATTTTTACATCATACCCGGAGAACTGTTTCAAGAAATTATAAACAATTGATTTAACATCGTAAAACGCCTCCAATTTTGTCTTCTTTGAAAGCACGACCGCGCCGGCAATCCACTTTTCCTCAAGCGGAAAAAACTCTCCGATTTCCTTGTATGTTCTCCCAATTTCGTAAAGCCCAAAACCCGGAAAGTATCTAAGATTTGCCGCTACATTTTTTAATAAATTCGGCACAAGAGAAATTCTTAAATGAGTCTGATCGGACGAAAGGCAGTTGTCCAACAAAATATGATTTTTGTCCTCCATAAGACATTTTTCAAGCTCGTCGATCCCGTAAAAAGAGTAATTATAAATTTCCGACATTCCAAATCCGTAGCTTAAAAGATTTCGTGCATGATGCTTTCTTGTGCGCTCAATATTCTCAATCGGAGTTCTTATTGGAAGATCCGGAAGGGTTGGTTTAACATTTTCATAACCGTAAATTCTAACCACTTCTTCAACAAGATCATCTTCAATATCTATATCTTTTGTAGCCCTAAAAGAAGGCACCAAAACTTCAAGTTTTGTATCGGATTTTTTGTGTACCCCAAATTCAAGTGACTCTAAAATTTCACTGCACTGCTTTGTTGTAACAGGCGCGCCAATCTTGGATGCAACCTTTTCCGTATCCAGCGTTATTACAAGTTCCTTGAGCTCAATATTATTTTTATCGGTAATAGGACCTGCAATTTTCGCCTTTGGACAAAGCTGCAAAATAAGCTCAGCTGTTCTTTTTATCGCAAGCTCGGTAAGCATCGGATCAAGACTTTTTTCAAACCTTTGAACAGCTTCCGTTCTAAGCCCCAGCCTAACCGAAGTTGTTCTTACAGATTGCGGATTAAAGTTTGCGGATTCAATAATAACTTCCGTTGTTCCGTCATTAATTTCCGAATTTTCTCCTCCCATAACACCCGCAATTGCAACCGGCTTTTCATGATCGGCAATCACAAGCATGTTCTCGTCCAGCTTTCTTTCCTGCCCATCGAGGGTAGTAATTTTTTCATCTTTTTTCGCACGCCTAACAACAATTCCTTTCTTTATAAAATTTTTATCAAACGCATGAAGAGGCTGTCCAAGCTCGGCCATCACGTAATTTGTAACGTCAACTATGTTTGAAATCGGCCTATAGCCAACGGCAATAAGCCTGTCTTTAAGCCATTTTGGAGACTCCTCAATTGTGACGTTCTTTATAATAAGCCCACAGTAACGCGGACATAAATCGTAATCTTTAACTTCAATTTCAGGTGACTCTCCGCTTTTCGGAATAACAACTTTTGGCTCAAGTTTCTTTAGTTTATTTCCAGTAATAGCCGCAATTTCGCGCGCCATTCCATAGTGCCCCCAAAGATCCGGCCTATGAGTAAGCGACTTATTATCCATCTCAAAAACAATGTCGTCTTTTGCAAAAACTTTTGCCAGCGGCATTCCTTCTTTCACGTCCATTCCTTTAAGGTCGTAAATCCCGTCCTCCTTGCTTTCAAGCCCGATTTCCTCACTCGCACAAAGCATTCCTTCGCTCATTACTCCACGCACTTTTGTAGGTTTTAATTCAACCCAGTCACCTTCTCCGTGCCACTTAACTTTGGCTCCGGAAAGCGCCACAGGCGCGTACATTCCTTCGTAAATATTATTTGCTCCGCACACAATTTGATGAGTTTTTCCGCCCAAACTTGTCTCCGTAACTGTTAATTTATCCGCATCCGGATGGGGTTTTATCGACTTAATTTTTCCGACGACCATATTGTCAAAAGCTGCGGCAAGATCGGTAAATCCTTCCACTTCCGCCGTGCGAATGGTTATAAGTTCGCCAAGTTTCTTTGGATCAATATCATCCTTTAAAGCCACAAAATCCTTTATCCAGTTGAGCGAAATCAACATTTAATTGGTAGTTAGTTATTGTAAGTACATCCGTTTAATTCGGCCAAAGTTGCGAGCGGTGTATTGCCCGATCTAACCGTGCCGTCACCAAAAATCCATGTAGGCACAGCTTTAACGCCTGCATCGGTGCATTCCTGAGTCCATCCATCCGTTGCTGCACATTCCGTGTTGTCCAAATATTCAAGCCCGTCCCCAAACGCTGCTTTTTGATTTTGACAATGCCCACACCATGAAGCGGTATATAATTTTGCCCCACTTTCAGTTAAACACTTTGCAAGTGTAATCTCGGCAGACTCGTCGACCTCAGTAGTAGTTTCTGGAGTAACAATCTCGGCTTCAGGCTCCGGCGTAACAATAGCCGGTTTATCAACAACGGGCCTTTCTACCGGCGTTGGAATTGTCTCCGGAATATTTAAATCCGTTGGAATTGGAGTAACCACTTTTTCTTCTTCCTGCTGCACAGCAGGTTTTTCACTTAACACTTCATCGGTTTCTTTTGCATCCTGCGCATCACAACCTGCAAGCATAAAAACTCCAAAAATCGCGAATATAACTTTGAACTTCATACTAAAATTGGTTAATAAATCGAAGATCTCCTCCTAAAATAAGACGTATATCATCAATACCGTGACGCATCATAACAAGGCGTGTAAGCCCAAATCCAAACGCCCAGCCCTGCCATTTTTTGGGATCAATTCCGCCGGCCTTAAGTACATTTTCGTGAATCATTCCGGCTCCCATAAATTCAACCCATCCGGTGTGTTTGCAAACTCTGCATCCTTTTCCGCCGCATAGTAAACACGAGAAATCAACTTCCAATCCCGGCTCCACAAAAGGAAAATATCCAGGACGAATTCTAACGGTAACTTCTTTTCCAAAAAGTTTACTTAAAAACTGAGCAAGAACGCCCTTTAAATGTGAAATCGAAATATCTTTGTCGATCATAAATCCTTCAACTTGGTAAAAAGTTGTGTCGTGAGAAACATCCGTAGCCTCATATCTAAATGTTCTGCCGGGCACAATTACCCGCAGAGGCGCGCCATATTTTTCCATTGTCCTTAATTGCACCGGCGACGTTTGCGTTCGCAAAACCATGCGTCCATGCTTCTTGTCTTTCTTATCTTTTATAAAAAATGTGTCCTGCATATCACGAGCAGGATGCCACGCGGGAATATTCAATCCCTCAAAATTGTAGTATTCACTCTCAACTTCCGGACCATCCATAATCATAAATCCCATTGAGCTGAAGATTTTTTCAACTTCATGCTGCACCTGAGACAAAGGATGAATGTGCCCCGGCTCAGCTTCCGGCCCCGGAACGGTAATATCAAAAGTGTCATCTTTTAATTTTTCGTTTAATTCCGCATTTTCCAAAGCGCGTGCTTTTGCCTTAAACTCGGCCTCAAGCTCATTCTTTACCTCGTTACTTAGCTTCCCGATTGTCGGTTTTTCCGCATCGGACAAATCTTTAACGCCTCTTAATATGTTCGTTAATTCACCCTTTCTACCGATATATTTTACTTCAATTTCCTGAAGATTATTCAGCCTGTCAGCCTTTGATATAGCCTCAAGGCAGGCCTTTTTAAGCGCAAGCAATTGTTCTTTCATGAAGGTGTTTTTAGTACGCCTCCGAGTTTACGTGTTTTTGTGGTTTTTTTCAAGAAAGTACCGGGTACAAAATTAGATTTGGCTTTCATAGGCCATCTCGTCGCAAGTACCGGGTACAAACACACCCTAGCTTTTCGCCCAATTTTGTTGTATAATATCAGTGTCGATTCAGACAAAAAACAAATAACCAAAATAAAAATGCCAGATAAACTACACAGCGCCGGTCACGATAATGAGTACAAACGATTTCAACCTGAATACGCAAAAACCGCTCCTCAGGATTTAGCGAAAGAAATGCACGATCTTGGAAAAAGCATCGACCCTGCGAATCAGATGCCAAAGGATAACAAGGAAAAAATAAACAGCCTGCTTCAAGAATGTAAGAACGGTGAATGCCAGACAGAAGAGGTACTTAAAGGAAACGGTTACATCCCGCTAAAAATGAGCAAATTTGAAAACGCCGAGGATGTTCACGAAGGGCACATCGCGTATCTTTATGCAAACAACGTGCTTTCCGAAGGCCGACAGGTCGTAGTTGGAAAATACAGAGACGGCTACGCAATTTATCACAAAGAGGCATAATTCCCAGGCATAAAAAAACCCCGCGTTTTACGGCGGGGTCTTTGAATTTCTATCTAGTAGAAAACTTCTTATCGAACAGCGTCTTTAAGAGATTTTCCAGCCTTGAACGCAGGCAATTTCATTGCAGGGATCTTGATCTTCTGGCTTGGGTTTCTTGGGTTAACACCAGTTCGTGCAGCACGTTTTGAAACACGGAATGTTCCAAATCCTGTGATTGTCACGTTCTGACCCTTCTTAAGGCTAGCTGTTACAGCGTCTAGAACTGCGTCTAGAACTTCTGCTGCTGCCTTTTTTGTTACACCTGCCTTAGTAGCAGCTGTATTCACTAGGTCTTGCTTTGTCATAACAAAGAGAGGTTAAGAATATATAGTGAAATGAATTAATGAAAATCGTTTGTAAGCCCTAAATCGCCTGAATTATATCCATTGCCATTTTAATTGCAAGTATTTTTTCAAAATAAATGCTCTTTTAAAAGCGGTTTTTTACCATCTTTAATCTTTTTTTGGCTTATATAGGCCATTTCACTATCTGTTGCGCTTTTTTCGGTTTTATTTCGTATTATCGACTGTTTTTCCATTGATTTAAGCGGATTTTAAAAAAATTTTTTGACTGATGTTATAAAGCAGTGTTAACTAAAAGGAAGTACGCAATCATTCACTTATATTATATGGCAGACAATTTGGTAATAGTTGAGTCTCCCGCAAAAGCAAAGACAATCTCGCAATATCTCGGAAAAGATTATGAAGTTACCGCCTCCATGGGGCACGTTCGTGACCTTCCAAAATCGAAAATGGGAATTGATACCGAACACGATTTTGAACCTTCCTACACGGTTCCGGTTGATAAAAAAAAAGTGATTAGCGGACTTAAAAGTAAGATAAAATCGGGCACTAAAATCTGGGTAGCAACTGACGAGGACCGTGAAGGAGAAGCTATTGGTTGGCATTTATTGCAGGCCTTAAAAGTGGATTCAAAAAAACACGATGTTAAGAGAATTGTTTTTCATGAAATTACAAAAGGAGCGATTCTTGATTCAATAAAAAATCCGCGCGAACTAAACATGAACCTTGTTGACGCGCAGCAAGCACGCAGAGTTTTGGACAGACTTGTGGGATACGAACTTTCACCTTTGCTATGGAAAAAAATCAGATACGGGCTTTCCGCAGGTAGAGTGCAGAGCGTCGCCGTACGTTTAATTGTGGAACGTGAAAGAGAAATAAGAGCTTTTAAATCGGATGAGTACTGGAAAATTACAGGCACGTTTACAGGCGACGCGAAAACAAAATTCGAAGCTTTGCTCTCACATATTAATGACAAAAAAGCTGAAATCGGGGACAAGAAATCATCGGACAAAATATTAAAAGATCTCGACGGAGCAAGTTATAAAATCACGAGCGTTACGGAAAAACTCATCAACAGAAATCCTGCTCCTCCTTTTATTACATCGACTCTTCAACAAGAGGCATCAAGAAAACTTGGCTTCTCGGTAAAGAAAACTATGGTTGTAGCGCAACAACTTTACGAAGGAGTTGAAACCGATAAAGAGCAAAGCGGTCTTATTACATACATGAGAACAGACTCTTTTAACCTTTCCGCCCAAGCTGTAAAACAGGCTGCGGAGGTAATAACAAAAATTTACGGAAAAGAATATATCGCGGAAAAACCACGTGTTTATAAAAAGGCGAAAGGGGCGCAAGAAGCTCATGAAGCAATCCGTCCTACAAACCTTGAACGCACACCGGAAATGGTAAAGAAATTCTTAAACCGTGATCAGTTCAGATTATACGAACTTATCTGGCAAAGAATGATTGCGTGCCAAATGGCCACTGCAAAACTTAAAGGCTTGGATGTCCTTATTGAGGCCGCAAAAGGAGGGATTCAGCTACCTTACACTTTTAAAGCAACCGGACAGACAGTAGTGTTTCCGGGCTTCATGAAGGTGTATATCGAAGATGAAGATGAGAATCCAAATGATGAAAGTTTAACCGGAGGAAAACATGAAAAAATTCTTCCGCCACTAAAAGAAAATGAAAAACTTAAGTGCGATAAAATTGATCCGACGCAACATTTTACGCAACCGCCGGCAAGATACACCGAGGCATCTCTTGTAAAAAAACTTGAAGCCGAAGGGATTGGACGACCGAGCACGTATGCCCCTACGATAACCACAATTCAAGTTCGCGGATATATCGAAAAAGAAGGCAAGGCTCTAAAACCTACTGATACCGGCGAGGTCGTAACCGATTTTTTAGTGGAACATTTTAAGGATATTGTTGACTACAAATTTACAGCCGAAATGGAAGAAGATTTGGACCTTATCGCCAACGGAGAAAAAAAGTGGGTACCGATAATAAAGAGCTTCTATACACCATTTCACAAGAACGTGGCTGAAAAAGAAAAGAGCGTAAACAAGGCTGATGTTGTAAATGCGGAGTCGGATGAAATATGCGAAAAGTGTGGCAGCAAAATGGTTATTAAACTTGGAAGATATGGCAAATTCCTTTCTTGCTCAAATTATCCTACATGCAAAAATGCAAAGCCAATTGCCAAGGATGGAGAAGAGGCAACCGTGGAAGCACCAAAAATCGACGAAGAATTAAAGAGAAAATTAAAGGATAAAAAGTGTGACAAGTGCGGAGCGCCAATGGAAGTAAAAGCCGGCAGATACGGAAATTTCCTTGGATGCACAAACTATCCGGACTGCAAAAATATTCAGCCGATTATAACTTTCACCGGAGTAAAATGCCCTAAGTGTAAGGACGGACAACTTGTTGAAAGACACGCCCGCCGCACGGGGAAAGTGTTTTACGGCTGCAATAAATTTCCGCGCTGCAAATTCGCAACATGGGACAAACCGACAAATGAAAAGTGCGAGAAGTGCGGCGGCCTAATGGTTGAGAAAAAAGACGGCCTTGCCTGCGTAGAATGCACAAAGAAACCTGCAGCCGGCACAGCAAAAGCCAGCGCAGCGAAAGCTAAAACCGCCAAGAAAAAATCTTAAAGGTCGTAAAGGTCTTTAAGCCTTGGGCCCGGAAGAGGAGCGCAGCCTTCCCTGCCTTTTTCGAGCTTCTTTTTGCTGAGCCAACTGCTAAAAAGGTCTCTTATATCATCGTCGCCCACATAAAACCCAACTCCCTTTTGTGTCACAAAAGATTTCAGAAAAATCTTTATAAGAGGCGTAAGTCCAATGCCAAATTTGTCTTTGCATTTGTATTTTGCGGCTTTGTAAAGCTCTTCGTCGAGAACAATTAACATTTGCTTCTTCATAAGATGGAGGGCGCTAAGGATATGTATCAAAAATTATATAAAAAATATATAGTTTTTGATAGTAATGTTCTCTGCCCCTTCCGCACACTCGCCGGCCAAGTCACCAACCGAATTGAAATCACACCCGTTTTGTGATAAAATAGAGAGAAAAATAAAAACAAATTTCATATGAATACAATCATCCATTACTTAAAAACAAGGGCTTTGAGGCAAATCACTCAGTGGCTTATTATTGCAGCTTGTTCAATTTTGATTCTTGGAGCATTCGCCGTTGCCGATGCTTACGCCCAATCTTCAACATACATTTGTTCGGATCTTGAAGGCGGAAGCGCAGGAACATGCGATATAGACGAAGGATGTATGGATTTTGATATGGAGCCTCCTTCCCCAACGCTTGCAGCGGAAATATGTGGACCACAAATCGCCGTAGTTGGAGGAGTTGTTCAAGATTTTGAACTTCACGGATGGGTTTGGGACACAAATCTTGGATACATCAGTCTTTATTGTGATTCTGCCGGAAAAAATAACGGGGTAACATGTGGATCAATCGAGTATGGCGTAAAAATAGATCCGGAAACCGGCACAATGTCCGGATGGGCTTGGAGCGACAACATTGGATGGGTAAGTTTCGCGTGCCAGGACGGGCTTAATCAAGGCCATTCATGCGGAGCGATAAATTATGAAACTTCAATAAATTTAAATGTCGGAAAAGATTTGGGGAAGATAACAGGATACGCATGGTCGGACAGCGTAGGCTGGTTTGATTTTGAAACCGGCAATGCGGGTGCAAAAATTCTGAGCCTTATGATGCAAACAAGTTCAGCCGAAACCGAGTGGGGAGTTTGGACAAAAGCTGAAATTGAGGATGACAGCTTGGATCCAATACAAAAAAATGAAGCTACCCTTAAAAGCCTTATGCCTCTTGCAGACGGCGTTTCCGGCTATGATGTGTTTGTGCATGTGGCAGGCTTGGACGGCACACCTGTTTACGAAGGCACTCCGGGCTTAACTGTTAACATAAAAACAAACTGGGCAGATACGGTAAAATTTGATCAAACAAACACTGTTGCAAAAACATTTAATACAACAAACGACGGTCCTGCAAAAAAAGCTCTTTTGCTAAAGTTAAATCTTGCAGACACAACAACAGGGGGAATAAGTGATTCGTATCATCAGAAAACCGTTTCTTACGCTCCAACTGATGGAGGAAACTGTTATGACGGCGATGGAGACGACTCATGCTACGGTGGAGAAGGAGACTTTTTTTACAAAGACATCGTGGATGGTACACAGTCAAATTTACTAACATACCTGGGCGCAGATGTATCAATAACGATTGATGACACAAGTGAAACATGGACAGCACCAATAAAACCTTTGGCTCCTTATGAAAGCGGAAGGCCTATGGAGTTCAGGCCTATCGTCGACATTTTGGAATTAAATTATTTGTTTACTCCGGGAGATCTAAGCAGTGGACTTCCTTTTATCCAAGCGATAAGAAACAACCTTGGTGAATTTTACATAAACGCAACAGACAACGGAACATCCGAAGGCTACTCAATAAATTTGGATCTATCATCAATAGAAGATGACGTTAATTACGTTTTCATAAACGATCCAAGCGATCTTGAAAAAGATCCGGATTCATTAAGCTCAGCAATTTCTGTAAACAAAATTGCTACATTGGGAGAAAAAATTCTTGCTTTCCCATTTTCGAAATTGGAAGAAAATATTGGTCAGGCGGTGAAAGGCGGTAAATTAATATCTAGGATAAAAATTCCAAATATTGCTGCTCCGGAGGTGATTTATTACTACAACAACAGCCTTCCACGCGGAATCGATTCCACAGTAGAAACTCAGTTTGCCGAAATTATAAGCGGAGGAGTTTTCTCTTCCGGCGCAAAAGATGTTGTTCAGGGCTCTGACGTACCTTTATTCGGAGACATTGCCGTTTACACTTTGCGATCACAAATTCTTGGTGACGTAAGTGATTTAATTAGAGGAATTTCTTTGGACACGGACGCTTCGCCGGTCACAATAAAACCTTCTGCATCACTATATAAAAACACATTCAAAGATAACAGACTTTATTATTTTGAAAATCAGGATGTAACAATCGAAGATATTAGCGTTCTTTCCGATGCTTCCGGAGGCAAGCCTGTAACGGTTGTTGTTAAGGGTGGAGATCTGTACATAGAAAACAATATTGATATAGCCGACCAGGAGTTTGGATTTATAGTTTTCGAATCCGACGACGACACCGAGCAGTCAACAAAAGGCGGAAGAATATACGTTCATTCCAGAGTAACCGATTTGGTAAACGTACACATGTTCGCGGATGGACCGATATTTAGATACACGGATAACGTGTGTTATTACTGGGGAAATTATGGTCCAAGTTCGACGCTGACAGGGCTTAGAGAACCGAACTTTGTTTCGGCCGGACGATGTTCCGGGGCGGGCTCGTTTGAGGAACCTACTTCGGCTCTGCCAAATCAATTTTACTTAAAGGGAAATATAGCTTCATTTAACTGCCTTGGCTGTTCAACCGACCTTGCGCCATCTCGCGGAGACGGACTTGATCTTGGCGGCCCTAGTGCCTCAAATTTTGCCATCGCTCGCCTGTACGATCTTCACTACTTTAGTTACTTTAGACAGGATCCAATTACAGGCACATTTCCCGGAGCTCGTTCAACAAACGTATCTGCGCTTAAAACGGCCGGTAAAATAAGTAACGAAAACAAGGCGGTATACTTTGAATATTCCCCTGCCCCAACGGACTTGTTTGGATTCAGAAATTTTTAATGTACTTTTAATGTACTAAGTAAGTGCCACTTACTCGGTAACTATTTTCCTGCTACAATGCCCACGCTTTTTAACGTATAAATCATGGAAGTTAATCCTTTAATTTTTAGAGCGTACGACATTCGCGGAATCGCGCATACAGATCTTACAAAAGACACGGCAAATCTTATCGGAAAAGGAACGGGTACTTATCTGCGGAAAATTTCCGGGCCCAACCTGGTTGTCGGAAGAGATAACAGACTTCATTCGCCGGAGCTTCAAAAGGCCTTTATTGACGGCCTACTTAGCACCAGCTGCAACGTTACGAACATAGGAGAAGTGACTTCGCCGATGATGTATTACTCGGTATGTAAGTATGGATTTGATGGCGGAGTAACCATTACTGCAAGCCATAATCCAAAGGAATACAACGGCGTAAAAATCGTGAGTAAAAATGCCCACAGCGTTTGCGGGGACGATCTTCAGGAAGTTCTTAAATTGATACAGAAAAATGACTTTGCGACAGGCGATGGGAAGTATACGGAAAAAGATGTTTTTGAGGATTATAAAAATGATATTGCAGCGCGTGCCGAGCTGACCAAGCCCCTAAAAGTTGTTATTGATGCGGGAAACGGCGTTGCCGGGAAATTCGCGCCGGAACTTTTTAGAAAACTTGGCTGCGAAGTTATAGAACTTTATTGCGAGCTTGATGGCAATTTTCCTAATCACGAAGCCAATCCGGAGGAACTTGAAAATATGTTGGATCTTATCGCCAAGGTAAAGGAAACCGGGGCGGACATCGGTCTTGGTTTTGATGGAGATGGCGATAGAGTTGGAGTTGTAGACGAAAACGGGCATCACTACTCCGCGGATTTTCTTCTTTTGCTTCTTTCTCGCGATCTTCTTACGCGGCAACCTGGAGCCAAAATCGTGTTTGATGTAAAGGTTACTCAAACATTGATTAATGATATTAAAGCGCATGGTGGAGAGCCTGTTATGTCTAAGACAGGCCATTCTTTTATAGAGAGTAAGATGAAGGAAATCGGAGCACCATTGGCCGGAGAAGTTAGTGGTCATTTGTTTTTTGGAGAAAATTATTATGGTTTTGACGATGCCTTTTTGGGTGCTGCAAAACTGCTTGAAATCCTCTCTAAATCGGGCAAAACCTTCTCTCATTTGTTTGATGATGTACCGAGTACGTTTGCCACTCCCGAGTTTAAAGCGCATACACCGGACGATAAAAAGTTTGCAATAGTTGACGCTTTGGTTAAGCACTTTACCGCTCATTATGACTGCATAACTTTGGATGGAGTTCGCGTGAACTTTACTCCAAATGCATGGGGAGCAGTGCGATGCTCTAATACAAGCCCGAACTTGACTCTTCGTTTTGAGGCTGATTCGCAGGAAAAACTTAACGAAATACAAGGAATAATGGTGGAGCAACTTAAAAAATACCCTGAAGTAAGCCTTAACTGGTACAAAATTACCGAGTAATTATGGAAATAATAACTAAGCACAAATATTGGCGTTTACTAGAAATGGTACCCGGGATAATAGCCTGGGGCGCTATTATTTTGCCCGTCATAATTGCTATCTATAATCCGATAGCTATCGCGATACTAGCTATCGTTTATGCCGTCATCTGGCTCTTTAGGTCGGTTCGACTAAGCGTGAACCTATACAGAGGGTATATGCGAACCCAGGATGCTATGAAGGCTAACTGGAATTATCTACTCGACCTTATTGAAAATCCTGAAAAAATTGATAAGGCGGAAGATGAGGCGAGGTCTACAAGGCCGCTTCTAAAAGGGCAAAAAATCTTCTTCCTTGAGTTGAAAAATTTAAAGAACAAGATAACTTGGCTTAATCAAAATGGACAATTCCTCAAGCCTTCGGACATTTATCACGTTATACTAATGTCTACCTATAAGGAGTCTTATGAGCTTGTTAGAGAGTCTATAAGGTCTTATGCCGAAAGTTTTTATCCTTATGGGAAATTTATTCTTGTTTTGGGTGGCGAACAGGCTGATGAAGAAAATTTTAAAATTATTTCACAAAAAATCGAGGATGAATTTAGCGACAAATTTTATAAAATAATAAAGACGATTCATCCAAAAGGTCTTCCGGGTGAAATTCCCGGCAAGAGTGCAAACGCAACTTTTGCAGCGAAGGAGCTTAAGAAATATCTTGATGCCGAAAATATTGCTTATAATAATGTAATATTAAGTAATTTTGATGCCGATACAGTGGCCCATCCAAACTATTTTTCCGAGCTTACTTTTAAATATTTGGTGACGAAAAATCGCACACAGAAGGCATATCAGCCTACTCATATGTTTCACAATAACATTTGGGACGTGCCACTAATGATTAGGATGGTGGCTTTGTCATGTACTTTTTGGCGTATGGCGGAAAGTTTGGACAAGAAAAAATACAAGAGTTTCTCAAGCAGGTCGATGGGTTTTCAAACTGTTCTGGATACCAATTATTGGGATCCTTCAATTATCCCGGAGGACTCGCGCCAGTTCTGGACTGCTTTCATGAAATATGACGGCAAGCACACGGTTTCTTCTATCTATACGCCTGTTTACATGGATGCGGTTTTGGACGATACGTATATAGAGACGTTTAAAAGTCAGTATGTGCAGCTTAGAAGATGGGCCTGGGGGGTTGTTGATTTTCCTTTTATGGCAATTAATCTTGCGCGTCATACCAAAATTTCATTTTGGGAGAAAACACGCCGCATATTTTTCTTTCTAGAAAACTCTTTTTTCTGGGCGACAGGACCCTTGATTATTATGTTCGCGGGACGGCTTCCTTCAATGATGAATGCCGATTTCCGCGATTCGGTTCTTGCCTATAATTTGCCTAAAATCACAAGCCAGCTTCTTACTGTTGCGGCGGCCGGAATTATTATGTGCGGAATTATAAGTTTGATTCTTGTGCCGCGAAGGGAAGGAAAAAGATCTACATGGGAAACGATTTCACTTTTATTTCAGTGGCTACTTGTACCGATTGTGAGTATCTTCCTTAGTGCGATTCCTGCTTTGGATGCACAAACAAGGCTGCTATTTGGCAGACACCTTGAATACAAGGTTACAAAAAAGGCGAGAAAATAAATGTACTGAGTAAGTGGCACTTACTCGGTAAGTATAACGTCCGGCCTACCGGAATAAGGCCAATCTTCAGGCTTTGATACAAGTTTTTTGCGAACCGGATTCATCTCTATGTATTCCATAATTTTGATGAAATGTGCAAGACTTGTTATCGTTTTATTTTTGTAAGAACTCTCGAACACATGGCCCGAATGTTTATATGTTTTGTTAAAATAAAAAGCATACGAAAGCTGTAGCCCCTTCATGAACATCGCAACATTTTCACTTTTTTTCGTACTTTGTAACAACAGGTGAAAATGATTTGGCATAAGACAATAAGAGGCAATTTTTATGGAATATTTTTGCCGATAATAAAAAAGTTTGTAAAGAAAAAATCTATAATCTTTGTCGTTTTGAAAAATCCGGCGCTTAGACACGCCTCTGTTATATATGTGATAAATACCATTTTTTAGAATTGTAGGTCTTCTCATGCAAACATTTTTGCACAAGAAAATTAAGAAATTCTAAAGAATATATTAAAAAACAACTTACCGAGTAACTAGGATGTACCAAGTAAGTGCCACTTACTCGGTAAGTCTAAGAAACCATCTTCACCCTCTGCACGCCGTTCCAGCCCTCTATTAAAGCCACAACCGAAGGATGCACAAGCTGCTTCCACTCGTCGTCACCCTTTACAATTTTTTCGCGAATAACCGTGCCGGAAACATTTGAAACAAACTCGACATCTTCAATTTTGTACTTGCCGTGAGCCGTATACAAAGCCTTCACAATATCCGATCCGGTATAAACCTTATAAACCGGCGGAATATATTGATCAACATGCGTTGTCCAAAGCATAAAATTTTCAACATTTCGAATCGGAATAATGGCATATCTATCACCAGAAATCCCCTCAGCGGAAAGGCAGGCTTCAATCATTTGAAATCTCTCGCCGGCCGTAAAAGGATTCGCCGCTTCATGGTTTTCCTCAGCGCTTCCAATAACGATAATCAGGCGGTCTTCCGTCTCCAATGCCTTTTTTATAACCGATAAATGACCAAGATGAAAAGGTTGAAATCGCCCTACAAATAGCGCTTGCTTAAGCCCCTGGCTGCTAGCATGTTTCATATTACAAAGTGATTATTGGTGGAGTAGAAAGTTTGTGCGCATTGTCATTCATGCGTTTAAAAATGCTGCGAATCAGCACCGGATTCATACCTTTTTCGATTAATGCGCTCTCGCCCAAATCACGCTGCTTCAAAATCGCGTCCAAATCTTTGTAACTTGCGCCAAGCTCTTCTTCGTCCGTTTGGCCGGGATAAAGCTCGGCAGATGGAGCTTTTTCGATAATTTCCTTTGGCAATTCCATATAATCGGCAAGCTCCTGAACCTCGGTTTTAAACAAATCTCCAATCGGAAGAACGTCGGAAGCAAGGTCACCATACTTTGTGCCATAACCCAAAATCAGCTCACTTTTATTTGAAGTTCCCACAACCAGCGCCTGTTTTGTATTTGCATAATTATAAAGAATCGTCGCACGAATCCTGGCTTTTGTATTAGCATAAGCTATCTCGTTCTGCTTCCACGGAAGCGCGGCGTAATCAAGCATAAAAGAATTAATCGGCTGATA
>Ga0265297_10007173_pt1 | contig 15601 bp, 14 predicted proteins | sample Munlanlwell13791_FD_192502 | JGI IMG/M metagenome (GOLD analysis project Ga0265297, IMG submission 192502) | Leachate microbial communities from a municipal landfill in Southern Ontario, Canada - Leachate well 137-91 | ecosystem: Engineered > Solid waste > Landfill > Unclassified | place... | reverse complement strand
ACGCTCGGCGGCGTGACGCTGCTGGCGGGCAACCGGGAGCTGCTGGAGCAATATGGCATCCCGGCCGGGGACGCCGCCGGGGCCGGGGAGCCGGCGGCCGGCAGCCAGCTGCTGGTCGCCCGGAAACGGCCCGACGGCACGGCCGAATGGCTGGGGCGGATCATCGTTGCCGACGCGCTCAAGCCCGACTCCGCGGCGGCGGTGGCGGAACTGCACCGCCTGGGGCTGCGGACGGTGCTGCTGACCGGCGACCAGCCCCGGGCCGCCGCCGCGGTGGCCCGGGAGGTGGGCATCACCGAGGTGCGGGCGGAGGTGAAACCCGACGGCAAGGCCGCCGTCATCCGGCAGCTGCAGGCGGCGGGATGCCGGGTGGCCATGGTGGGCGACGGCATCAACGACGCCCCGGCGCTGGCCGCCGCCGACCTGGGCGTGGCCATCGGTTCCGGTGCGGACATCGCCAAGGAGGCCGGCGGCGTGGTGCTGGTCGGCGGCAGCCTGCACGGGATCGCCACCGCCATCCGCCTGTCGCGGGGGACCCTGCGGATCATCCGCCAGAACCTGTTCCTGGCGTTCGTCTACAACGTGCTGGCCATCCCGCTGGCGGCGGCGGGGCTGCTCAACCCGCTGATCGCGGCGGCGGCCATGGCGCTGTCGGATGTCAGCGTGATCGGCAATGCGCTGCGGCTGCACCGGCTCCGCCTGCCGGCGGCGGACGCCGCCGTCAGGTGAACAGGAAGTCCAGATCGTCGTCGGACAGTTCGCCGGTGTGCGAGGGCACGCCGCCCATGACTTCCTGGATCAGGCCGCGCTTGCGTTCCTGGAGCTGGAGGATCTTCTCCTCGATGCTGCCGCGCACCACCAGCTTGACGGAGGTCACCTGGCGCAGCTGGCCGATGCGGTGGGCGCGGTCGGTGGCCTGGTCCTCGACCATCGGATTCCACCACTGGTCGTAATGCACCACCGTGTCGGCGCCGGTGAGGTTGAGGCCGGTGCCGCCCGCCTTGAGGCTGAGCAGGAACAGCGGGATGGTGGTGTCGCGGTTGAAGCGGTCCACCCGCGCCTGCCGCTCCTTGGTGGCGCCGTCCAGGTATTCGTAGGGGATGTTGTTTTTGTCCAGCCAGGGAGTGAGCAGCTTGAGCAGCGAGGTGAACTGGCTGAACAGGATCACCCGGTGCCCGGAATCGATCGATTCCATGAGGATTTCCTGCATCAGCTCCGTCTTGGCGGAGGGGGGCGGCTGGCTGCCGGCCCCGGCCAGCAGTTCCCCGGGCAGCAGTTGCGGATGGCAGCAGACCTGGCGCAGCCGGGTCAGCAGGGCCAGCACCTGGAAACGTTTGTTGCGCCACCCTTCGGTCTTGGCCTGGTGCACCAGTTCGCGGCCCGCGGCCAGGAAGGAGTGGTAGAGCCGGCTTTGGGCGCCCTCCATCTCGCAGTACAGCACCTGTTCGATCTTGGGCGGCAGTTCCTGGCAGACGTCCGCCTTGCGCCGGCGCAGGATGAAGGGGCGCACCCGCGCCGCCAGCTGCCGCCGGGCCAGGGAGCCGGCTTCGCCGTCCTGGGACTCGTAGCGCTGACTGAACGCCTGGTGGTTGCTGAGGAAACCCGGCATCAGGAAGTCGAACAGCGACCACACTTCGAGCAGGGCGTTCTCGATCGGGGTGCCGGTGAGGATGAGGCGGTGGGGCGCCACCAACTCCTTGCAGGTCTGGGCGTTGGCCGTCTGGAAGTTCTTGATGTGCTGGGCCTCGTCCAGGATGACGGTGTCAAACGGCTGTTCCCGGTAATGCTTGATGTCGCGGCGCAGCAGGGCGTAGGAGGTGATCACCAGGTCCTGTTTGGGCAGTTCGGCAAAGGCCTCGCTGCGCTGGCTGCCATGGATGATCAGGGTGGCCAGTTCGGGGGTGAAGCGGGCCGCCTCGTTGCGCCAGTTCTCCAGCAGGCTGGTGGGGCAGACCACCAGGGAGGGCGCCTTGGCGGCGCCGCTGCGCTTGCGCCAGGCCAGCAGGGCCAGCGCCTGCAGGGTCTTGCCCAACCCCATCTCGTCGGCCAAAATGCCGTGAAACCCGCATTCCTGCAGGAGGCGCAGCCAGGCCACGCCCTCCTTCTGGTAACCGCGCAGGATGCGGTTCAGTTCGCCGGTCAGCAGGTCGTCCGTCGGCTCGACCCGGCCCCGCAGGCGCCGGCACATGGCAAGCCAGTTGGTCTGGAACCCCGTCGCCGTCTCGCCCAGCAGGGCCTGCACGGCGGGCCCCGCGAACAGGGGGAAGCGCCAGCGGGTGTCCTCGTGCGACTGGGTGTCGGCGTCCAGCAGGGTCAGCAGGTCGCGGACGCTTTCGGGCACATGGGTCAGCGTGCCGTCCGGCAGCAGCAGGGTGGAGCGGTTGCCGCGGATGGCCTCCAGGATGCTGTCCCACGGCACTTCCTGGCCGTTCACGGTGGTGATCCGGCAATCCAGCTCAAACCAGGAAATGCTTTCCCCGGCCGGCTTGATCTGGACTTCGGCGACGCCCGCGGTGGCGCGCACCCGCAGGAACTCGGGGGTCATGAAGCGGCGCCAATGCCCCGGCAGCGCCTCGAAGCCGGAACGGCAGAAATCCCAGATCTGCTCGACCTCTTCCAGCTGCCATTCCTCGCCTTCCGCGGTGGCCCGGGAGACGAACCCCGCCCGGCGCAGCCGGTCGCCCGCGGCGGTCTCGGCGGCGGGGTCGCGGGTGACCAGTTGCCGGAGCTGTCCGGCGCCGGACGCCCCCGGCCCGAAGCGGATCCCCTCATACTCGAATTCCAGGCGGGCGGTCACCGCGCCGTCGCGCCAGTCAAAGAAGGCCACCGGATCGCAGCCGGCCGGATGCACGGCGAGGGCGGCCGTCCCGGCATCGGGCGCGGCTTCCCGGATCAGCACGCCGCAGGCGTCCCGGCTGCCGGCCAGCAGCAGCTGTTCGAACTCCGCGGCCGGCAGTTCCTCGGCCTCGCCGCGGAGGATGAAGCGGAAGCAGGCCCCTTCCATTTGGGCCGGCAGCCACCAGAAATGGTCGTCGAGCCCCAGCCACCAGCCAGTGCGCCCGGCGAGGATGTCGGTCCGGGCGGGCGGCAGCCGGCCGGCCCCGGGCGCCTCAAGCAGCGGCTGGACGCGCACCGTGCCGGTGGCCGTCCGGGCCACTTCCAGCACCGGCTGCACCCGCTCGGAGTGCAGCTCCAGCCGCTGTTCGCCCAGGTACAGCTCGGGAAAACCCGCCAGGCCGTGCAGGAACTCGGCCAGTTCCAGCACCCCCATCTCCAGCCCGCCCTTGACCGGGTTGGCATTGGCCGAGAGATAGCGCATGATCTGGCGCTCCCGCGGCGAAAAATCGTTCCACACCATGCCGCCGGCGGCGCTGCCGCTCTCCACCAGGTGCCGGATGTTGGCCGCCGCATAGGCGCGCCCCTTGACGTGCAGGGTCACCTCGAACAGCGCCGACGACCAGCGCCGGTCCGCGGCGGCGCCGTCCCGCAGGATGCGCAGCACCAGGTGCGGCGGCTGTTCCGCGTTGGGGAACAGGTGGCGCACCGAACTGGCCTGGAACATCGCGGTGGTGCTGTCCGGCGGTGCCGCCACCCGGCCGGCGCTGACCGGCCCGGCCGGCGCGGCGCCGTCCTGCTTGAGGGTGCCCGCCGTGGCCGCCCCGGTCGGCCACCAGCCCTCCCAGCCGCCCGGCGCATCCGGTTCCTGCTCGAAAAAGGCCAGCAGCGCCGCCACCGAATGGGCGCACCAGCCGCGCGGCCGGCCGCAGGTGCAGCCGGGGACCGCCGACTCCTTGGCAAAGGTGATCTGGCTGCGCTCGAAACGGCCCCGCTCGTTGGCCACCATGCCTTGCAGCACCTTGGCGTTGGGGCGCCGCAACTCCAGCACGGCACCCGAGCGGAACAGCTTCAGACCCTCTTCGTAGACGGCCTTGCCGGAAAATCCCGTTATCCACCGTTCAAATTCGGACTGCATGGTTTCCCGATTCACGTTTTTGCCGGTTCCCACATCCTTGCTGGCGTCGTTCACGCGACGGCCGCCGCTACTTTCGGTTTGGCCATGCCCGCCGCGGCTGGCCACTCGCCCTCCCAGCCGTCCGGCGCCTCTGGCGCCTGCTCGAAAAAGGCCAGCAGCGTCGCCATCGAATGGGCGCACCAGCCGCGCGGCCCGCCGCAGGAGCAGGAGGGCGCCACCACCGTTTTGATGAAGGTGACCTGGCTGCGCTCGAAGCGTCCCCGCTCGTTGGCCACCATGCCTTGCAGCATCTTGGTGTTGGGGCGTTGCAAGTCCAGAACCGCTCCCGCCCGGAACAGCTTCAGGCCCTCGTCATAGACGGCCCGGCCTGAAAATCCTGTCACCCACCGTTCAAGTTCGGATTGCATGGTTTTCCAATCAGTTTATGGCCGGCCGCCGCGCCCCTCAGGGGGCCGGCCGCACGACCGCCGCCGCCTCCCTCAACAAGGTTTCCGTCTCGTCCCACTCCAGGCAGGCGTCGGTCACCGACAGCCCGGCCTGCGGCTGGCCGCCGGCAGGAACGTCCTGGCGCCCGCCCAGCAGGTTGCTTTCCAGCATGAACCCCCGGATGGCGTCCGAACCCGCGCGCAACTGCGCCAGGACGTCCCGCAGCACCTCGACTTGGCGCCGCGGGTCCTTGCCGGAGTTCGCGTGGCTGCAATCAACGATCAGATTCGGCTCCACGCCCGACTTGCGCAGCAGCTCACGGGCGAAGGCGACATGCTCGGAGCCGTAGTTCGGGCCGGTGTTGCCGCCGCGCAGCACCAGGTGGACGAAGCTGTTGCCGCGGGTGCGGAACGCCGCCACCCGGCCGTCGCCGGCAATGCCGATGAAGGTGTGCGGCGAGCGGGCGGTGCGGATCGCCTCCACCGCCACTCTCAGGCTGCCGTCGGTGGTGTTCTTGAAGCCGACCGGCATCGACAGGCCGCTGGCCATCTGGCGGTGCGTCTGGCTCTCGGTGGTGCGCGCGCCGATGGCCGCCCACGCCACCAGGTCGGTGATGTACTGCGGCACCACCGGCTCCAGGATCTCGGTGGCCGCCGGCACTCCCAGCTCGTTGATCTCCAGCAGAATGCGCCGCGCCAGCCGCAGCCCGGTTTCCAGGTCGCAATGGTCGTTGAGCGCCGGGTCGTAGATCAATCCCTTCCAGCCCAGCATGGTGCGCGGCTTCTCAAAGTAGACCCGCATCACCACCACCAGCTGCCGCTCCAGCTCGCGCGCCAGCCGCCGCAGCCGCCGGGCGTATTCAAGGGCGTCCTCGCGGTTGTGGATCGAGCACGGCCCGACGATGGCGATCAGCCGGGGGTCGCGCTGGCTCAGGATGTCTTCCAGCGCCGCCCGGGCCGCCACCACCGTGTCGGCGGCGCGCGTGGTCAGCGGCAGTTCCGCCTTCATCGCGTCCGGCGTGGTCAGCGGGACGCAGCTTTCGATCTTGAGATTGTCGGTGCGTACCATTAAAAGGACACCTTCACGTCGCCGCCCATGCGGATGGGCGGAGGAATCAGTTTCAGTCCCGCCGGAACCGTCCAGTCGCGGTCCCAGCTGCGCAGCAGCAGCGGGTCGGTCGGCGGGCCCCACGGGTTGAGGTCCACCAGCAGGAACCGCTTCTCCGCGGTCAGGTAGACATCCGCCACCAGGGTGTCCGCCGGCAGGCCGGGGGCCAGGCGCGCCGCGAATTCCTGGCCGCGCGCCGCAATCTCCTCCACCCGCCCCGCCAGGCGGCGGAAATGCCGTTCCAGGCAGTATTGGCTCATGGCGGCCAGCCGGCCGCGGAAGAAGAACATCCGGAACTCCCGGGTCCGGTCCATGCGCCGGAACGGCCGCACCACCAGCCGGGTGGTTTGGCCGTCACGCAAAGCCGCCTGCACCCGCGGGCTGCCGGCCAGCAGCCGCCAGGCCGTGGCGGCGGCAAAGAGCCCGCTCCGCGGCCGGTACAGCGGGCTGTCGACCGGCGCGCACACGTCGGCATTGACCACGCAGGCGCCGGTGAAGGCGCTCAGGGCCTGGCGCAGGGCGTCCAGCCCCGCCCGGGCCGCCGCGGCGGTCTCGTCGCCGGCCAGCAGGGCCTGGACCGTCGCCGGGGCCAGCGGCACGAACACGCTGGGGAAGGTCACATCCCCCAGGGCGGCATACCAGGATGAGATGGGAAAGTGCCGGGGTTCCAAATTCATAACATCCGTCATGACAATGAATAAAGTTCCAGGTCGTGGCGCCGTTGGGCGGACCGGCCCGTAAAAAGAACCAAGTCTTTACTATACCGCCTTGCGGATCCGGTTGCCAGTGCATGCTTGCCTTTTGCTTTGGCTGTGGCATGGTTACGCCCGGCGAACGCCCCCACCGGCGCTCGTCCGAACGCTTCCCGGCCCGGGTGGCGGAATGGCAGACGCTACGGACTTAAAATCCGTCGATCGCAAGATCATGCGGGTTCGACTCCCGCCCCGGGCACCATAACGTGATACCGCGCTGGCGTGAGATTTACCTTCAGCCGGCGGCCCCAAAAGCGTCAGCTTGCGGAGGGCGGTTGCGCCAAGGTCGCCATCAGGTGATCAAATGGCGCGGTGAATTTTTCGATGCCTTCGTCCTCCAGTTGCTGCGCCACCTTGTCGATGCTGATGCCCAGTTCGGGCAGTTGCTCCACGATTCGGCACGCCTTTTGGAGATCGTGTTCGAGCCGGGGTTTGGGCTCGCCGTGGCCGCGGTAGGCGTCGAAGGTTTTGAGCGGAGTCGTGTCGACCGTGTCTGGTCCGATCAGGGCCTCGACGTATTTCACGTCGCTGTAGTCCGGATTTTTGGTGCCGGTGCTGGCCCACAGCAGCCGCTGGACCCGGGCGCCTTGAGCCGCCAACGTCTTAAACCGGTCGCTGCCGAAGACGTCCCGGTAGATTTGATAGGCCATCTTCGCGCTGGCGATGGCCACCTGTCCGTGTGCCTGTTTCGCCAAGCCGGCGCGTTTTCCGTCGGGGGCAAGGTGTTTTTCCAGCAGCGGATCCACCAGCGTATCAATCCGGCTGACAAAGAAGCTGGCCACCGAGGCCACCCGTTTCACGGGGTTGCCTTGATTCAGGCGTGTGGTGATGCCGCTGAGGTACGCGTCCATCACCTGGCGGTAGCGTGCCAAGCCAAAAATCAACGTCACATTGATGTTGATGCCGTCACTGATGAGTTGCTGGATGGCGGACAACCCTCCGGCAGTGGCGGGAATCTTGATGAAAACGTTGGGGCGGTTCAGGTCCGTCCACAGCCGGTGGGCCTCCTGCATCGTACCATGGGTATCATGCGCCAGGTGGGGGTTGACCTCCAGGCTGACATACCCGTCTTGGCCGTCAGTCCGGTCATAGAGCGGCCGGAATTCGTCAGCGGCGTTTTGCACGTCATGCTGGCTGATGGCTTCATAGATTGCCGCGGCATTCTTTCCTGCATGTGCCAGGGTGCGAATGTCCGCGTCGTAAGCGTGACTCTCGACAATTGCCTTCTCAAAAATGGCCGGATTAGAAGTCATTCCCCGCAGCCCATCCTCTTCGATCAGCCGGCGGAGTTCGCCGCTGGCGATCAGGTCGCGGCGGATATAGTCCAGCCAGATGGATTGGCCGAGCGTCCCCAATTGTTGTAACGGATTTTTTTTCATGTTTCTCCGGATCGGGTTAAGCCGTCAGGGGGGGGGCGACCTCGCGCGCCTCCAAAACTTCGCGCACCTTGCGGGCCAGGTCGTCACGGGTGAACGGTTTGGCGAGGAACGCCGTGTGTGGATCAAGCATGCCGCGTTCAGTCATCACATCGGCGGTGTAGCCAGACATGAACAACACCTTGACGCCGGGCTTGCGGGCCCGGATCAGTTTCGCCAATTGTTGTCCGTTCATCCCAGGCATCACCACGTCCGTCACCAGGAGCTGGATGTCGCCGGGGTGCTGGTCAACCCACTTCAGCGCTTCCTCCGGGGTTCCTGCCACCAACAGGTTGTACCCGATGTTTTCCAGGAAGCGGTGGCAAATCAGGCGCAACGATTTCTCGTCTTCGACCAGCAGAAGGGTTTCCCCCTGGCCGGTGGGCGCTTTGGTTGCGTCGGAGACGGTGGTCGCCGCGAGCTCGTCCGCCACCTGGGGCAAATAAATCTTGAAGGTGGCCCCCTGGCCCGGTTCACTGTAGGCGTAGATGAAGCCGTGGTTCTGTTTGACAATGCCGTACACGGTGGCCAGTCCCAGGCCGGTCCCCTTGCCGGTTGCCTTGGTGGTGAAGAACGGCTCAAAGATCTGCGCCAGGGTCTCCGGACTCATGCCGGCCCCCGTGTCGCTGACCGCCAGGAACACATAAGCGCCGGGAATGGCGTCGGCGTGGCGGGCGCAGGCGGCGGCATCAAAGGTGAGGTTGCCGGTTTCCAGGGTGATTTTGCCGACGCCGGCGATGGCGTCCCGGGCGTTGATGCACAGATTGGCGAGGATCTGGTCAATTTGTGACGGATCGATCCGGACCGGCCGCAACTTGGCGCCGGGCAACCAGGCCAGGTTGATGTCCTCCCCGATCAGCCGCCGCAGCATCTTGAGCATGCCGGCCACGGCGTCATTGAGGTCCAGGACCTGTGGCATAATGATCTGCTTGCGGGCGAAGGCCAGGAGTTGCCGGGTGATCTCCGCCGACCGCTCGGCCTCGCGGGTGATTTCGTTGAGCCACTCCCGGATCGGATGATCGGGCGCGATTTCATCCCGGCAGAGCTCGGCGTAGCCCATGATGCCCGTCAGCAGGTTGTTGAAGTCGTGCGCCACGCCCCCCGCCAGGCGGCCCACCGCTTCCATTTTCTGGGCCTGCCGGAGTTGGTTTTCAAGTTGAACCTCGTGCGTGACATCGCGCTTGGCGGCGACATAGTTGACGACCTTGCCGGCGGCGTCGCGCACCGGCGAGATGGAGGCGTCTTCCTCATAAATTGTGCCATCTTTACGCTTGCTGACGAGATGGCCGCGCCACACCTCTCCGCGCCCCAGCACCGCCCACATCCGCTGATAGAAATCCGCGTCCTGCCGGTTGCTCCTCAAAAAATTCGGGGTCTGTCCAACGGCCTCGTCGCGGGTGTACCCGCTGTTTTTCTCAAACGCCGGGTTGGTGTAGAGAATTGTGGCGTTGGCATCGGTGATCATAATGGTCTCTGCGACCTGCTCCACCGCCATTGCCAGCCGGATAACGGATTCCTCCGTTTTGGCGTGCTGGACGACGTGAGCCAGGGCGCTGCTCAGGCCATCAAGCAAGGCGTCTTCAGCCGGTCGGATGGGGTGCTTGGCAAAGAGGGCGAGCACCCCCAATGTCTCCCCGCCGGGGATGCGGAGCTGATAGCCCGCGAAAGAGACCAGGCCCAACTCGCGCGCCCATTCGTGGTTGTGAACGCGAGGATCGTTCTGAACCTCGTTGGTTATGAATTTGTGTTCCGCGCCTGCCGCGAGGCGGCCGATCTTGTAAGCGCCGAACGGAACCCGGCGGTGGCCCTGGCCGTCGAGGTGGGTGTAGCGGCCGGAACTTGCCGACAAGTGCAGGCATCGGTCGTGGCACCGGCAGACATGCGGCCCGTCCTTCACGCCGGCATGGACACAGCCGCGTTCACACAAGTCTCCGGGCCGAATCAGCCAGATCCGACAAAAATCGGCGCCGAAGATCCGGACAATGCCGTCAGTCACATTCCTAAGCTTGTCCTCCAGCGGGGCTGGCGCGAGGAGCGATTGCTGGATCAGATTAATGCCCTGTTGCCACCGGAGCGTTTGGTTGCGCTCATCCTCAGCCCGTTGGCGCTCTGTGATGTCGCGAAAAACGGCAAGGATATTGGTGTGGCCCGCCAGGAAAAACCGGGTTGAATTGATTTCCGCATAGACAATCGTTCCATCTTTTCGCCGGCAGGGAAGCGAGGCAATGCCCGGCCTTTCCCCCCGGCCGGTGGCCTCAAACCCCGTCGTGATGCTCGGGAACGTGTCCTTCGGGTGAAGATCCGCCACTCTCATGGTGGTCAATTCCGCGGCGGTATATCCGAGCATCCGGCACAAGGCCGGGTTGGCGTGCGAAAGCATCTGGGTGCCAGAGTCGGCAATCAGGAGGCCATCCGAACTGGCATCAAAAAGCAGACGATAGCGTTCTTCGCTCTCCCGCAACGCCGTTTCCGTCTGCTTGCGCTTGGTAATGTCGCGGATATTGCACTGAATCACGTTCTCGCGGTTCACCAAGTAGACGTTGCTGACAAACTCCACATCGACCCGTCGCCCGTCAGCGGTTTTTAGCGGCTTGTCTTCGTAGCGGATGTATTTCTGCTGTTGCAATTCCGCAAAGTGATCTTGGTTGGCGACAATGTCCTTGAGGAATCCCAGTTCCCAGACTTTTTTACCAATGAATGCATCGCGCGAGAAACCCAACAACTCGACCAGGAACGGATTCACATCCACCACCATTCCGCTCTCTGCGTCAAGAATTAGGATCCCGTCTTTCGCCGTCTCGAAGAGCCGCCGATAGCGCAGTTCCGAGGCCGCCAGCGCCTCGCCCGCCGGGCACGGGCTGGCAACGACAGCGGAATGTTCCGCCGGGCGGCTGTCCAGAATGGGGGCTTTGGCCACACCACTCCCCAAGCCAGCGACAGGCCGGTCTTTGGTTGTGCGTTTCATGCCCATGGCCTCCAGCCGAGAATACCGCCGGGACCACCGCATCGCTCATGGGGCGAAACCCTGTCGTGGCCTATTCACCGGCAAGTTTATTTTTTAAGAAATGCGAGCAGGTCGGCGTTGAGTTGGGCTTGGTGTGTGTACGCCAGGCCATGGGGGGCGCCCGCGTAAATTTTAAGCGTCACGTCCCGGACTAGTTTTGAGGAACGGAGAGCAGCGGCGCCGATTGGCACGATCTGGTCGTCGTCGCCGTGCAGGATCAGCGTCGGCACGTCGAACGCCTTTAAATCGGCAGTGAAATCCGTCTCGGAAAACGCCTTGATGCAGTCGAGCGTATTCTTGTGGCCAGCCTGCATCCCCTGAAGCCAGAACGCGTCAATCATGCCCTGTGAGACCTTGGCGCCGGGGCGGTTGGCTCCAAAGAACGGACCGCTGGCGAGATCCCGATAGAACTGTGAACGGTCGGCGAGGGAGCTGCGGCGGAGCCCGTCAAAGACCGACATGGGCAGGCCGCCGGGATTGGCCGCCGTTTTCAGCATCAGCGGCGGAACGGCGGAGACGAGCACGGCCTTGACCACCCGTTTCGTGCCATGGCGGCCGATATAGCGGGCAAGTTCACCGCCGCCCGCGGAAAAGCCCACGAGGACGGCGTTCTTCAGGTCAAGCGTTGTGAGCAGCTCCGCGAGGTCGTCGGCATAGGTGTCCATGTCGTTGCCCGTCCACGGCTGGCCCGACCGGCCATGGCCGCGGCGGTCGTGGGCAATGCAGCGACAGCCGTTGGCGGCCAAAAACGTCATTTGAGCCTCCCAGCTATCCGCATTCAACGGCCAGCCATGACTGAACACGACCGGCTGGCCGGTACCCCAGTCCTTGTAATAAAGCTGGGTGCCATCGTGCGTTGTGATCGTGTTCATACCGGAATGCCCTTGGGGGATGATGGTTGGCGGGACGACGTCACTTCATCTGTTTGATCATTTCTTCCACTTCTTTTGCCCCTTTGGCATAAAGCGGTTCTTCATCGGGGGCCAGTTCGTGGAGCAATCTCAGAAACTCGCCCACATGGACACGTTCCTCATCCGCGATGTCCTTGAGCACGGCGATGGCGAGCGTGTTGTCGGTTGACTCGGCAAGCTGCATGTACAACTGGGTGGCTTCGAACTCCGCGGCCACCATGAAGCGAATGGCCCTGACGAGTTCCGCTGCCGTGAGCTTCCGGTGGTTTGCCAACCCTGAAAACGGTGATCCGAATGCGGGCATGGTTAAGCGCCTTTCTTATCTTCTTTTTGGGTTTGCGACGGTTAGGGCTGCCATCAGCCAAGGCTCTCGGCCGCAAAACTCCAGTTAATGAGTTTATCCAGTACGGCGTTGACATAGTCCGCGCGACGGTTCTGATAGTCCAGGTAATAAGCGTGTTCCCACACGTCAAGGGTCAATAGTGGCTTCAAGCCCTTGGTCAGCGGTGAATCCGCATTGCCGGGCTTGTCTGAAATCGAGGAACAGCATTTCCCCCCCGAACAGGCGCACGTGTACATGCCTTTGACGTTCACGTCCTGGACCGCTTTGCCACACGCGCACTTGTTTTGTGCCGCTGGCGGCACACTCGTCACCGGCCTCTTGCACGGGGTGCAGCATCCTCCCGCCAGCATGGGCCCTGCCACCATTGCCATAATCAGCCACATTTTAGCTTTCATACCGTCCTGTCTTTACTTTATGTATCACCAATGCACGTTGATCAGAAGCTGAACCGACGCCCCCCTAGCAAACGGCGGTTGTGAGGCAGTCACCGCGCCAACAGCAGCTCTCCTGGCCGCAGGAACTGATCATGGACGTGGCAAAGCACGGGCAGTTGCCTTCGGCCGTCTGAATGGCCTGGATCAGTTCCGTTTGGGTCGCGTCCTTGTCGAACGTCACTCCCAGGTCACTGGCCTTTTTTCGGATGTCGCTATTCTTAATCTTACCCATGACACATCTCCTTAACCTTGTGGCGTTACACTGAGAAATTAAACATCAAAGACTGGTCACCCGTGGCACCGGAATGTCCATTTTCTTTTCTTACCGGTGACTGTAACCTGCGCCGGAGCCCAATGTTATGGGGCTAATCCCTACCCTCCCATGGGGTAAAACCCCACCTTTTCTGCGTGGCACCAAGGCATGTCAAACGGGATGTGACTTATGAAAGAATGGCGGCGCGGCGATCATTCACTGCGCTTTTCCAATGATGCCATGTCAATGACAAAGCGGTATTTCACCTCGTTTTTCACCACACGGTCATAGGCTTCATTGATTGCCTGGATCGGGATGAGTTCGATGTCGGACGTGATGGCGTGCCGGCCGCAGAAATCCAGCATCTCCTGGGTCTCTTTGATGCCGCCAATGAGGGAGCCGCTGAAATTACGCCGGCCAAAGACCAGGCTGCCGACCTGAACGGAAAGCGGCTCGGCGGGCACCCCGACTTGCGTGAGGGTACCGTCGCGTTTCAGCAGGACGAGGTAGGCGTTGATGTCGTGTGGCGCGGCCACGGCGTCAAGTATGAAATGGAAACTTTTTGAGATGTTTCTTCATCTCGTTTTCGTTCCGGGAATTGACGACTTCATCCGCGCCGAGCCGCAATGCGTCTTGCACCTTGTTCGGCGAGTGGGTGAAGACCACCACGTGCGCGTTACGTCAGTTTGACCACCATTTTCCCCACGTTTTGTCCCTGGAAAAGGCCGATGAAGGCGGCCGGCGCTTGGTCGATTCCAAGCACGACTGTTTCCTTGTGTTTCACTTTGCCGGTCTTGAAATAATTCCCGACTTCCTTTTCGAACTCGGCTTGACGGTCCAGCCAATCAAAGACCAGGATGCCTTTCATGGTCAGCCGTTTGGTCACCATGTAAAACAGATTGGAAGGGCCGGGCCGCGGTTTTTCCTCGTTGTAACCGGAAATGCCGCCGCAGGCGATGATCCGGCCATGGACGCGCAACGCCGACAGCGCCGCCTTCGAGCACGTGCCCCAACTCGAACGGCGGCACATACGACTTACCGGCGTTCATGCGCCCGCGCATGTAGGGGGCCACCGACATGAAGAGATTGCGGACCAGCACCTGCGGTCTTGCAAGGAGGGCAGTTTGGTTTGCGCCAAGGTGAAATTGGCGGCGGTTGGAAGTCCGGTGGGGCGGGAGGCCAACCGGATCTCGCGACTCATGAATGTGGCCATTGCCGTTCTCCTTTACTTTTGGTTCTTCAGGCATCCTGCCAGCGTCGCCACGTCAGTAGTGGGCAACTGGCATGCGTGGTTTTCGCAGACATAGGCAGCGGCCAGGTAACGCGGCTCCTCCAGCACCTGCGCGGACCGCGTTGGCGAACAGGCCAAACTTCCGGCCGGTTTCCGCAAGCAGGTGACGGACGGCAAGAAGGTTCTGGTGGCGGAATTCGTCCTGCGGATCGCTGGCGACGTTCCCGCCGGGGGCGACGCCGTAGTGGTAGTTGAAAACCGCCGCCGTTTTTTCGCCCAGGGTGGCGACGATTTCCGATTGTTCCCAGACATAGAACGCACCTTCGGCAGAGGGGGCTGACGTGCCCGGCCGGGGACTGTCGGCGTCCTCGGCGCTGTAAAATTGACCGTCCGGGCCGGTCAGATCGCGCAAGACGTAATCCAGGGGGTCACGTGCCACGTCCGCTCGCGGTCATGATGCGCTCTCCCGGCGGGGGGCCAGCCGTGTGTCACTTCAGTTGCGCCGCCGCAAACTCCCAGTTCGCCAAATGGTCCAGGAAGGCCTGCACAAACTCTTTGCGGCGGTTTTGGTAGTCGAGATAGTACGCGTGCTCCCAAACGTCGCAGACCAGAAGCGCGGTTTGCCCATGAACCAGCGGCGTATCCGCGTTGGACGTCTTGACGATCTTCACCGTGTTGCCTTCCTGAACCAGCCAGACCCACCCGCTGCCAAACTGCGCGCCCGCTGCGGTCAGGAACGCGGTTTTGAACGCATCGAAACCGCCGAATGAGTCGGCCATCAGCTCCATCAGCCGCCCGGTCGGCCGGCCGCCGCCGCCCGGCTTCATGCACTTCCAAAAGAAGGCATGGTTCCAGGCCTGCGCCGCATTGTTGAACACGGCCGTTTGGTCTGCCCGGCCCGCGCTCTCCATGACCACCGTTTCCAGTGACGGTCCTGCGGCCCATGGCGTGCCGGCGACCAGCTTGTTCAGGTTGTCCACATACGCCTGATGATGTTTGGCGTAGTGGAACCCCATGGTCCGCGCCGAGATATAGGGTGCCAGGGCATCCTGGGCGTAGGGCAGTGCCGGCAACGCGAACGCGGCCACCCCGGCTTTCGCCGGTGCCGGCTCCGCCGCCGTCACGACGGCCGCCAAGCCCATCAACGGTACCAGCGTACGGATAACGGACCAACTCTTGCGAAGGTACGGCTTCATCTTCATGTTTCCTTGTTTTTTGTGCGTTACACGCGGGAGTCGTTTTTATCACCCATGGGCCATCATGATCCGTTGCAGCATGTCGAGATCAACGGGCCGGGCCCCCAGCGCACCGTTCCGGCAGACCGGGAAACGGGATTCATAGGTCGGGCCTGCCGACTCGAAGATCACCCCGATCGGAATCTGGTCGCCCCAGGTCATCGCCGTGGTCATCGCCTGGTGCCAATCGCGTGGGTCATAACTCTCCGGCAACGGAGTGCAACGGTCCTTGTACCATTTGAAGGTGTTGGTTTGGTTAAAGGACACGCAGGGTTGGAGGATGTCGACCAGCGCGAAACCCTCATGCGTGATGGCGCGGCGAAGCACGCTCACCAAGTGGTCGTTCAGCCCGGAAAAACTGCGCGCCACAAAACTCGCCTTCATGGCCACGGCAACCGCCACGGGATTGAAGGGGACCGCCTGAACCCCGCCCGGCTGCACTTTGGTGACAAAGCCTTCCTGCGAGGTCGGACTCGCCTGCCCCTTGGTCAGGCCGTAGACCTGGTTGTCGTGGACC
>Ga0265297_10007172_pt1 | contig 15603 bp, 19 predicted proteins | sample Munlanlwell13791_FD_192502 | JGI IMG/M metagenome (GOLD analysis project Ga0265297, IMG submission 192502) | Leachate microbial communities from a municipal landfill in Southern Ontario, Canada - Leachate well 137-91 | ecosystem: Engineered > Solid waste > Landfill > Unclassified | place... | reverse complement strand
AGGAATTTCCTCTCCCTTGACGGGAGAGGATTAAGGTGAGGGTGAAGTCAACTAAAAAAGAAAGGATGCCTGAAAAGGAGTAAGTTGTGTCATCAACCGAAGTTGCTATATTTGCTGTAGTTTTCGTAATTGCCGTTGTACTTTTCGCCTGGAGTTGTTATAAGCGTTTCCATCTGGTAGTACAGGGTAAAAAGGACAATCGTTTTGACCATATCGGCAGGCGTATCGGGAATATGTTGTTTTATGCCTTCGGCCAACGCCGGGTAGTCAGCCGTCCCTTTGGTATCAACCATTTCGTCCTTTTCTGGTGCTTTTTGATTCTCCTTATCGCCAATGCCGAGTTCTTTTTACATGGTCTGTTTCCTCGCTATATAAACATTATGCTGCTGCCGCCAACTCCCTATCATGTGCTGGCATGTATTTTCGATATTGTATCCATTTTGGCGTTACTGGCAGTTATCCTCGCCATCTGCCGCCGCTTGATATTCCCGCCTAAATACATTGATGCCAAGAGCAAAGATGCATTTATCATTCTGGGTCTGGTGGGGCTGCTGATGATTGCCTTCTTCGGTATGCATGGCAGCGAGATTGCTTTGAATGCTCCCCGCTCCGATACAACTGCCCAGGTAATAATGCAGGCTGCTCCCTACATGCCCATTTCCAACTGGGTCTCTACCTGGATGGCTGGAGTTTCATCGGCAACGCTGGAGATACTGGTCACCTTTTTCTGGTGGCTGCATGCTATCGTGCTGCTGGTGTTCCTGAACTATTTGCCCTACAGCAAACATATGCATATCCTTACCTCGATCTTCAATTGCTTCTTCAAGAGCCTGGATAAAGTTACTACCCAGCCGCTGGAGGAGTTCAAAAAGGGCAATGTTTATGGTGCCGGCCAGGTAAATTTGTTACGCTGGAAAGACCTTTTCGATTCTTATTCTTGTACGGAATGCGGTCGCTGCAATGACCTCTGCCCGGCTACCAATACCGGCAAAGAGCTTAATCCCCGTCTGGTGATTCATGATATCAAAGTCAATTTGGTTCACAACGGAGACAACATAAAGAAAAACGAGGAGGCAAAATTGCCTCTTATCGGCGGTGGTAAAGAGGGCAGTGTATCTGAGGAATCGATCTGGGCCTGTACTACCTGCAGCGCCTGTATGGAAGTGTGCCCGGTATTCATTGAACATGTACCCAAGCTGGTGTCCTTACGCAGACATCTGGTGGAGATGAAGGCGAAGTTCCCGGAGGAGCTGCTGACCTTTTTCGAGAATGTTGAGCAGCGCAGCAATCCCTGGGGTATCGCTCCCTCCGACCGCGTTAAGTGGGCTTCTGAAATTGAGGTTAAGCCTTTTGAAGCAGGCAAGACCGAATATCTGTTCTATGTAGGTTGCTTTGGTGCTTTCGACTCGCGCAGCCGTCAGGTTACTTTAGCCATAACCAGAATACTGGATGCCGCCGGTATATCCTGGGGTATCCTGGGCAAAGATGAGCTGTGCTGTGGCGATAGCATGCGTCGCCTGGGTAACGAGTACGTTTTCGACCGACTGGCTAAAGACAACATCAAGCTTTTCCGGGAGAGGGGAGTTACCAGGATTATCACGGAATGTCCGCACTGCTACAGTACCTTGAAACACGACTATCGCCAGTACGGCGCTAATTTTGAAGTAGTCCATCACTCCGAATTTATAAATGACCTTATCGAGCAGGGCAAGCTGAGCTTGAATCAGACTGCTGAACTGGGTAAAGTGGTATTTCACGATTCCTGCTATCTGGGTCGTTACAATAAGATTTATGAGACGCCTCGAAAAGCAGTGGCATCGGTTACCGGAAGCTCGCCTCATGATATGGAACGCCATCATGATAAATCTTTTTGCTGCGGCGCTGGAGGCGGGCGTATGTGGATGGAAGAGAGCACGGGAACGCGTATTAATATCGCCCGCATCGAAGAGGCGCTGAAAGAGGATCCACAGACTCTATGCGTCTGCTGTCCTTATTGTATGACTATGTTTGAAGACGGGCTAAAGGACAAGAATGCTACCGATAAAGTGCGCGTGCTCGATGTGGCTGAGATTGTGGCCAACGCCCTGAAATAGCTTCTTTTAACTATAATCCTTTTATCTCGTATTCCTCTACTTATTCACCGGCTGTCTGCGCCGTTATTGTTGAATAGCACCGCAACGATGTCGCTATCCTGTACCTCATATTCACGGCTTTCGATGTGTTTGCGTCCGGCTTTGACTACGGCATTCTCATTTCCCAGTTCGATGAGGTCGTCGTAACGGATGACCTCCATGCGGATAAAGCCCTTCTCCATGTCGGTATGAATTTTGCCCGCAGCCACCGGGGCTTTATCACCTTTCCTGCAGGTCCAAGCACGTACTTCGTCTTCGCCTGTAGTAAAAAAGGTGACCAATCCCAGTGTCCGGTATGCAGAGATGAGCAGCCGCTCCATAGAAGACTTTTCCAGACCCAGCTCCCGCAGAAACTCCTGTTTTTCATCTTCATTAAGCTGGCTGATATCGGCTTCATCTCTACCGCAAATGGTAATCATTTCCGCTCCTTCGCCATCTGCAATGCTTTTTAGTTCTGTTACATAGCGATTGGAGGTATCTGCCGTCGACTTGATGTTGGCAATGTAGAGCACCGGCTTCAGTGTGACCAGATTGCATTCACGGATGCTTGCCAGTTCCTGGTCATTAAGATTCTGTCTGCGCGCTGGAATGCCCTGTTGAATAGCAGCATGCACTTTGGCACAGTTGTTTGACTCTCGTATTGCGTCCTTATCTCCGGAGCGGACCTTTTTGGAGAAGCGTTCTATCTTATTCTCGAGAGTATTGCTATCGGCAACCATAAGTTCCAGGTCGACGGTCTCAATATCTCGTAATGGATTTATCGTCTCGGTTCCATCGGGACTATTGACCTCTTCGAAGCAACGTACCACGTGCAACAAAGCATCGACATTCTTAATGTGCCCGATTAACTTAAGAGCGCGTCCGTTTCCCTGGGGGGATGCCTTAAGACCGGGAATGTCGACTATTTCAAGAGTAGCCAGTCCGACTTTGAGCGGGTGATACATTTCCGCCAGTCTGGCAACGCGCGAATCCGGCACGCTGACCACCATACGGTTCATCTCGGAGCCGTTATAACTTGATGCCCCGGCGGCAGTGATGGCGTTAAAAATTACTGTCTTTCCACTGGATGGCAATCCAACCAGTCCGCAGCTTAGACCCATGTTCTATCCTTTCTTTAAATGCGCTGCCCAGGCGTATATGCTTGCTTGTTTACAGAAGGTACTCAGAAAACTGAGGATATCTCCAGGCGGGCAGAGGCCGGATTTAAAGTTTAATCTATATTGTAAACCTGACCATAAAATCTCTAGATTATATGCAAAAAAGGCGATATTTTCAAAAAAAGCCTTGTCCGGTAGAGCTACAGGAGGACAGGCATGAGCTTTTCCCAGGGCACAGCCCTGTCATTGCCAAGAGTCCCGATAGAATCGGGACGACGAAGCAATCTCTTAATTACTCCTGTCATTGCGAGGCATGGTAATGCCGAAGCAATCTCTAGGTCGATAGGCGGACTTCAAATCTTATTCCTGTCGATAGTATTTTTTTCAGCAGATGGATTCGCCGCCGTCTACTTTGATAGTCTCTCCGGTAATGAAGTCCGAATCTTCCGAGGCCAGGAAAACGGCAGTGCCCACTAAATCTGCCGGCTGTTCAGACCGGTGGATACAACGGTCTTTGAGCACCTCTTTATTCCTTTCCTCGTGAGCTTCAGGTATCTCCATTGTGGCTGGAGTTAAAGTATAGCCGGGGGAGATGCAATTGACATTGATGTTATATTCGCCGAGTGCTTTTGCTACGCAGGTAGTCATCACGGCAATGGCGCCTTTGGAACAGGTGTAAGGGAGTAATGAGGGCAGGCCCTTTGCCACAGTACTGGAGGAAATGTTTATGATTTTGCCTCTGGATTGAGCTATCATATGAGGGACAACCGCTTTCATGCATAGCCAGGTTCCCTTAACATTAACACTGAGCATTCTATCCCAGTCTTCCGTTTTCCAGGCGTCCCATTTCTGAGATCTTACCCCGTAAAATATGGCGGCGTTATTTAGCAGAATGTCTATCCTGCCGAACCGTTCTACTGTTTTTCGTGCCATTTCCAGGGTACTGCTCTCGCTGGAGACATCGGTGCCCAAGGGCAGTGCTTCACCGCCTTGCTTTTTAATTTCTTCAGCCACTTTTTGGACATTCTCAAAGATAATATCGGCTACAGCAACTTTGGCACCTTCTGCGGCGAACTGCAATGCATAAGCTCGCCCTATCCCCCGCCCCGCTCCGGTAATAATGGCTACTTTATCCTTTAATTTCATTTCTATCTCCCCTTAACCTTTTCGCTAAATCTAGCCTTTCCAAGAGTTCGTGTCAAGGGTTATTTGGGACGTACTAATAAATTGCCTCACAGTTGGGTGGTATGTACGATTTTCTTTTGTCTATCCGATGGCCGAATCTATCATTGCCCACTTTGTGCTAAAATTAGATTTAGGATTTAGCTGTTATAATATCTAACAGAAATGAGGTGAGGTTATATGGAGTACAGAGTGGTATTGGAACCCGATTTGGAAGATGACGGTTATGTTGCTCATTGCCCTGCATTGCCAGGATGCTATTCTCAAGGTGATACCAAAGAAGAGGCATTAACAAATATTCGCGAAGCTATTGAAGCATATATTGAGAGCTTACAAAAAGATAACATCCCGATTCCGGCAGATACAAAACCAGAAATATTGAAAGTAAAAATTCATGGATAAGCTCCCTGTCTTGTCTGGCAGGGAAATTATCAAGTTACTGGGCAAAGCCGGCTTCCGTTTTCATCACCAGAAAGGAAGCCATATTGTTTTAAAACTTGATAAAGCTCCTTTTATTCGTGTTGTAGTTCCTGATCACAAAACTGTCAAACGTGGAATGTTGAGGGGAATAATTAAAGAAGCTGGCTTGAGCAGAGAAGAGTTTCTAAAATTAACTGAGGAATAGTTTAGATAAGAAGCCAACTTTACATCAACATCTTCGCTCGTAGGTGTCATCTGTGAGCAGGATACACTTATGCAAATTAGTTAGCTAGACACGCTTTTTACAAAATGCTAATGGTATTAAATGACATATAGGTGCAAAACTAATGCCAACATAAAAAGTAGCATGATTAAATATACTGCGACAACTATGCTTCCGCCTACTAAGCCTATTATGGCCATCCATGTACCCTTGAGATTGTTGCTGTGTCCTATCTTATACAATGAAATTACTCCAAGGCTAAAGCCTGTAGCACCAATCGGGAAAACAATAAGAAATTGAATAAGTGTGTTCGGCATAGCAGAGTCAACAGCGATAAATTTGTGCGTAAGAAAAGCCGATGGCAGGCTTAGAATTCCAAAAGCCATTGAAGTTACAGCAAGTTTACTTATTGTTTTTCTTTGAATTGACGATGTCTGAGGAATTGACATACTCATGCTTTTCAGTTTAGTTTATCCGCATAAGATTATCAATAGACATAAGTTGTGCTAAAGGAATTTATCAGTGATTTCAGAATGATATACTATCTGACTGGCATATTCATTTGACTTTATCCAGAGGAAATGGTTTAATATTGGCTTTGTATGAAGGAAACTTATGCTATAGTGGAAACCGGAGGCAGGCAATATAAAGTTGCTGCCGGAGAAAAAGTTAACGTCGAGTACCTGGGTGTGGGCGAAGGTAAGGCAGTGGAGCTTTCCAAAGTCCTGCTCATTGCCGATGGCGAGGATATAGTGGTAGGCAATCCTACCATCGATGATGCCAGGGTAACTGCCACCTGCCTCGGAGAAGGCAAGGGTGATAAAGTTATTGTTTTCAAATATAAGAATAAAGTTCGCTCCCGCCGCAAGAAGGGGCACAGGCAGCTTTTTACCACATTGCAAATTAACGATATAGTCAGGCCGGGTGGGGAAGTGAAGAAAAAAGCTGTCAGGAAACAGAAGGCTAAGTCTGGAGGAGAAGACTAATGGCACATAAGAAAGGTGGCGGCAGCACTCGTTGCGGTCGTGATAGTAAATCTAAGAGACTGGGTGTAAAAAAATTCGGCGGAGAGAAGGTTAATGCCGGGACTATACTGGTCAGGCAAAAGGGGACAAAGATTCATCCTGGCACCAATGTCGGCATAGGCAGGGATTACACCTTGTTTGCTTTGATTGAAGGTATGGTTAAATACGAGATAGCTACCAAAAAAACTAAAAGGGTCAGCGTTTATTCTGAATAGATATGAAAGAGAAAATTCATCCCAAATATTATCCTAATGCTAAAGTAGTATGCTCTTGCGGTAATACCTTTACTACCGGTTCCACCAAGGAATTGTTAAAGGTAGAGTTGTGCAGCAAGTGTCATCCTTTTTTCACCGGTGAGCAGAGGATAGTGGATACTGCCGGCAGAGTAGAGCGCTTTAAGCGCCGCTACAAGCTGGAAGGCTAAAAGCAAAAAATATTGTATAATAGGGGAGCGGGTAAAATCCGCTCCTTTTTTATTTGGCAAAATGTCAGCAACTAAACCTTTCAATTACGGAGGGCAGGCAGTCATCGAGGGAGTGATGATGAGAGGGCGGCGGCATGTGGCTATTGCTGTCCGACGTCCTGACGGCGAGATAGAAGTAACCGGACAACCTCTTGACAGTTTATACAAAGGTAAGTTCAGGGAGATGCCTTTTATCAGGGGGGTGGTGGTGCTCATCGAGACTCTGGTCCTGGGTATTCAGTCATTGCTTCATTCCGCAAACGTCGCTGCTGCTGAAGAAACCGGAGAAAAAATATCTCCGTATATGTTGTGGGGGACGATGGCGATAGGCATCGTTTTTGCCGTGGCCATCTTCTTTGTGGCTCCGCTGCTTATTGCCAACTATCTTATTTTCCCATATGTTCAATCGGCTGTTGTCGGCAATTTGATTGAAGGTGTCATACGTATCATCATGTTTCTGTTGTACCTCTGGGGGGTGGGGATGATGCCTGATGTCAAGGCGGTTTTTGCCTACCATGGTGCCGAGCATAAGGCAGTCAATGCTTATGAATCAGGAGAACCTCTGGAGGTGGAGTATGTCAGAAAATACTCCACAGCACATACTCGTTGCGGTACCAGCTTTCTGTTGATTGTCATGGTTCTGGCTATAATTGTTTTTACGCTGATCGGCCGTCCGCCGTTGTGGCTGGGGGTTATATCCCGCATAGTTCTAATTCCGGTGATTGCTGCTATTGGCTACGAAATCATTCGCCTTGGGGCAGCTCATGCTAAAAATCCCATTGTACGCGGGATTTTAGCTCCGGGGCTGGCGCTGCAATCATTGACTACGCGGGAACCTAACGATAGACAACTGGAGGCAGCTATTTCGGCGTTAAAAAGGGTTATTGAAGATGACGCCAGAGAAGTTCAACCTCAGGGTGCTGATTTATCGATAGCCCAGCCTGTATCCACCACCTCTTCCCAAGAAGAACACAAAGCTGATTATTGAGCGTTCAGTCTAAATCTGTGCTTTCCAGCTTCTGGTAGAAGCAGCTCCAGTTACCGGTATGGCATACCGGCCCGGCTGGCTCGGCTCTAATCACAATAGCATCGCTATCGCAGTCTTTTAACATGGCACGCACTTTCAAAATACTGCCTGAGGTAGCTCCTTTATGCCATAGCTCCTGCCGGCTGCGGCTGTAGAACCAGACCTCGCCGCTGTCCATGGTCAGCCGCAGAGCTTCCTTATTAGCATAGCCCAGCATCACCACCTCGTTACTGGTGGCATCCTGGACTACTACAGGAATTAATCCTCTATCATCAAACTTCAACATTATCCCTTCGCTCCTTCTGTTTCTTCCTTGATTGCTAAAGCTTCTTTCAGATTGATGTTGCCGGTATAGAGCGCTTTGCCTACTATAGCCCCTTCAACACCGATTTCTTTAAGCTTTTTAAGATGGCTTATTGCTGAAATACCGCCTGCTGCGATTACCGCTAGTTTTGCTTTATCGATAACTTCGGCAATAGCCGTGTAATTAGGCTCGGTCAGAGTGCCGTCCCTCTTGATATCGGTATAAAGGACTCGTGGTATTCCCAGGGCAGCCATCTGTTGAGACAGCTCCAGGGCTGTAACGGTGGTATTCTTCTTCCATCCGTGAGTAGCCACAAGCCCATCTCTGGCATCGATACCTGCTATTATCGCCTCATTATATTTCTGGCATAGCTTACGTATCAGTTCCGGCTGCTCGATAGCCGCTGTGCCCAGGATAACCCGCTGGATTCCGATATCCAGCAGCTTTTTTACGGTAGTTTCGTTCCTGATGCCGCCGCCGAGCTGTATAGGTAATCCAGTCTGCTTTACTATGGCTTCGATTGCAGCGATATTCCTGGGTTCGCCGCTGGCAGCTCCGTCAAGGTCTACTATATGTAATCTTCTGGCTCCCTGTGCTTGCCATTTCAGGGCCATAGCTACAGGGTCCTCGGAGAAAACTGTCTCCCGATTATAATCACCCTGATACAGGCGGACGCATTTGCCGCCTTTGATGTCGACTGCCGGAATTACTTGCATAATCATGTTAAATTATAGCCCTAAAACTATAACAAACAAGAGGCTAATCTACAAATAAGATTTAATTTATCACCTCTGTTATTCTTCTCTCCTCCAGCCAGATCTGTCATTGTGAGGAACATAGCGACGAAGCAATCTCTAAGTACTTTCAATACAATCATAAGGTACCCGTGGGGCCTATTGATCCCACGGGATTGCTTCGCTGATGCCCGCAATGATAGAAAGACTGATGTAAGGGCGGGTTTTTAAACCCGCCCTGCAGGCCCGATATGAACTATTGTTCATACACCCTCACCTTAATCCTCTCCCGTCAATGGAGAGGGAATTCTCTCTCCCCTGGAGGGAGAGAGTTAGAGTGAGGGGGAATTCCAGAGCGCACCTGAAGGAACGCCCTTACATTCCGACATAATACCGATTGTTCTGCCCCTCTCTTCTTCATGGGATAGGGGGCTATTTTCCTCAATAAAGACGGACGGATATTAGAATTGTGGCTGTATGATATGCTATGATATTGGCCTTTATCTGTAATTAACAGTAAACAATTTGGCTGTTGTTGTTTAAAATATATATATAGAAATTAATGTCCGAAGGTAAACAAACAATATGAGATTAGTTACTTTAATTATTACAATTATAGCTGTAGCACTGTTGATAGCGGCGACTGTAATCGCGGCCATTTATGTGCCGCAGGTAGCTATATATGTGCCTGTCATTGCGATAGGGCTGGCTCTTGCCCTGCAAAAATACACTGCCAGCTTTATTGCCTTTTTTGTTATCAGCTTTACCAGGATCTTTGAGATCGGTAACAGGATACGCATAGGCAATATCAAGGGAGATGTACGACATATAGGGTTGATTCATTCTGTCCTGGAGGAAGTGGGAGAAGATGAGAAACTCGGTGGTGAGCTTACCGGTAGGTTGTTATATGTGCCCAATCTGGTAATACTGGACCAGCCGGTTTTAAACTACTCTAAAGGACACTTCGAAGCTGTACCCGGCGACTATATTTTTGATGAAATACGCATTCCTATTACTACCGATAGCGATGTAGCAAAAGCAAGCGAGCTATTGGAGAGCATTATCAGGAAGGTGGATGAACCTCATATAGTAGAAGCACGCAGGATGTTTGATAAAGGATTTCCCAGATTTCTGGAAGAAGCCACCAGCAATCCGCGCGTGCTGGTTCATATCGAACCGCAGCGTATCTGGATTAAGGGTAAATTCGTAACATTGGTTAAAGACCGCAATGACCTGCGAAGCGATATACTGATGCAATTTATTAGCAGGTCCCAGGAAAATTCGGATATAAAGCTGGCCTGAGAATTTTTTGTCATTGCGAGCGCAACGTGGCAATCTTTATGTCCTACCGCCAATATTAGCCTGTCATTGCGAGACTGAACTAAGTGAGGGCAGGGCAATCTCTCTGTATTTAACTCCTCGCCGGGATTATCATGGTGTTCCGGTTACATCGGGATGACAGGGGGAATTAAGAGATTACTTCGTCGCTTCGTTCCTCGCAATGACAGAAGGTTACGAATTACGTGTTCATTTGCCTCGATTGACCGCATATGAAAATTAACTGCGATGGGTCTTGTCCCGTGGCATTTTTTCTTCTATACTTTACTAAAATTTATTAGCATGTATCATTAAGCATGCTTGAATTTTCTCCGCAAGTGCATTACCGATCAGACAATGCTCTTCATTATGGAATTTAAAGGATAGTTAATGGATGCTATAACCATAATAGGTTTTATTGGCGTTCTGCTAATTATAGGTTTCATTGCGGATTATCTTTTCCAGAAGATAAGCCTGCCGGATATATTGATACTGCTGGCGCTGGGATACTTAATAGGGCCGGTATTCGATATTATCAATCCGGCAGATATTGCGCCTGCTTCGCCTATAATCTCAAGTCTGGCGCTGGCTGTAATACTGTTCAACGGTGGTATGAGTCTGGAATTTGCCCACATTAAGGGTGCCGCCCCACGGGCAGTAGGTCTGGTTTTCCTGGGCATAGCATTAAGCATGGTAGCTACTGCTGCCTTTGCTCACTATCTCATGGACTGGGATGTTTTAAACAGCTTGCTGCTGGGTGCCATTGTCGGCGGCAGCAGCCCTTCTGTAATAATGTGTCTGGTCAATCGGGTTAAAGTTTCTGCGCAGGTATCATCCATGCTGAGCCTGGAGTCTGCTTTTAATGGAGCGCTGGTAATCGTGATAGCGATCATCATATTGAATATCATCGTTTCCGGAGGCACGACTGAAGGTGCAGCTACTACGGTAGGTTTATCTATTCTCACCCGTGTTTTAATAGGAGGCTCTATAGGAGCTGCTGCCGGGATATTCTGGCTCTGGGTACTTACGCTTATAGAAGGTGAAACCTATGATGACATATTGACCCTGGCAGTCGTTTTCCTGCTTTATTTCTGCGTGGAAACTATAGAAGGTAGCGGTGTAATATTTGCCCTCGTCTTCGGCTTAATACTGGGCAATGGCATTGCAGTCGCCAGGCTTTTACACATTAAACGGGCGGTCGAGATCCATGAACTGATGAGGAAATTTCATGCCCAGATGTCTTTCCTGATAAAGACTTTCTTCTTTATTTACCTGGGGTTAATGGCAACTTTTGATAATCCTTCGCATATTCTGCTGGGAGTTGTTCTGTGTCTGGTACTGCTGCTGGTAAGGTATCTGGCAGTGCTTCTCACTTCTATAGGGAATAAAACCCTGTTGTCTAACAAGGGAATACTGACCTCTATGTATGCCAGAGGATTATCCGCAGCCGTAGTCGCCGAATTAGTGGTTTTATCAGGCATACCGAATGCGTCCGTTTATCCTGATATTATCATTGTTGTTATCGTGGGAACTATAGTTATCTCCTCCCTGGGCATTGTTATTTTTGCCAGAAAAAAATCACCTGCTGAAGCAGCTACGGCAGAGATTAACCCTCCAAATGAAACGTTACTTGGTTAGGCGGGTTATCCTTGCTCAGTCATGATTATGACTGCTGCGTAGCAGTATGTAGCATACTAAGGTTACTATTAGCACGGCAACAGCGGAGATAGTATAGCAGTAGTTAAACCCTAGTTGGTCGATGATATAACCCAGTAGAGGAGTAAGTAAACCGGCGCCCTGCTGGTTGCCGAAAAAATAGAAGCCAAGTACGGTGGAGCGGCGTTTTTCTGAGGTATTGTGGATAATATACGACTCTGAGACAGGCATACGCATGAAATTGAACATTCCGGTAAGAAACAAAATAGCGCCTATGCCCACCCCAAAAGGCGCCAGGTTGAAAAAGTAGGTGAGAACGCCTATAGCCAGGCATGATATCAGTACCATTCGTATCATGCCAAAGCGATCGGAAAGGTAACCTCCCAAAGTGCTTGCCCACAGCCCTGTTGAGTAGAATATAGCTATAAAAGCTCCTCCCGCTTCTTCGCTGAGACCAAAGTGGTCGACCAGAAACAATGGTATAAAAGATACTACTGAAACCAGAACGGCCTGAGAGAACGAACTGAGAATAATAAAAACCACCAGGCGGCGTATCCGTCCCGGTGTTTCCAGTATATGGCTATGGCTTGTGTCTATTTTTTTACTGGTGATAGTGTTATTGGGCAAACGTCTCATGATCCTGTATAGTACGACTCCGAAGATAAAGGTAGGTATTGCCAGGGTGATGAATGAACCGCGCCAGCCCCAGACTGAAGCAATAGCTACTGCTGCCAGCGGAACCAGAAAGTAGCTGGCACTTCCGCCGATTCCGTGAAATCCTAATGCAGCGCCTCGATTCTCGGGCTTAACGATTGAGGAAACGGCTGGAGATGCTGCCGGGTGGTAACCGCCGCCCAACAGCCCCATTAGAGCCAGAAAAACCATCATCATAATATAGGTATGAGACAGGCCCACCGCCAGCCCGCAGATTGCCACTCCTATTATGCCTACTGTAATCAGGATTCGTCGCCCGATACGGTCAGCCAGCCAGCCTGCCGGCAACTGACCGATGCCATATGTGATACTGAATGCCGATAGAACCAGTCCTGCCTGGGTGTAGTCAAGTCCGAATTCGTTGCGTATCATGGGCAGCAGGGGGATAGGGAGGGTAGTCAGCAGATGATGTACGAAATGCGCCAGAACAAAAAGAGGCAATAGGCCTGTGAAAAATGGCTTGAGACGGGATTTATTTATGATTTCATCCCTCCGTAGTCAATTGGATAATCAGCGGTTTTCGTATTTGAGCAGGTCTGTCCATGTGGTTTATTATACGCTCTAGCCGCGCGGTTACCAACGGCTGAATTTGTGGATCAGTCCCACTTATGTCTGTCCTCTTCCCCAATTACGTGTTACCCGCCTTCCGGTGACCGTAAGAATGACAGTCCCTGTCGGGTCTGCAGGGTGGGTTCAAAAACCCGCCCTTACATTGGTTTTAAATCAGGCCTACTACTGCGGTGGCAGCTTTTGCCACAACTCAATTACTTTTGCCTTCAGTTCTTCACGGCTGCAATCTGTATCGATTACTACGTCAGCGTGCTTAACTTTTTCTGTTGAGTTTAACTGGGTATTAAGCCTGGCAAATATCTCTTGCTCTTTGAAGCCGCGCTGGTTTTTGAGACGGTCTACTATCACCGTCTCGGGAGCGACGGTGACCCAGACCTGGTCTACTACCCTTTTCCAGCCGGCTTCAAGGAGCAAGGCAGCTTCGAGGACTACAATTTTATGGCCTGTTTGTCGATGTTGTTCAATCAAACGCTGCACCGTCTGAGTTATCATGGGATGCATTATGCTGTTCAGCCGGGCCTGTTTATCTTTGCTCTGGAAGGCAAGCCCTGCCAGCTTGCGGCGGTCTATTGTTTTGGCCTCTGTCAATATACCATCGCCGAAAGCTTTTACCACTTCATTGTAGGTACGGCTTTCTGGCTGGAGAAGCTCATGCCCCAGCTCATCGGCGTTGATCACGGCAGCGCCCAGCTCAGCCATAATCTGGCATACTGTGCTTTTGCCTGTGCCGAAACTTCCTGTTACACCGATAACCAGCATTTTTCTGCTTTATAACAAGGGGCATTTATGGCAGTTATTCTAAAGCATGCTCTTTGCTTTGTCTAACGGGTGATGTGATGAGACAGGCTGTAGTCATCCCTGTCATTGCGGGCATGACAATGCCGAAGCAATCTCTAGGTATGAGATAAGACTTAACGATTGCTTCGCTGCGCTCGCAATGACATAACAATATATCGGGCTGATTTGAAAACCATTCTTGGTTGGGGAAAGTGACAAAAAGGCTTTTGCTGAAACATTTGTTCTATTATAAAATAGAGCAGGTTATTGGCGGCAAGCTTATAAAGCGACCAAGATTTAACCCATACATTTATATATTAAAGATATATAAAGAGAGGATAAGCTTTAGTCAAGCTTAACAAGCTTTATTCATAGAACGGGGTTTGCTGTTATGCAAAATTATAATGGCTGGCTGGTGCTGCATGACCGGGATACGGTTAACATCACCATCCATATTTCATCCATTCTAGAGGTATCCAAGCACTATGTCGAAGAGCGGGGCAGGTCGTATTTCTGTTATGGCGATGAGTGTGTTTTTTGCCGCGAAGGCATTCCCCGCCGTAGCCGTTACATTGCCGAAATAATATTTCACGGAGAAGACTTGAAATGGGAATTCAGCCAGGAAGTATATCGGGCAATTCGCCGTCTGACCTCGAAAAAGAGCGGCTCTGTCAAGGCTACTGTTATGCGCTTTGGCAGGGGCAAGAAGACACGCTACCGAATATACGTTGCCGGCAGGTCGCAGTTTTCGAACTCATTCAATAAATACCAGTCAGGCCGCTATGGACATATGGTTCAAAGCTAATGGCTTTGGTAGACAAGGCTCTCTGGCATCCTCTAATACTCTTGCTTACAATATAGTTATCTACTCCGGCGGAGTGAGACCTATATCGATGAAAGCCTGTTGAACGCTTTTGCCATGGTCGTCGGTATATGCTGGAGGGACCCAGGGCATTTCTTTCAAATTCTGTGTAATGGTAGGAAGCCAGTTATAAGGAATTGATATGAGCTGTCGACCTTCCGGGAAGACTCTTCTGGCTTTCATACCGAAGCTAAGACCGGTAGTCACGTAGTTTACTTCTCCGGTCAAAAACGGGTAAGCGAAGATCCAGCCACATCCCAGGACATTGGTCATCTTGCTGAGAAACATTTGACCTGTGGTATAGCTCATCGCCCTGAGTATAATTTCTGTCTGCGAGGCATTATCAGTGAGAACTATTAAAAGGTCAGGATCGAATGAAAGTTTGTCTATGTGAGAGAAAACGATGTAGTTTACGACGCCTTTTTCAAATCTGGGAAAGTCCTTATAGATTTTAATGTTGGCGCGGCCCTCCTTAAATATTTTTAAGGCAGCGCCGAAGTGGCCGGCTTTAAAAACTTCTGGTATATCAGCTCCGAATATATGTCCTGCCGGCTCGCAGGTTTGATTTTTCAAGTCAATATAAAAAGGAGTTTTTCTGTCCTGGGCTTCTTTCACAATCTCACATAATGCTAAATTCTTATCCAGTCTCTTAATTCCTCCTGGTTTTTTAAGTAGAAATTTGACAGCAATGGGTGACCGCTCGAAATTAAACTTGTTAAATACGGACAGGTCTTGCTGAATTGAGCTCATAATAACCTCCTTTTTTAACGTGTAATTTTTAAGATATCCCTATTTATTTTCGGACTGTTTGGCGCGGATTCTGGCCTCTCTTCTTATCTGTGCCTCCTGGTTTCGTCTTTTTTCAACTTCGGTTTCCAGGATGAGCGGGGGCACCTGTGCAGGTTTGCCTGCTTTGTCCAGAGCAACGAAAGTCAGGTACGCTGAAGCCGTATGGCGAACCTCTCCGGTTAGCAGATTTTCTGACTCTACCCTTACGCCGATTTCCATAGACGTTTTCCCAACGTAATTCAGACTTGCTTTGCAGGTGACCAGGTTTCCAGGATAGACCGGGCAGAGAAAATCAAGGCGGAATTACGTTG
>Ga0265297_10007171_pt1 | contig 15603 bp, 17 predicted proteins | sample Munlanlwell13791_FD_192502 | JGI IMG/M metagenome (GOLD analysis project Ga0265297, IMG submission 192502) | Leachate microbial communities from a municipal landfill in Southern Ontario, Canada - Leachate well 137-91 | ecosystem: Engineered > Solid waste > Landfill > Unclassified | place... | reverse complement strand
TGTTACCTATAATCCCAGTCTGATTAGAGAGTACTGCAACCCTCTTTCCTTTGAGCAGAGGAAGATACTCGTCCAAAGACTCGGCACCGGTCTTAATTGTCTGCGCCTGCATAACTGTTGCAAGAGCTATAATCAGGCCGGTTAAAATAAATTTTTTCATATTATTCAGGTGTTGATGATTTCAGCAAAATAATCTTTGTCATACTGCTTTTTCTATGTCTGAGAAGAGAGGTAAACTAAGAGCCCCGGGAATGTGAGCATGCTCAAATTCACCCGGGGACCTTACATCTATTATAGGGAGAGACTCCGCTCTCTTAAAGAATTCCTCTACTGATGTCTGCTTCTGCATAGCTGTATGTCCTACGCAAAAGTAAGCATTTTTTAGAAGTTAATATGTACACCTAAAGCCGGCAGGAATGCGGTTGTTTTGTAGTCACCGTCAAAGCTTCCGAATGTGGTAGGATGCTTCCCGCTGATCTTGATTCCGTTTAGATACTGGAATCCGAAGTCAATAGCCAGGATGTCGGTTGGTTTATATGTGAAACCTGTTGTAAGGCTAATCTTGTTTGCAGCCGGAGTCTCAGGACCATAATATGATTTGTCTACAGGAGTAGAATCGAATATGAATCCGAGACGGAACGCAAACTTGCTGCTGCATTGGTATTCACCACCCAGTCTGTATATCATTGAATTGCTGAAGTTCTTCGGGATATACTGTCTTCCGGCTGCGCCGAATGCAGGAAATTGTATCCTGAGTGTGTCATAAGCCTTCCATCCTACATATTGTAGTTCTGCAGATACAAGAAGTTTCTCCGTGAATTTGTATGAAACACCTATGTTGAGGTTTGAAGGAATAGGAAGTTCCGCGGTTATCTTTTGTTCATCAAGTGCCCTGGCTGTAGCAATCGTAGGGCTTGCCTGCGCCAACATGCCGAGAAGAGTCTCTAACTCAGGAGTAGCGTATGAAATCGATGCTTTACCATCTTCAACGCTCATTTTTACCTTGGATCTGTATGAGACTCCAATGTTTAATTTCTCAGTCGGGCTGTAGAGAATACCGATATTATATCCGTATGATGTCTTTGCATCACCCTTCAGGTTTACCTGCATAGGTGAGAGAGTGTTTGTGCTTGTTATAATGGACTGGTACTGCGACGGTACTGCGTTGACAAAGTTGTTGAGATATCCGACAGGCATAATCCCTTTACTGAGTTCAAAGCTGCCCCAGTTAATCATCAATCCGGCACCTACACTAAGCTTCTCACATATTTTGTATGAAAGCGTAGGTTGTAATGAGAATGAGGATAGTGAAATGTTCTGAACAAGGTGTGAGCCGGCCCAGTTATCAGGCCATACAAGATTGTTCCCTGCCGGATTTGTCAGGCTTACACCGACAGCAAATTTCGGCGAAATCTTGTAACCTATGTATCCGAATACAGGTGTTCCGAGAGGATTGTCCGACTCAGCGTTGTATGTACCGGCAGTGTTTGTGTATTTCACTTTGGACATGATTCCGGTAGCACCCAAAGAGAGGTCAAAGCTACCATTCATGAATGATAGCCCGGCAGGGTTGAAGAGCATACTTTCAGCCCCAAGTTTGAATGCTGTTCCCTGGTGCCCAAGTCCAAGCTGACGTGCACTCTGCGAGTTAACCTGGTATCCGTCCGCAAAAAGCGAAAGGCCAATCAAGTTGGCTAGTATGAACAGTGTGATCTTTCTAATTTTCATTTTGGTTATTGGTTTATAGTTTCGGGACAAAACTAATAGAAAATGCAATAAGATACACTCGTTGCATATAAAAATTTATAACCGACAGAAAAAGAGGAATATATAATTATACCGGATTGCTTTCCGAGTGAAATAATGAGGTTTTTGGCCACTCGCCGACTTCTAGATCATGAAGTGCCCCGTTCCCGATACTGAACCTTAAAGCTGTTCTAACATTATGAATTCCATATACCCCTGCTGCCCCGGGGTTCATCATAATGAATCCTCTCTGTTTATCGTTCAACACCCTCAGTATATGAGAGTGTCCGCATATAAACACATCCGGTCTGTGTGCAATAATCAACCTCAGGGCATCGGGCTGATAGTAACCCGGATGTCCCCCTATATGCGTCATCAGGAATTTCAATCCCTCCACTTCCATTATTTGAATGTAGGGATGAACAAGCCGTACATCTTTGCCGTCACAATTACCGTAAACACCCTTCAATGGCTTGAAGGCAGATATTTTATCGGAAACACCGATATTTCCGAAGTCGCCGGCATGCCAGATTTCGTCTACACCGGAGAAAAATTTACTAAGAGGCTCGTCAAACACACCGTGTGTGTCCGAGAGCAGACCTATCCTGACCATGATGTTATAATTAGGGTGTCAGAGTTTTATTACTATTTTCTTCTTATAAAGAAAGATTGCCATGGCTGTGAATACCGCGACATACATCAGGGCATACATCAGAGAGCCCCATTCGTTATGCCCCAGCAACGAGACACAGCAATTCTGATAAATCCATTTAGAGGCAGTCATAGTCACCTCCTTCATAGTTCCGTCATCCTGCAAAGCCATAACGGACCATTTTATTACACGGCCGAGCACCTTTGAGAAGACCCCTGCCATGACAAATGCGAACAGAGGATTAAGACCGAGAGCCTTGAACGGATAAAATAACTTCTCCTTGCCTTTTATATCAATGAAATATATGAAGAGGGCAAGCATCAGGATAGACCACCCGCCTGCATAGAATACATACGAAGGAGTCCAAAGTGCCTTTATGATAGGGATAAATATACCTAATACAACTCCGAGACCGAGAGATAAAAGACCAATGGTATAAAGCTGACCTACGGCATCTATCTTCTCTTTGCTTTTACGGATAATGCCACCAATCAGGTAGCCCAGAAGCACAGTGACAGAACCGGACAGTACGCCGAGAACACCTTCGGGGTCAAAAGGAATTCCGAAGCCCTTGTAAACGTGGTTGACTCCGACAAGCATCACATCTATCGGCCCTGAAATATTCTCTTTGAGAGAATACGGCTCGTACCCTCCCAGATTCCAAAGTATGGCCCAGTGTGCAGCTATGAGAGCCACCATCCCTATCATTATTCTCTTAGGACTGTGGAGCCAGAGGGCAACGAATCCGCCGACCAGGTAGCACATAGCAATTCTTTGCAATACTCCGAAAATTCTGATATGTCCCAGATAGTCAAGATAATTTGCACCGAAGCTTAATTGTGGGTCAGGAGAGGTGGGATAAAATGGAAATGCGTTGAGGGCAAGACCTGTAAGGAAAATCAGCATTGAACGCTTTACCAGTTTTTTTACAGAGAGCTTGTTCAGTGCGTCGTTATATTTAGCAAACGAAAAGGCAAGAGCGGCCCCAACAATAAAGAGAAAGAATGGGAAAACCAGATCGGTAGGTGTACATCCGACCCATTCGGCATGTCTTAACGGAGGAAAAATCTTTCCCCATGAGCCGGGGTTGTTTACTAATATCATTCCTGCAACGGTCATTCCTCTAAGAACATCCAGTGCAGTGTATCTTTGGGTTGTTGAAGTTGTCATTTTTTAAGTTTCTTTACTGACAAAAATAGCTTTTTATAATATATTTGCACAAATTATGGAGCTGTTTTTTGCAAATATAAACAATGACTCAGTCGCTACTATCTCCGGCGATGAGTACAGGCATTGTGTCAAAGTGCTCCGTCACAAAGAGGGAGATACAATCTCTTTTATAGATGGAAGAGGAGGGCTTTATTCCGGTAAGATAACCTCTGTCACATCAAGGGAGTGTCATTTGGAAATTCTAAGCCATACGCCGGATTTTGCCAAAAGAGATTATTTCCTTCATATAGCCGTTGCCCCCACAAAAAATCTGGAGCGATATGAATGGTTTATGGAAAAGGCAACGGAGATAGGGATAGATGAACTTACCCCGATAATAGGAGAGCATTCTGAGAGGAAAATTTTTAAACCTGAGAGGGGAGAGAGGATCATTCTTTCAGCAGTCAAACAATCTCTTAAAGCTAAAATACCTGCATTAAACCCTGTTATATCCGTCAAGGATTTTATAAGAGAGAATGCCGGATTTGACGGGATAAAACTGATTGCACACTGCAATGAAGGCGTAAAGCAGAATATTACATCTGTTTTGCCAAAAGATTGCCGTTTTTTGATAATGATAGGGCCGGAAGGCGATTTCTCATCCTCAGAGGTCGAACTTGCGATGAAAAATGGATTCATACCGATATCACTCGGCGAGTCCAGATTAAGGACAGAGACAGCCGCACTCACAGTAGTGACTGCAACATATCTTCTTACCTCAAATTTCTAAACTCTACTTTCTGATAACTTCCACCTCTCCGCCAAGACCAAGCTTGATGATTGAGGATGGCTTGCCTGTTGAGTCCGCTTCAAAAACAGGATCTGCTACCCAGTCAACAGCTGAGATTATCTCTTGTGAAATATCAAGATAGAAAGCAGGAGCCTTTTCTCCTGAAATATTTGCAGATGTGGAGACAATCGGTTTACGGAATTTGTAAATAAGCTGGCGGCAAAATTTGTGATGAGGTATTCTTACGGCAGCTGTGTTGTCTTCTGCAACCACATTTTTTGCAAGGCCAATAGCCCCCGGATATATGATGGTCAAAGGCTGATCGGCTACATCAAGTAATTGCAGGGCAATTTGGGGAATCTCCCTGATATACCTGCAAAGCATATCTTCACCGTCAACCAGTGTGATAAGGCTTTTACTGTCGGCTCTTTGTTTTATCTTGTAAATTTTATCAACGGCCAGGGCATTTGTGGCATCGCAGCCCAGACCCCATACAGTATCGGTGGGATAGAGTATCACCCCACCACTCTTTAAAACTGTAATGGCTTGGTCAATTGCTGTCTTAATTTCCATTTATGGTATAATTATTTCTGAAAAAACAGGATAATGGTCTGAATAAGAGACTTTCTGAGTTGTGTGACTCATACTCCAGAACTCTTCGGGATACAAAATATAGTCGATTCTCAATAAAGGCCACATATAAGAGTATGATGAACTGAACCCCTTGCCGCTTTCGCGGAAACTGTCCTTCTTGTCCTTCATGAGAATGTGGTATGTGTACGACATAGGTGTGTCATTAAAGTCTCCGCAAATAATTGCAGGATAATTACTCCCGGACAGATGTCTTGCTATTGTGTCAACCTGCCTTCCCCTCTTCTTGAATGTATTTGCAAGCTTTTCGTGCACGTTAAGGATCTCTTCTGAAACCTTTTCGCTGTTGCTCATTTTCTTGATAAGTCCGGTAAATGATATAGAGTGAGATTCAAGGTGAGTGTTGTATATCCGGATTATCTTGCCATAGAAATCTATGTCAGAGTAGAGACAGAGATTTGTGCTCCTTTTAAAAGTTATGTCATTGCCGGAAACAATGGGATACTTGCTCAGGGTAATGTTTCCGAATCTTCCGCCGTCACCGGATCTGAACAGATGTTCCTGTTTGTACGGATATTGAGGGAACATATCGCGAATCATAGAGGTATCCTTGACATAAAACTCCTGCAGGCAAACAACAGACGGTCTCTCCTGTCCTATATACCGTGCAATCCTTGATAGCTGGTCTGATCTTGAGTTGCCGGGTTCCTGCGCAAACAGGCCTACATTGTATGTGCAGATGGTCAGGGAATTTCCCTGTTTTCCCTCTTCCGGCTTCCCCCATTTTACAAAAAGGTCTGCAAAAAGAATCGAAGGCATCAGAACAATAAAAGTTATCCATGCAATAGTGCGGCGGCGATAAATAGCAAACGCCAGAACCACAATGTTAAGCATGACGAGGGGTATAAAATAAAGCCCGAAAAAGAGCGGTATTACAGAGTCAACAGGGTTAATAAGAATTGAGACATACGACAACACAAGAGATGCCGCCGAAATTAGCAGAAAAATCCGGAAAAGTAATGCTATCGGCCATGGAGAGCCCTTTCTCTTATTTTTTTTTCTTGACATCAAAAGTACATTCTATTGTTTTTCTTCCAGTACACAATCAGGAAGTAACCGAATATCATACCTCCCAGGTGGGCGAAATGGGCTACATTTCCTCCGGTGTTGGACACTCCCAGTAACAGTTCGATTACGCCGAAAATAATGACAAACCATTTGGCTTTAAGTGCAATCGGCGGGAATATCAGCTGTAAAGTGTTATTAGGGAAAAGCATTCCATAAGCAAGAAGGACTCCGTATATGGCACCTGAGGCACCAACGGTAGGAGTTGAGATTAAAATCCTGTATTTTTCCGCAGCTTCCATGCTGCCTGCATTAGCAGCCGAAAGCAATGAAGAGGCGTCGATATAGAGCACCAGAGAGTGAAGAAATGCCGCTCCAAGTCCGGTAATCATATAATAAAGGAAAAACTTCTTGCTTCCCCATACCTGTTCGAGTATTATTCCAAAGAAAATCAGGGAGTACATGTTGAAGAAGAGATGAAAAAATCCCCCGTGCATGAACATGTGTGTGACAAGCTGGTATGGTTTGAATAGCGGAGATCCGAAGTAGAAAAGAGAGAACTTCTCGTACATGAAGTTGCCTGTAAACATGGTGATAAGCAACATTATGGTGTTGATTATAACCAAGTTTTTCACAACCGGTGTCATGCCTCCCAGAATTCCGGATCCTCTGTTGTTGATATACATCTTTTTCTAGTGTTAAATAAATCGTTTGTCAATATCTGTTGTAGTGACAATAACCGAGCAAGGGTTACCCGATGGTGTCACTGCAGGCTCCTTGCATGCAAACAGTGTATCTATCAACATTTGTGCCTGCTGGTTGTTCAATTGTTCCCTGCCACAAATAGCAGCCGATTTTGCCAAAGTGGCAGCATAAGCACCCTTGGCGCTCTCTTCCTGTCCGCGGCCTAATTCGGTGAGGTCGTACATTAACTGGTCGATGAGAGTCATCAGGTTTTCCGTACTGTCTGAGATATCCTCCGGCAAACCCAGTACTTCAACCATATTTCTGAAGAAACCACCCTCCTTCGGTCTTATGTCAAAACCGAGGTTCCTCAATGTTTCGGCATTCTCTAGAAGAGTGTTGTAGGTGTTTTCATCCAGCTCGAGAGACTTAGGGAAAAGTGTTCTGATTGATATTGCAGAGTAGTTTTCAAGAGATTCCAGGTATTTTTCGTAGAAGATGCGCTCCCTGGCCCTCTTGATATTGACAATAAGCAGACCTGACTTTATAGCTGTGATAATATATCTTCCCGAAACCTGTATCACAGGTTTGTCCGGAATAGATGACTCTGATATAAGCGGAATGTTTCCGCCATCCGTTCTCTCTTCCGGAGTTGAATACCTTCTCTCCTCAAACCCTCGTCTTGCACTGAACTCCTCATCAAACGGATTGAAGAGAGGATCATAATCAATCTTGGGCGGTGGTGCATAGTATTTGTAATTAACTGCCGGAATCTCCGGAGCCCCCTCCTGGTCAAAATCGATGCTGGGCATAAAGGAGTTCCGTCCGAGAGACTCCCTTACAACGGCATGCAGCATGTCATATATGGCATACTCGTCTTCAAACTTCACCTCAGTCTTGGCAGGGTGGATGTTGATGTCAATCCTGTCGGGATCAATGTCAAAAAATATGTAGAATGACGGAAGTGTCCCCTCCTGAATCAGATTCTCGTACGCCTTAAGCACCGCTTTCTGGAAGTAAGGGGAACGGAAATAACGGTTATTTACAAAGAAATACTGATTCCCGGGAGTTTTCCTTGAATCTTCGGGTTTCCCTACGAATCCCGAGATATTTACGATCTGACTCTCAAGATTTATATGGACAAGCTCTTTTCCCATATCTTTCCCCGCAATGTCCAGTATCCTTTTTTTAAGGTTGGCTGGAGCCAGATTGTACACTTCAATGTCGTTGTGAACTAACCTGAATGACAGCTCCGGTCGTGTAAATGCCACTCTTGAAAACTCCTGGGTTATCTGACGGAATTCGGTTGCATCAGATTTGAGAAACTTGCGTCTTGCAGGAACATTGTAGAAAATGTTCCTTACAATAAAATTACTCCCAGTTGGTGTGGAGATTTCAGCTTCTGATATCAGCTTAGATTCCGCAAACTTTACTTCATGTCCGGTCTCGCCGGATTTATGTCTTGTTTTCAGAGTGACCTCAGCAACTGCGGCAATTGAGGCCAGCGCCTCACCCCTGAATCCGTAAGTGTTAAGCCTGTTGAGATCTTCAATCTCATTTATCTTGGAAGTTGCATGCCTGAGAAAAGCCATCCTAGCCTCTTCTGCCGTCATACCGCAGCCATCGTCGATAATTTGTATCAGAGTCCTTCCTGAGTCTTTGATTATTACCTGAACTGAGGTTGCCCCGGCATCCACGGCATTCTCCATCATCTCCTTAACCACGGAGGCAGGTCTTTGAACAACCTCTCCCGCAGCAATAAGATTCGAAATATGGCCGGGAAGGATGTGTAACATTATTTGGTAGGAGTAAGTAAGAAACCCAGACCGTCTGTGAGATAAAACGCAGCCATAAGTAAGATTACAAGAGAGGCAAGTATCACAATCCTGATAAACAGAACTTTAGTGACATCTTTCTTGTTCTTGTACATATTGTTGCGCATATGCGTACGGATGAATTTGCCCGGTATGTATTTATCCTCCTTGCTCTTTCCATCATCGTTTAACCTTGCATACCTCTCCTCCATTGCCTCCTTTTTCGGATCGTAGTATCGGGGTTCATAATGAAAAACCCTGTGCGGTGTAGATTTGAATAAGTTAAATGATAATCCCATAATTGTTTTCTGCTCCTTTAATGGAGATTCTAAGGACAAAGATAACAAATTAAGTAGTAAAATTATTATAACTTTACGCCATGGATTTTAGAATCGGAAACGGCTACGATGTTCATGCCCTTGCAGAGGGGTTGCCATTATGGGTGTGCGGTATACGCATCGAACATGAGAAGGGATGCGTGGCGCATTCAGACGGCGACACACCGGTACATGCATTGTGTGATGCCCTTCTCGGCGCACTTGCACTTGGCGATATCGGCAAACATTTCCCGGACACATCGGGAGAGTTTAAAGGGATAGACAGCAAGATTCTTTTGAGGAGGGTCTATGATTTGGTTGTCGAAAAAGGTTACCATCTTGTAAATGCAGACATCACAATAATGTTGCAGAAACCGAAACTGGCAGGTCATATAGGACTTATGCGCGAAACTATTGCAGGCATCTTAGCTTCAGATATCTCCGCGATATCTGTTAAGGCAACAACTACCGAGAAACTCGGGTTTGTAGGCAGAGAGGAGGGCATCGCAGCTTATGCGACAGTCTTGCTAGGCAGATAAACTGTAAAAGTAGTGCCTGAATTTAACCGGCTGTCAACAGTTATCTTCCCTTGGTTCAACTCAATATAATCCTTGCACAGGATGAGACCCAGACCTGTTCCGTGTTCTCCGTCAGTGCCTCTTGTTGTTGAAATGCTATCTATCCTGAATAATTTTTCAACTTGCGACTGACTCATTCCAACACCGGTATCCGAGAATGAGATCTTGGCGATGTATCTTCCACCCGCATTGGCTCCGGATACATTTACAGTTATCGATCCTTTTTTCGGTGTGAATTTTATTGCGTTCCAGAGAATGTTCCTGAATACAAGACTTATCTGATCCGGATCTGCAAAAACCAAAAGATTATCAACACTCTCGATAACAATGTCAATATCCTTTTCCTTGGCCAGCATCGCACATAATTCAACATTTTTACGGATTATCGGCATAGGGTCAACCTCTGAAATGTTTGCCTTAATTTTCGGGTTTTGTGCTCTTGCCCAATTCAGAAGGTTGTTAAGTAACTCATTGACAGAGATAGATGATTGAGTGAGATTTTTTGTAAAAAACTCAATGTCCGAATAGTCTTTCTCCCTTATCTTCTCATCCAGCAGCTCTGCAAAATTCATGAGAATCCCGACAGGTCCCCTGAGATCATGAGCAATGATGGAGAAGAATTTATCCTTAGAAGCGTTAAGCTTGTCAAGCTCTTCATTCTGTGTCTTCAACACACTTTCGGCCTCAATAAGCTTTATGTTGTTGTTGCTGCACTCCTCCATTTTTTTAATAAGTTTCCTTCTCAAAACCATGTAGGATATAAGTGAAAAGAGACCGACAAGAATTGTCATGGTAAAGACTATCGTTGTGTAATATGAAAGTTTTTTATTGTAGTAATCGACCCTTTCCATGGATCTCTTTTTCAGAAGAGACAGAAAGTCATCTATAGGTTTTATGACAAAGTTTTTATCACTCCGGTATGTATTGTTGAATAGTAGTTCTTTTGCATAAGAAAGGTTCGGTTTGCCTTTCACAACATACTTAAGTGTATTGTCCGGGTACAGTCCGACCATGGCATTCATGGCAGCAATCTCAATAACCGCCAGGTCGTTTGACCTTCTTTCGGCCTCAACTAACAGTGAAAACTCGGCTTCAGGCAGATTTAACCTGGACGCACTGTCAATTAGCCTTATCTTCCTTCCGTTAGCATTCGGTATCTTCCCGTTTCTCTGGTCAAGTACTAAAAAATACCTGTTGATCCATAAAGAATCTCCGGTTGTTACAAATGCCCTTGAATACTGAGTAAGGTTATCAGAACTGGTTCTCAGCTCCGTTGCCAGTGCCCATCCCTGAACACGTTGGAGTTGCTCTTTATAACCGGCCCTTTGCGTCTCAAGAATCATCCTGGAGACAATTACAATCGTTGCCAGTAAAATTATAATTATGAAAAAGATTATCCCAAATAGCTTCTTAATATTCATATTCATGAGCTGCCGATTTTAGTTCATTATTCTAAAGTTAAAAAATATTTTCCATACAGCCATCAACAACCTCTGTAAAGTTTTTCACTCAAAACTATTTGCATCGTCACAATTTTATATTACTTTTGCACCTCAATTCCCGGCGCGATAGCTCAGCTGGTTAGAGCGCATGATTCATAATCATGAGGTCCCCAGTTCAATCCTGGGTCGCGCTACGAGAAAGGAGAACCCCTTGCAGACAGCAAGGGGTTTTTGTTTTGTACCGATCAGAGCTTGCTCTGAATCGGACAAAAACAAAAAAACCACGGGGCGTAGCCCTGGGGTTCTCCTCTCTCGGGCTGTTTTGCCGACCGTTCCAGGATCACGGAGCGCAGCGACGTAATCCTGCCTTCGGGCTGTCACATCGCTTTGCGAAACAAACTTTCAAATATTTTTTATAATTTTATACAAAATGGGAGGAGAGAGATATGAAGAGAGAGAACCGGAAAGATGTAGCCTTTTTTGAGGCCTGGCTCAGGGGTTGCAGATACAGCACCCGAACAATAGAGGTGTATTTAAATGCCATAAATGTATTCCTTAATTATTTCGCAGATAAGGATCCGGGAGATATCACAAATTCAGACTTAGTATTATTTAATAAAAACTATATTCTTAGGCACGGCTATTCAGCCTCTTATCAAAATCAGGTAATAAATGCTATTAAGCTATATTATCAAAAGATTGAGAAAAGACAGCTGTCAATAGAGGAGATTGAAAGACCCAGAAAATACCGTCCACTTCCGAAAGTAATCTCAAAACAGGTTGTTGAGAAGATGCTTGTCTCAATTCCCAACTTCAAACACAAGACAGCTCTCACCCTTGTCTATGCCTGTGGTTTAAGACGGAGTGAAATACTAAACCTGAAACTCATAGATTTGGATTCTAAGCGCAAGACATTGACTGTCATTAATGGAAAAGGTCAGAAAGACAGGGTTTTGCCACTAAGTGACAAACTTATGGATATGATTATCAGATATTACAAAATGTACAGACCTAAAATATATCTCATCGAGGGCCAATCACCGGGAGAGCAATACAGCGAAACAAGCATAGAGAATATTTTCCATAAATATTTGGGTAAAATAATTAAAAATCATAATTTTACATTGCATTGTCTGCGACACAGTTATGCTACACATCTATTAGAGGCGGGAGTAAGTCTGAGGTATATCCAGGAGCTGTTAGGGCATAAAAGCAGCAAGACAACCGAAATTTACACTTGGGTTAGCATGACCGGCCTCCAGAAGATCAAAAATCCGACCGACGACTTTGATTTATAAGTTAAACCTCATAATAAACATAAGAATTAGACTACATAAAAATTAAATAAATTAACAATACAACCACCCGTCGACTGAATTTATATTATTCAACAAACCCGTTCCAAGCCCCCTTTGCTCCCCCTCCCTGATTCCACTTTGACGAATACATAAACAAGTTAGCCACAATGTTATGAAGATAATTTTAACAATATTAATATTTGTTTTTTCTTGGACCTTGGTAAATGGTCAACTAAGTGATTCTTATATAGCACGAAATGAAATTGTCTATAATCAGTTAGAAGACTCCTTGTCAAAAAAATGTCCTTTAACTCTTAGCGAATTCTATAGAATTTTAGATATTCAAATTGAACAACAGGAATCAGAATCAAGAATTCTTGGTGAAGTTTGTGTGAATTTTCATTTGGAGAGAGAAATGGACTTTGGTTTTAGCCATTATTATTTGAGTTTGAATGCCAAAAAATGTTTTTTAATTCATGAATTTTCGATTATAACTGAAAATGAAAAAATAATTGCCCTGAAACATATAAATGGATTGAATGATGATTTTTTTGTTTATGATAGCGTTTCTGTTGACAATATAATTCAAAAACAAAAGGAATTTTTGGGAACAATTATCCTTGACTATGAAAAATTATTGCCATTTAAATTATTTGCATTTGGTGAAGTATGTTCAATTGATGGTTCTCCTCCAGAGGAGTGTAAACAAATGTTAGAAATGGTAAAAAATTCAGATATTGAGCATTTATTTTATTGGTTAAAATCACTTAATCCTGAAATACAAGCCTATGGTTTTGAAGGATTGCATTTTTTAGAAAAATTCTATGCAAAGAAATTATCTATTGAAATTAAGAAAGTAATGAACTATGTGAAAAGTAAGAAGAGAATGATTCATATTTGTGAAGGTTGTTCATATGGAACAACTAAAGAATCATTTGAAACCTTTTCTGATATCTTTTTAAAAAATAATTATACAGTTTTTAAAACTTTAGGATACTTAAAATAAATAAAACACTGTGGCTAACACCGTGTTTACTCAATGCGGGATTTGCAGTAGAATTGGATGTTTTCACTTCTTTGGTAGCTTGACAAAATTAATGAAAGGGAGTTGTTTCAATCTACCCCCACTGAGCAAACATGAGAACGTTAATGGGTCAGTTGCGGGAACCAATACGGCAGAAGAAAAAGAGAGAAGATTAGAATATAAAGTATCTGTCTAAGAGCAAAAAGTACCGGTCATTTGCATAAGAAGAAAGGCAGCCGAGTTGACGAGTATTTTTAGAGAGAGTTAATGATATAGCAGTTGAAGAAAAAAAATAAAACAACCAACCAATAACGCAACCGACCCATAACAGGCGTCTACGCCCATTAAAACGGGCTCAGCCGCCGAAACGTTATGTGTTATTAATAAATATAAACAATGGAGAACGATTCAACAATTTTGCTTGAGACCCCCGATATGGTAATAGCAGAAGATATCAAGGATTTATTAGAAGGATCTCAGATATATTCAATTCTGGTTTCAGACAATCCTGCATCTTCAGTTTTAAATGTCTATTCAGGATTTAACCCCACAGAAAACGTTAGTATCCGAGTAAATATAAAAGACTATCAAAAAGCAGTAGAATTAATTAAAAACAGCGTTTACAAGGATTTATTAACAAACGCATAACACCAGGTATAGTTCAGCCACCGGAGACATAAGGTTAGCAGAAGAGAGGGTGGCCGTACTATACCCGCGGTCCGTTAGCGCCAATGCAAGAAAATAGACAGCCATGAGACTCATATTGAAATTTGTTTTTTTGGGGATTTTAATTCAGGGATCATTCTTTGATAAGGTTGCAGGACATACTTTGGATTATACAATAGATAGATTCAAGGATACTTGTAAATGTAATTACAGTTGTTGGCCTGCGATTAAAGATTCGATTAATGGATTATCAGAACAACAGATATTTTCTTTCCTTAAAACTCTTGGACATGATTGTGATAATAATGCCGAATTTTCTGAATATAGTAGCGAGATTTTATTTAAAATAATGGAATTTAATCTGGCTAGATTTGTTGTGGTGATTGAAAAACATCAGACTGAGATTGAATTTAGTCAGATTTTGAAAACGATTGAAAATCCTATTAATGACGGGATTGATTTGGAGAAAATATCTAAATTAGTCAATAGAATAAAGACTGATTCAAATGTAAAAAATAGGCTTACTGAATCATTGAAAACTGCGATTAACAAACAAAAATAACAATGCACTAGGCGCTAACATAGGGTATACATCAGGCGGGTTTCAGAGCAATTTGCAAACTCCGGGCTCGCTGGCAAGGGCAGTAACAGTGGATAGTGAATCGGCCACGAAGCCCGCCCGCTGCATACCCTCACCGTTGTGGGGCATTAAAAAAATCATACCAACTATGATTAAACAGCTGATAATACTAGGATTTGTTACCTTGATAAGTTGTAGTTCGAGGACTAATCAACCAGTTAATCAAGTAGTCGTTAAAGATTCTCTGTCATCAAAAATGGAAACTGAAACGGAAAAATTATTTGATTTTTATTACAAATTTGCATCTGACAAGTCCTATCAACTTGAAAGGATTGAATTTCCATTAAAAATTCAAAATTATGGTAAATCTTCGAGTATCAATAAAGCCGATTGGGAACATGATTATTTGTTTGTAAATCTTGAATATATAACCCACATTTTTAATTCATTTACTAAAACGTTTGATTATAATGCTGATTTTGGCGACAATGCAATATTTTCGTGGATTTATCCTGACAAACAAGAAAAGAAGGATTATTATTTTCAAGTGATTAATGGCAAATGGTATTTAAATAAAATAGTAATGGACAAAATGGATTTTGGTAATACAGAGAGTTTCATCCCATTCTTAAAACAATTTATGAGCGATTCTGTATTCCAAATGAGCCGGATTAAGTTTCCATTGGAGTATAAAACGTTTTATGATTCAGATGAAGAGAACTTTTTAGACACGACCTTAATCTTAAATCAGTCTGATTGGCGATTCAATTCACTTTTTAATGGACTAAAACAATTGACAAATTTTTCATATTCATGGTCATCCGAGTTTAAAGATACTGACGATATGTTATTGTTTGTAAGTGGAGTAGAAAACGGTATTTTCATTCAATATTTCTTCAAACGGATTGATGAAAAATGGTATTTGATTAAGAAAAATGATGAATCAACATAAAATTAACGCCCCACAACACAGTGTATACATCATGCGGGTTTCGGTACAATTTGCAAGTTCAGAGCTCGCTAGCAAGGGCAGTAACAGTGGATAATGAAGTGGCCACGAACTCCCGCACGCTGCATACACTCATCGTTAGCTGCTATTTTATAATACTTAAGAAAACGAAGTGAACTTGTATAATTCACAAATTTTGATATTTGATGATATTAATAATCAATGAGATTTAACATATGAAACTCAAACAACAAATTA
>Ga0265297_10007170_pt1 | contig 15608 bp, 16 predicted proteins | sample Munlanlwell13791_FD_192502 | JGI IMG/M metagenome (GOLD analysis project Ga0265297, IMG submission 192502) | Leachate microbial communities from a municipal landfill in Southern Ontario, Canada - Leachate well 137-91 | ecosystem: Engineered > Solid waste > Landfill > Unclassified | place... | reverse complement strand
GAGCATTTTGGAACACTGGAAAAAATAAAAAAGGCAAAACTTGAAGAGTTACAAGCGATTGTCGGAGTCGGCCCGATTGTCGGCCAGTCAGTTTTTGATTGGTTTCAAGACGAGCAAAATCTTGCGGTTGTAGAGGGGTTGCTGGAAGAAGTGAAAATTATTTCGTCTAGAAAAATTTCAAAATCTCGACGCCTGGAGGATTTGACGTTTGTTTTGACCGGAACACTGTCGACTCTGTCTCGCGATCAAGCCAAAGAATTGATTCGCCGAAACGGCGGCGAAGTCTCAAGTTCGGTTTCGTCAAAAACGGATTATGTTTTGGCAGGAGAAGAGGCCGGTTCGAAATTAGACAAGGCGCAAGAATTGGGGGTAAAAATAATTGGCGAGGAAGAATTTAAAAAAATGATAGGATAAAAATACCTTTTTGGTATTTTTTGCTAAGCTTACCCCGGCTTTGTTTTTTGGTCTTTCTGATGTTAGAATATGAAACATGCTAACTAAAAAAGATATTGATAATTTGGCCGATTTGGCCCGGATTGATTTGACCGAAGAAGAGAAAACGAAGCTTCAAAAAGACATGGAGTCTATTTTGGGTTACGTATCTGAATTGCAAGAAGCGCCAAGCGTGACCGAGAATCATCAACCCGATCAATATTATTTAAAAAATGTGATGAGGGAGGATGATGTGCCAAACGAATCAGGCGCGGACAGCGAAAAAATCTTGGAAGAAGCGCCCAAGCGAAGAGATAACCTGTTTGTTGTTAAAAAGATTCTGGATAATTAAGGTAAAAGAAAATGATCGTAGTGGTTTAAAAAAATGAATTAAAATTTTGAAAAATGAAATTGACTAAAGAAGAACTTGATAAACTAACAATCAAAACTGCCCACGAGGCTCTGGTCCGAGGTGATTTTACCGCTGTTGATTTGGCTGAATCTTACCTGGCTGTTATCAAAGAAAAAAACGATAAGTTGAATGTCTATTTAGAAGTTTTTGATGATGTGCGAGAGCAAGCGGCTGAAGCCGATCGACGTCTTCGCAAGAGTGAGAATGTAGATATCCTGACAGGTATTCCTCTGGCGATAAAAGACAATATTTTGATTGAAGGGCGAAAGTGTTCGTCGGCGTCAAAGATGCTTGAAAATTATACGGCGACTTATGACGCGACGGTAATCAAAAAACTAAAAGAGCGCGGAGTTATTTTTCTTGGACGGACGAACATGGATGAATTTGCCATGGGTGGTTCAACGGAAAATTCCGCTTTTGGTCCGACGAAAAATCCGCATGATGAGACTCGCGTGTCAGGCGGTTCTTCTGGTGGTTCGGCGGCGGCGGTCGGTGGCGGGTTGGCGTTGGCGGCGCTTGGTTCGGATACTGGCGGTTCTATCAGGCAGCCGTCAAGTTTTTGTGGGACTTTCGGTTTGAAACCAACCTATGGCACAGTCAGTCGTTATGGCGTGATGGCTATGGCCTCATCTTTGGATCAGATCGGGCCGATTGCCAAGACGGTTGAGGATGCCGAAATTATTTTTGACGCAATTCGGGGCGCCGATGGTTACGATTCCAACGCTTTTGATTTGCCAAAATATTCAGCCACCCCGACCAAATTAAAAATCGGTGTGCCATACGCTTTTCTAAACGGCGGCGGGGTGGACTCGGTTGTCTTGGACAGTTTCAATGACTTGGTGGAAAAATTAAAGAAAAACGGCCACACGGTCGAGGAAGTATCAATGCCAAATCTTCATTATTCTTTGGCTTGTTATTATGTTTTGATGCCTGCTGAAGTTTCAACCAACATGGCGCGTTTTGACGGAGTCCGTTATGGGTTGCATTTAGATGGACAAAACGTAATTGACGATTACAAAAAAACTCGCGCGGCTGGTTTTGGTAAAGAAGTCCGAAGACGAATAATGCTTGGCACTTATGTTCTTTCTGCCGGTTATTATGATGCTTATTATAACAAGGCAAACCAGGTAAGAGAGTTGATTCGGAGTGATTACGAAAATGTTTTTAATCAATATGATGTTATTATTACTCCAACTGCGCCGTCCCCAGCTTTTCCGATCGGAAAAAATACCAGCGATCCCCTGCAAATGTATTTGGAAGATATTTTTACTGTGCCTGTGAACTTGGCCGGGGTGCCAGCGATGAATGTGCCAATTGGTTTTACTAATTCCTCAGAGACCGCGCCAAAGGGTTTGCCGCTTGGAGTTCAGGTAACGGCGCCACATCGCCGCGAGGATATTCTTTTTGTTTTCGGCCGAGTGGTTGAAAATCTTAAGTAAAATGAAGTATAATAATTAGTGATGATTTCGCCATCACTAATAAACGTTACGGCAATTTTTGAAAAACTCGCCGGATTAGTTACTTCGGTTTATTGGTATTTTACCAGCGAGGATTTTTTTGAATTGATGAATTTGATTTGGTGGTTAGCCTTGACCATTTCGGCTATTTTCTTAAGTGGGATTGTTTATTTTGCTGTAAAAGTGATGAACATTCGCGCTGAACGAGACAAAAAAATTTTTGGATCAGGAGGCGGAAATTTAAAAGAGATAAAAGCTCCGGCTAAAAATGAACGTTGGGAAAAAATAAAACAGAAGATGGATTCAGAAAATCCATCGGATTGGAATTTGGCGATTATTGAAGCGGACAAGATTTTGGACGAAATGCTGGTCTCGATGGGATACCAAGGCGAAAATCTTGGTGAACGCTTGAAGGCAGTTGAGTCAAGCGATTTTTTGACCTTAAACGAGGCTTGGGAGGCGCACAAGCTTCGTAATCAAATTGCTCATGAAGATAGTTTTATCTTAACCAAACGAGAAGCAAAAGTGGCTGTTTCTCATTATGAGAGTGTCTTTAGGGAATTTAATTATATTTGAAAGAGTTTTAAATCTTTGACAAATTTTCATAAATTGGATAGAATACTTATGTTAATAATTGCGGAGTAGAGTAGCGGTCAACTCAAGAGGCTCATAACCTCTGCACGCCGGTTCGACTCCGGCCTCCGCGACAAGCAAAAACCTGACCTTAGCCGGATTTTGCGCCAGAAATCCAATAGGTTATAATAAATTAATGGAAAGGAAATTAACTCTTCATTATTTGGTTTCAAATTTAGCAGTAGTTTTTGGGCTAGTTCTAATTTGGCGAGGAATATGGTATGTCCTCGACTTTTTTGATTCGATGATTTTTGGCGGTGGTCATTTTTGGTCTGTGGTTGGCGGAATCATTTTAGGTTTGTTTGTCTTGTATTGGCCAGACAAAGATCTGAAAGAAATCGGGAAACTTTAGAAAGAAAATTGCAAATTAGTTTAAAATTAATGAAAGTCATATTATAATATATGATAGTATGGCTAAGTTCGAAAAAAGAAAACAAGCTGAAATTTTAAGGTGCAAGGGTTTTAGCCTTAAAGAAATATCTTCTAAATTAAGGATCTCAAAAAGCACGACGAGTATTTGGTGCAGAGAAATCAAATTGACCAATCAACAACGCCTCAACCTTGAGGAAAGAATGATTAAAAGCGGCCACGAGGGAAGAATTAAGGGTTCTATGGTCAACCATGAACGTAAGGTCCGGGTGGTAGAAAAATTTAATGTAAAAGGTGAAAAATTTATAAAAAATATCTCTGTTAGAGAAAAAATTCTCGTGATTACTTCTTTGTATTGGAGCGAAGGAAGCAAAAATGATAGTAGATTTAGTCTTAGTAATTCCGATCCTTGTATGATCAAATTGGTGGCTGACATTTTAGTTAAGGAGATGAAAATTGGAAAAGAACGTTTGGCACCTAGGCTTTCTATTAATTTCATACATAAACCAAGATTAAAAGAAGTGTTGAATTTTTGGTCAAATTTGTTAGGATTACCAGTAAGCCAGTTTGGCAACCCTGTTTTAATCAAGGCGGTTCCTAAAAAAATCTATCCTAACCATGACAGTTATTATGGTACGATTGCCTTAAAGGTTAAGAAAAGTAGCGAACTTAAGTATGAAATAATGGGCTATATAAATGCCCTGAAAATTGCCGGGGTAGCTCAGATGGTTAGAGCGTCACACTCATAAAGTGAAGGTCGTGAGTTCGATTCTCACCCTCGGCACAGGATTGTAAATCCTAAATGTTTGTGTAAAATTAATTTGTTTGCGGTCGTAGCTCAACTGGTTAGAGCATCCGCCTGTCACGCGGAAGGTTGAGGGTTCAAGTCCCTTCGACCGCGCAAAATAAAGCGCAGGGATTTTTTATCAAGTTGAAAATGCCATTTTAATATAGTATATTATTGGGGGTTTTGACATTAGAATTAAGCTTGATAAGCCATGTTTAAATTCATAAGCCGTTGTAGCTCCCGCCTTCGTCCCATCGGGACTACGGAGGGCAGGCAGTTTCCAACTTCGCTGGTTGGTGGCAAAATAAAGTTAAAACAAGGGTTCAGGTTTATTCGTTACATTAAGTTATTCAAGCCGTTGTAGCTCAGTTGGTAGAGCACGTCATTGGTAATGACGAGGTCGCCGGTTCAATCCCGGCCGACGGCTCCAGGGGGGGTCTATTTGCCACCTTAGCTCAGTTGGTAGAGCAACGCATTCGTAACGCGTAGGTCCCCGGTTCAAACCCGGGAGGTGGCTCACATTAAGTTTAGGCTTAAAGATTAAATTTTTTATTCTAATTTAGTTTTGTGAACGATAAACAAAAAATCGAAGAACAAATCTTAGCTATTGAAAAGGAGATGTCCGATCCTAGTTTTTGGCAAATAAAAGAAACGGCGCAAGAAAGAATCCAGGAACTTAATCGACTTAAGTCCGAATTAGTCGGAGTCGGCAAATATGACCAAGGCGATGCGGTGGTTACGATTTTTGCCGGGGCTGGCGGAGATGATGCTGAAGATTGGTCGGCTATATTATTAAACATGTATCAAAAATATGCCGACAAAAAAAAGTTGGAATTTTATTTAGTCCACGAAAATCAGAATAATCATGGCGGTTATCGTAATATTACTTTTGAACTGCGTGGCCGTGGTATTTACGGGTTGCTTAAGAATGAATCAGGGGTTCATCGCTTAGTGCGAATTTCGCCGTTCAACGCCAAAAATTTGCGGCACACCTCTTTTGCTTTGGTTGAGGTGATTCCTCGTTTTGCCAAAATTGAAGAAATAAAGATTCCAGAAGAAGAGATAAGGGTGGAGTTTACTCGTTCGGGTGGTCCCGGCGGTCAAAATGTGAACAAACGCGAAACAGCCGTTCGACTTGTTCACCTGCCAACAGGATTGTCGGCCCATGCTGATTCTGAGAGATCCCAAGCTCAAAATCGCGAAAAAGCCCTTGCTATTTTGTCAGCCAAGTTATACAAGAAACAAGAAGATGATAGAATAAAAAAAGAGAAGGGTTTATATGTCAGCAAGACAACTGAAATTGAATGGGGGAATCAAATTCGTTCTTACGTTTTGCATCCTTACAAGTTAGTTAAAGATCATCGTACTGAACAAGAAACAAGCAACGTCGAAGCGGTTTTGAACGGGGAATTAGATGAGTTCATTGAGGCGGAAAAGAATTTGTCCTCTTAGCTTTTTTACGCTAAAATAGATTTAGTTATTTATGATTTATTTTGATAAAGTCACAAAAATTTATCCCAACGCTAGAGCCCTAGAAGATGTAAGTCTCACGGTTGAGCCTGGCGAATTCGTTTCAATCGTTGGTCATTCTGGAGCGGGTAAATCCACTCTCTTAAAAATGATTTTGGCCGAAGATCGACCTTCAAGTGGAAAAGTTTTTTTTGATTCCATTGATATTCATCGGGTGGGAAGATCAGATATCCCCAAACTTCGTCGCCGAATTGGAAGTGTTTTCCAGGACTTTCGTCTTTTGCCACAAAAGACCGCTTATGAGAATATTGCCTTTACCATGGCCGCGGCTGGTCGCCTCGATGGCGAAATCGCTTCCGACGTGCCCCATGCTTTAGAATTAGTTGGTCTTAAAGACAAGATGTGGAATTTTCCCGGAGAATTGTCTGGAGGCGAAAGACAGCGAATCGCAATTGCTCGCGCGATTATTAACCAGCCTGATTTGTTGATTGCCGACGAACCAACCGGGAATCTTGATCCGATTACAACTTCGGAAATTATTGAAATTTTCAAAAAAATAAACGAGATTGGCACAACGATTATTTTGACGACCCACAACAAAAAAGTGATTGATTCTCTTGGGCGAAGAGTTGTAACCTTAGATCAGGGGCGAATCGTCAGGGACGACAAAGATGGTCAGTATGTCATATAAATTTTTATTTTAATTTCTCAACTTTAAACTAACTATGTTTTGGATAAACACAAAAAGAATCATCAAATTTGGTTTTGTTAATTTTTGGCGAAATGGTTTGGTTTCTTTTGCTTCAGTTTTGGCCATGACCGTGACCCTTTTCGTAGTTGGAAGTTTGTTTTTGGCAAACAATTTTCTCAGCTCGGCCTTAGATGAAGTGAAAAATAAGGTTGATATAAGTATTTCTTTCAAAATTGACGCTTCAGAAGACGAAATTCAGGCTCTAAAAAAAGAGTTATCTCTTCTCCCTGAAATCAAAGAAGTTATTTATTCGTCACGGGAGGCGGAATTAGCTAATTTTCGAGAACGGCACAAGGATAACGAAATTTTGATTCAATCGCTTGAAGAAGTCGATAACCCTCTTGGCGCACGCTTAAATATCCTAGCGGCAGACCCGAGTCAATACGACAGCATAATTCATTTTATTGAAAATAAGACTAATCCTGATTTGGGCGGAGAAGAAATCATTGATCAAGTTAGTTATAAAAAGAATGTTGTTGATAAATTAATGAAATTAATAGAAACCAGCAAAAAGGTCGGCTATGGGGTAAGTTTGGTCCTGGCCTTTTTGGCAATCTTGGTTGTTTTTAATACTGTTTCTTTGGCAATTTATACCTCACGCGAAGAAATTTCTGTTATGAGATTGGTTGGAGCTGGGAATCTTTATGTAAAAGGACCTTTTGTGGTTGAGGGAATGATTTCTGGAATCCTATCATCTTTTTTGTCTTTGGGGGCTCTTTATCCAGCGGCAATTTGGGTTCGAGATTTGACAGCCGGAGTCTATGGTGGAATAAATTTGGTAACTTTTTATGTTTCCAATTTTGGGGAGATATTTATTCTTTTGGTTTCTTGCGGATTGATTTTGGGTTTGATTGCTAGTTTTTGGGCGACAAGACGTTACGCTAAAGTTTAATTTTTCTTTCAACAAAATAAAAGTTCCCTAACTCTGTGTTTTGGGGCTTTTGTTTTAGTAGAAAGATTTTAATTTTTTTATAAAATTAAACAACCTATACCAAGTAGGTTTAATCGGGATATCCAATAGCCCGATGTAGGAAAATTCTCGACCACCAAATTGTCTTTTGAAGGTAGTGATTGATGGCCAAAGTTTCTCGTCGATACCGCCAAGGTCATAATATTTAAAACCGCATTTTTTGGCTTCTAGCGCGGCGTGCCAGTGTAGGTAAGTGGTGACTTTTGACTTTAGACATTCAGTCGAAGAAGCGCCATAAAGGTAGGTTGCCGTTTTGCCAAAGAAAAGAACATAATGAATGGCTGCTGGTTTGCCATATTGAAAACCGCAGAAAGCTCCGATGAACAACTCGCGCGGACTGGAGTTCTTTTTGAAAGGTTTGAGAATTTTAAATAAAGAAGCAAAATAAGGTTTAGGCGGGTAAAGATTTTTACCGCTATTTCGATCAATTGTATCTTTGGCCAATTCCCAAAATTGTTTTTGGTCATTTTCTTGAATCGGGTTTCTTAATTCAAAAGTGACACCACGTCTTTTGGCTCGGTTTAGATTAGACCGAGTTGATGGGTGAAAGGAAGCCAAAATTTCTGCTTCGTCTTGATCGAGATCTAAAGCTAGATTGAAGCGAGGTTGGGTATAATATTTGGGGAAAGCGAATTTTTTAGAAGACAATTCGTTTAGAATTTTGCGGTCTACAATTGGCGGTTCAAGTCGAAGAAAAACAAAATTCGGGAATTCTTTTTTTGTCCAAACCTCGATAGTTTTTAAGATCAAGGCAATTTTTTCTTCGGTTAAGTAATTTTTGTCGATAACTGGACCTCGTGGAACGTAACCATATTTTAAACCCAAAAATAAGTCATGCTCAGCCAACATAAAAACAGCTATAAGCGAATTATTTTTTTTAATCAAAAAACGACTGATTTTTTTGCCCCAATCTTGCTTGAACTCCCCCCACTCCCAAGTTTGCATAAAAGCGCCGATTGGCGGGTATTGTTCTCTGACAAAAGAATTCCAAATTTTTTTGTCCGTCGATTTGGCAGGAATAATTTTCATTTATTTAAGATTGGAAAATTCAACAGAATCGCCGATTTTCAATTGGTGTGACTCCGCGAAACCAGCATTGACTTCTAGAACATATAAAGCTGGTTCATTTGGTTGGTAAAAAACAGGATTTAAAGGATCAAAAATATTTGTTGCTTCCTTCGTGATGTCGACAATTTTATCTTGGTCCAACCATAAAATATCAATTGGAAAATTCATATCAGGCATCCAGAAGCGATAACGATAGGGGGAAGGGAAAATAAATAGAAGTCCCTTGTTGTAATCTAGCGAAGCCCTACCGGAAAGTCCTCGAGCAACAGCTTCTGAGGTGGTGGCCAATTCGACAGGGATAATGACCTCTTTGATTTTGACAAGAGGTCCTTGGTATATTTCTGGTACTAAATAGTTTTTTACTTTTTGGACAGGGGTTAGGACAGTCTGCGGATAGACAAACCAGAGTATTAAAATTAAAAGAAGTCCGCTGGTCAACCAAAAAGTCTTATTCCCGAATAAACTGCGCATAACGTTCTTTTTATTATAGCACGAGAGAAGTCTGATTGGTATTGTTTATCTAAAAAAGCCCAAATTTATGAGCTTTTTTAGATAAACATTAAATAGTTTTCGAACTCTTTTTAAAAATTGTCCGAATTGGTGTAAATTGTTTTAATCTCGACCTTTATTGATTATTACGAGGAATTTTAAAATTTCTTTCGAGAATCATTGGAATCGGTGGTGGGCTAAAGGGGTTGGGCCTTGGGCCAAAATTTGGTTTTTGCCAAGGATAAATACCAGTCGCTGCAAATTCAGTCAAACTCTTTTGTTTGCCCAAAATTCTAACTATTTCTCCCTGACTTTTTTTAATTTGGGGTGCCCAGAAAGTTTTATCGTCAACAAAAATTTTCCATTTTTTTTGTCGAAAATCCGTTATTTCAATTTGGGTTATTTCAATTTTGTTAATTTCCCCAACCAAACGATCAGCTTCCGGTTGTTGCCAAAATTGGGAACGTCTTTCTTTTAAACTTTTATAAAAAGGAACGGATTGTCCAAAACGGTTGTCTAAATAAGAGCCAAGACCAAAATCGTAGGCAATCAGCCCGATGAAGAGACTAGAAACCAGACTTAAAATGACAAGATTTCTTGGTTTGAAATGGTATCCGGTCTTGGTTGCCGAAAGATTAATGATGGCCAAATAGGCAACGAAAGCAATCAGGCCAATCCAAAGATAAGGCAAAGTGACCAAAAGCTCATTTAAGAAACCTTGGCGTGACCAATAAAAAGTTACAAGGTCATTATCGGTCGCGAAATAAATAATAGTTCCGAAAGATAGCCCCCCGATAATGATCGACGAAATAAACATTGACCAAAAAAACCAATCCTTAGCCAAAAATTGCCATCGTGGTTTGGGGGCGATTTTTTCTTCCTTGATTTTTCCGATAATTTTTTTGCTTAAATCAGTCATGTTTTTTAAGTTTTTTGATTGGCAATCTTTTTAAATTTATTTTTGGCGCGATTGAGTCTAGCGGCGACTGTCCCTGGGGGGATCTTTAAAATATCGGAAATTTCTTCGTAAGACTTATCTTCAAAAAAGCGAAGAATTAGGATTTCTTGAGATTTTGCGTCAAGCTGGTAAAGAGTTTTTTCGACGAACTCTTTGGCTTCTCTCAGTTCTGCCAAGCTTGAACTATTCTCACCCGAATTAAAGTTTTTTAAGAATTTTTCAGCTTCTTCACCGTAAAATTCCGAATGTCGGCTACTTCTCAAATAATCAACTAAACGATTATGGGCAATACGATAGATCCAGGAGGAAAATTTCAGATTCTGATCAAAATCGTTTAGGTTTAGGTAACATTTTAATAAAATATCCTGTAAAAGATCATCTTCATCATCACGTCTTCCAACCAGGCGGCGGCAATAGCGACGCAGAGGAGGTTCATAACGCTCCACTAGACAACCAAAAAAATCCGAATTGTTCAGTGAAAGAGCGACCAGTTCTTCGTCGGTTTTTCCACGGCAGTCAATATTGGCCATTTATTTATTATAATACGATTTAATCGGATTTTTCTTGCTTTTTATCTTTGTTCCAAAGTGGAAAGAGACTCAAGGTTTTTTTGGGACTCGGTTGAGTTTATATTGTAAAAGACCGCTTTTCCAAATTCAGCGCGAGCTTCGGAAATTTTGTTTTGACTTAAAAAACTTTGTCCGCGCAAGAGGTAGAGCTCGCTAGCCGCTCTGTTGCCGTCTTGAAAAATTTTGTCCGTGAGAGAAAAAACCTTTTCGAAATTGCCAAGTTCAAAATAAGATTTAAGCGGTTCAATTTGGTACCAGAGAGTGTGTTTTGGTAGGCGATTTTGAATTTTCTCAAACACGTTAATCGAGTCACTATATTGTCTGAGATAATAATAGGTGACAGCTAAGTTAAAGTTTTCATCAAAACCATTGGGGTTTTGGTCCGAGTCGATTAAATTTTTTTTGAGAGTTTTTTCCCAAGCGGTTTGCCAGGATAAACTTTCACCAAGAATTTTTTCGATCGCTGATTGTTTCTCGATTGGCGCAATAATCAAATAAGCATAATTAAAAGGTTTCCAAAGTCCTAAAAATTCTTGATAAGAAAGGCGGAGGTTTTTTCCTTCTAAGGAATCATCTTGAATAATTTCTTGTTTGTCTTCATCGTAACCTTTGACGACTCTGTAGTGAGCATAATCTTCATCAGGATAGAGAAGGGTGCGGACGATAATCGGCAAATCTAAATCTAAAAATTTTTTTAAAATCTCGATATCTCCTCCCGGTCGAAAATAAGCGATAAGGCCATAATTTTCGGCCTGGGTCGCTAGTTCCTCGGGCGGAGTGGATTTGTCATCATTTTTCCCAGAAAGATTGTTGTAGGGTCTCAATATTGTAGCTAGTTCTTCTTGGCTTTTGTTGATACCGAAGTAGGAGAGAGCCATAGACAACGCGGCGGGCGCGCAGTTGTTAAAGGTTTGAAAAACGTGATAACCATTATCTAAAATTTTTAGTGAGGGTTTCTTTGAAGAAACAGTTGTGTCGATTGAAGCTTTGGGGGCTGTTTGGGAAGCGGTTTTTGTTACGTAATTTGATTTATTTTCAGGCCAAGACCAAAAAAGGATTAAGGCAACAATTGTTAGGGCAACAAACAAAATTTGGTTTTTAATTTTTTTAATAAAATTAAACATAAAAAATAAGACTTTTTATAATCTTTATACCTGTCTTTGACAAAAAAATCAATAAATTTTTAGAGTTTTTTCTTTTGTGTTTTTTTAGGTAAAAAACTTGAAAGTTGTTATTTTTTGTGATTTAATAATTATCTTCGGCCAAAATGAAGTCCGGAAAGAAACGCTAAAATGGAAATCAGAAATATCGCAATTATTGCTCACGTTGACCATGGAAAGACCATGCTGACCGAGAAAATCCTTGAACAGACCGGGATGTCGGACGGCTCAATCTCAATGGATTCAAACACTCTTGAACAAGAGCGGGGTATTACTATTTACGCTAAAAACACCTCGGTCTATTACAAGGGCACAAAAATAAACATCCTTGATACTCCGGGGCACGCGGATTTTGGATCAGAAGTGGAACGAGTTTTGCGTTCTATCGATTCGGTATTGTTGGTGGTTGACGCGGCCGAAGGCCCAATGCCACAGACTAAGTTTGTGTTAAAAAAATCCTTGGAACTCGGATTGAGGCCGATTTTAGTTTTAAATAAGATAGACAAACCAGCGGCTGATGTCAAAAAAGCTCACGAGGAAGTTTATGAACTTTTTTTCGAGTTAGGGGCTAACGACAGACAGTTAGATTTTGAAACGGTTTACGCTGTTGGCCGCGACGGTTTATCCAAGTTAAAAATAGAGGATGATTTTTCCTTGGCTGGTGATGGTTTGAAGCCATTGCTTGATTTGGTTTTAGAAAAAGTGGCTCCGGCTTCAAGTCAAAAATTTTCCTCAGAGTCTTTAAAAGCTCAAGTTTTTAATTTGGCTTATGATAATTATTTAGGACGCATGGGTATTTGTCGAATCTATTCTGGCAAAATAAAAAGCGGTCAAATGATTATTGCCAAAGATCCCCGCGGGGCAACTTATACGGGCAAGGTCACAAAGTTATTTACCTTTGAAGGCTTTAACAAAAAAGAAGTGTCTGAAGCCGAAACTGGCGATATCGTAATGGTCGCTGGCCTGTCGGAAATTTTTATTGGTCAAACCTTGGTTGAAACGCAAGAAACGGAATCTTTACCGGCAATTCACATTGATGAACCAACTCTGTCCTTGAAGATGATGGTCAACGACTCTCCATTTGCCGGTCGCGTGGGTAAGCTTTTGACTTCGAGGCAGATTCGCGAGCGTTTGATTAAAGAGTTGGAAATAAATGTCGGGTTGCAGGTTGATTTGGAAAGTGGCACGGGTTCGGAATTTAAAATTTTTGGCCGCGGAGAACTTCATTTAGCGGTTTTACTTGAACATATGAGACGTGAGGGTTTTGAAATGGCGGTATCTCAGCCGGAAACAATCATTAAGGAAATTGATGGAGTCAACTGTGAGCCTTTTGAGGAGGTAACAGTTTTGGTTCCAGAAAAATACTTGGGGGCGGTGATGGAAAAGATTGGTAATCGCAAAGGCATCATGACAGATATGAGACAAGAGCATGGACAGGTCCGTTGTGTTTTCCGAATGCCGACACGGGGCTTGATTGGTTATCGAAATGAATTTATTGTTGACACGAAAGGCGATGGAATTTTGACAAATATTTTTTTGGAATTTGCTCCACAGGTCGGACCTATTTCTAAAACAGAATATGGCTCAATGATTTCGATGGCCAATGGCAAAGCTTTGGCCTTTGCGTTGGGCGGGTTGCAAGATCGGGGAACTTTGTATATTAATCCAGGAACGGAAATCTATGAGGGGATGGTCGTTGGAAATACTTCAAAGGGGGACGATATGGTCGTCAATCCGACTAAGGGTAAACAACTAACCAATATGAGAGCTTCCGGTTCTGATGAAGCGATTCAACTGGCGCCACCGCTTGATCTGACTTTGGAACGAGCTTTGGGTTTGATGAGAGAAGATGAATATTTGGAAATCACACCGAAAGATATTCGAATTCGTAAGAAATTTTTAACCGAAAACGATCGTAAAAGATTTTTTCGCCGACAAACGGATGCCTAAGATTGGGCGACTCTACGCTTTTTAGCTATTGGTAAAGATAAACAGCTTTTCAATGCTGGTGTTTAGCGCTTCAGCGACGTCGTGGGCAAGCTTGAGAGAGGGGTTGTATTTGCCTTGTTCTAAAAAGACGATAGTCTCGCGACGGATACCGACTTGTTTGGCAAGTTCGTCTTGAGTTAAGCCGAGGTTATTTCTGAGGTCTTTGATTTTGTTGGTCATAACTAGAGATTGCAAGGCGTGTTTGGCATCGGGCTATTTGGTTGGCCGTGTTTGAGCCATTGACCGTTTTCACAAAGCCAAGAATCTTCGCCGGAAAGGAAACGAAGGCCGCCAAGAAAAATCGCCAAAATGATTACTACGAGCAAGGTCAGATAAAAAGTTCTTTTGTCGCCAAGCTTGAAACGAGCATCGTAATTGAAAAGCAGGGAATAAAGTAACATTAAAGCGATAACCGAAAAAGAAAGAGTCATTGCCACTGGTTCGTAGAAAATATTACTGGCGCGTGAAGAATAAAGAACAAAGGTAATAATGACGGCGATGATAGAAAAAATCTGAATTGCCAGAAAGGCCGATTTTCCGCCAATCTCATAGTCACGCTCGTCGGCGACCACTTCGCGGACTCGTTTTTTGGCATAAAAAAGAACCAAAAAAGCGACGGCCAAAACCAAGATGGGAATAAAATAATTGCCGGCAATTAACGACTGACTAAAGGCCATGGCCACAATCGCCGCAGTGATAATCTTTAGGAAACGGAATTGTTTTAGAGTCATATTAAATGTTAATTATTTATAACATCTTCTATGTTATATTTTTCTAACATAGAAGTCAAGGGGATAATATAACAAAGAGGAAAGGCCCCCCCATTTTTATTTTCTTGGTTGCAATTAAATGGTTTTGGTTTGATAATGATTGTCGTAAAACGAAAATGACTAATGAAGATTTAGGTTACAATCATTTTTTTGAAGAAAACAGAGCCAAGCTTGGTTTGGGTGATTTTTCGGTAGCTCGAATTGTTTCCGAATCCAGGGGCGCCTATCGAGTGAAAAACGCGAGTGGGGAGTACCGCGCTCAAATTACCGGCAAACATATTTTCACCGCTTCGGCGCGCGAGGATTATCCAGCGGTCGGAGATTGGGTGGCAATTACCGAGTTGCCGTCCGATCAAGCCGTCATTCGCGCTGTTTTGCCTAGATTGACAATGATCAAGAGGAAATGTGGCGACCGAAGCAGAAACGGCCATAAAGATCAAACCCAGATTATCGCCACAAATATAGACGTCGCTTTCATTATTGAATCGGTGGACAGAGATTATAATCTGAACCGTTTTGAAAGGTATTTTGCTTTGGCCAAAGACGGAGGAGTCAGGCCGGTAATAATTTTGAATAAAGTAGACCTGCTTACGGCGGAAGAATTGGATAACAGACTGGCGCAGTTGGAAAACAGATTTCCTGAGGTTGAAATTATCTTGGCCAGTGTCGTGAGTGGTGATGGTCTAAACGATCTCAAAAAATATATCGTCAACGGCCGGACATATTGTTTCCTCGGTTCCTCGGGCGTTGGCAAGTCGTCGCTGATAAATAAACTTCTTGGCAAAGATTCTATAAAAACCAGAGACGTTAGCTCCTCCTCGGGTCGGGGCAAACACACAACCACGGTCAGGCAGATGTATTTTTTGGAAATCGGCGGGATCGTGATTGATAATCCGGGAATTCGAGAAGTTGGTCTTGCTTTGACTAAACAGGGGCTTGAAATTTCTTTTGATCAAATTGCAAAAATGGCCAAAGAGTGTCGTTTCGTTGATTGCACCCATACTCACGAACCAGGCTGTCGGATTCTTGAAGCGGTAAAAAATCAAGAATTAGACGAAGAAAAATACTTAAACTATCTCCGCTTGAAAAAGGAAGCCGATTACAGCGACTTGAGCGATAACGAAAAGAGAGAAAAAAAGCGTCAATTTGGAAAATTCGTGGCCAAGGCCAAAAAACAGTTGAAGGAGTTTGAGTGATTTGATATTCAGCCTAGGCCATAGTGTTAATTTGAGAAGATAGTTAGGCATTTTTAGCTAGCTCAAGTTCTATATTACAACACGTATCTCGTGCTAGCACAAGTTGGCTGCCGGACTTGGACTCGAAC
>Ga0265297_10007169_pt1 | contig 15608 bp, 9 predicted proteins | sample Munlanlwell13791_FD_192502 | JGI IMG/M metagenome (GOLD analysis project Ga0265297, IMG submission 192502) | Leachate microbial communities from a municipal landfill in Southern Ontario, Canada - Leachate well 137-91 | ecosystem: Engineered > Solid waste > Landfill > Unclassified | place... | reverse complement strand
AGTCCCTTCAGCAACGGATGCCCGGGAATCAGGGGGTGGAGCATGGTCATGGAGGAGCCCGGCGCGGGAATGGTCCGCGTGGCGCCCGGCCGGGTGTCATCCGCATAGACCATGGGCGTTTGACCGGGCGCCAGTGGCAGGGCGAACGGCAGGAAATCCGGCGCCGTCGTGCGCTCCAGCAGGACCAGCCGGCCGCCGGCCCGCAGGAACCGGTCAATGGCGGCGGCATGTGCCTTCAGCCCGACAGTTCCGGCCGCCACCACCACATCCACCGCGGAAAGATCCAGATTCGTGGGCGACAGTTCGGCCGCCCTCACCCCCATGGGCGCCAATACCGCCGCGGCCAGGCCAAGCACGCCGATGCGCGCGGACGTGGCCACCGCCGGCAGCGTGTCCGGATAGAGCACCAAGGTACGCTGGTCAGTATGGGACAAGGCGCCGTTGGCCTGGGTTTCCACAACCAGCCGGCAAGGCGTCGGACGGGACACCACGGGCAAGGCCAAGTCCCATTGCGTGCGGCGGCTTCCGGCCGGATCCAGAGTGAAGTCAAACACGCCCTGGCGGAGCACGGCCCCGCCCTCCGCCGTTTCCAGCCGCCAGCGTACCGCGACCGGGCAGGAAGCCAGCGTGTCGTTCAGCGTCGTCACGGTGCGGGTGATGGTGCGGCCGCCAAAATAGCACTCCCGGTACTGGTGGATGAAACTGGCGACTGGTGTCGTCAACTCCTTGAACCGACCCAGCTTCCAGTTGCTCTCCGCATGCAGTTCATTCCCCACGTCGTTGAAGGTCAGGATGGTCCACGGCACGCCGGTGGTCATGCCGTCGATGCGCTGCCCCGGAATCGAAAACGACCAAATGGCGCCGTGGGCGGCATGGAGATAACCCACCACGTAGGCGTCGTTGCCCAGCAGCGGCGCAAAATGTTTGGGCTCGCCGAAACAGGAATCATATTCGCCCACATAGAGCGGTTTTTTGCGGTCCCACTGCCAGCTTTTGGCGGTGTAGCTGTCAGTCGGCATGGCGATCCACCGGCCGGTCACGGGATAAAGCCCGTCGCCGCCGGGAATCCCCGGATAATGCAGGTTGCAAATGTCGGCGACGTCGTAGAACAACGGCCCGGACCCCTCGTACATGATCGGCCGGGAAGGATCCTGGCGCTTGACCAGCCGTCCCAGGTCGCGCATTTCCCGGGTGATCGACTGGATCACCGGATCACCATATCCCCAGGGGCTGCGCGGCTGATCGGCCGCCGGCAGATGGTAGCCCAGCTCGTTTTCCATGCTGCGGATGACCAGGCTGGGGTGGTTGAATTCACGCTCCACCCAGCGCGGGTAAAACTCCCGCAGGTTGGCCCACAACCGGGCATCGTCCATCTTGAGCTTGCCCGGCAGGCTGGACATGAACGCCTCGGACACCACCATCAGCCCGAGTTCGTCCGCCAGGTCGAACATCAGGATGGGATAAGGCTCGGTATGATAACGGACCAAGTTGACGTTGAGTTTTTCAAATGATCGCAGGAACTTCTTCGCCCGGTACCAGTTGCGAAGCCGCGAACCGTCGTCATAATTGGCCAGGCCGGGGAAGTCGAAGGGAATGCCCGCCGCGGCATTGGGGCGGATGGCCACGCCGTTGATCCGGAACACCGGCCCGTCCGCCCAAAACTCGCGGAACCCAAAGCGGGCATCGAGGCGGTCCGCCACCCTGCCGTCCTGGAGCAGTTCGGTTTCCAGGCGGTACAGGTGCGGTTTCCAGGGCCACCAAAGGGTGAGCGTTTTCAGATCCACCGGCAGGGTCACGGCCACCTCGTTCAAGCCCGGTTTCAACGTCACGGGAACCGTGGTTTCGCGGCCGCACACGCGCAGGCGGACCTGCCGTTCCCGTGACGTGTTTTCACGGTGGTTCAACACCACCCGCACGGCCAGCGTGGACTGCCGCACCGACGGCGTGATCAGGCACCGCTCCAAGGCGGTCGCCCGGGGGGTCGCCACCAAATACAGCGGGTCGGAAATGCCGGCCGCGCCGATGCCCATGGTGCAGGGCCGGATGAACGGCATGCCGGGGATTTCCCGTCCCTGCAGCCACGCCGACGACCAGACGTCTTTCAACGCGGGCACCTGTTCCGGCGCCACGCAGCTCAGCCAGTCGGTGACGCCGATCAGCAGTTCATTCTTCTGGCCGATCCGGGCCACCGCCGTCAGGTCGGCGGCAAAGGGCATCTGATCGGTGTCGGCCGCCTTCACCCGCCGGCCGTTGCACCACACCGCGGCGCGGAAGCGCACCCCGCTCAACTGAAGCTCAAGGGTCTTGTCCCGCATCGCCTCCGGCACGGTGAATTCCCGGCGAAACCAGCGGGTGTGCGTGCCGTTCCAGGTCAGCCAGCGGTAGGGCAGTTCACACGCCGTCCACGCCGCCGAGGCCGGGGGCGGCGCATCCGGCACGCCATCCGCCATGCGCCACGCCCCGTTCAGGCTCAGGCGGAGCCGGGGGCCGGTCAGGACTTCGGTGAACACCAGCCGCTCGTCCTCGACGGCCGCCGCCCCCGCGGTTCCCGACAGCACGACCTTGACATACGGCCCGGCATGGTCGGTGACCACCGGCAAGGTCACCACGCGGTTTCCCGCCGCGGCCAGGGTGGTCTCCAGTTTTTGCTCCGCCAGAACCGTCTGGAAATAATCCACCACCCGGATGCGCACAGCCACCGGCACGGGTGCGGGGGACGGGTTGGCCGCCGTGACCCGGATCGCCTGGGTGGTTTGTCCGTCCGCCACCTGCGCGCCGGCACTCTCCACCGACCATTCAATCCCCTGCCCCAGACACACGCCGCCGGCCAACAGGGGCGCCAACAACGCCCAGTGCATCACACCACGCCAAACCATGGGGCTACGCTCCTTACGAGTCACGCATTACGCATCACGGCCGCCCCGTCACTGCGTGGCCAGGCCGATGATCACATCTTTGACGGCAATGGCGCTGCCGACCGGCCGCATGTTGGAGACTGGAATCCAGGCCCCGTGCCCGTCCGTGAACTGCACGGTGCAGCCGCGCCCCCCATGCACCAGGCCAAAGGCACTGTCGCCCGTGTAGACCTCCGCCGCATTGACGCCGCCCAAAACGCTGCCCGCATACCCCGGGAAATACTTGTCTGACAACAGCAGCGTCCGGTCCAGCGTCGCCTTGACGGTGTTCCAATGGGGGGGATAATAAATGTCCACCGCATCGTAGCTGGCCAAGTTGGCGGGGCCCACCCAGACCGTGTTCGTGGCGGCCCCGTTGGAGGCGAACGTGCCCTGCAGGGACACATTCTGCCCATAACTGCGCCGGTCGGCGTGGGTGGCGGGATCGGAGGGGCACTGGCACACCTTGGCGGTGTTGCCCAAATACCCCGCAATCGCCTCATCCCAGGTCTCCCGCCAGGCCGGCCAGACGTTCCAGTCCTCAGCATACAGCTGCTCGCCGATGCCGAGCTGCCGCAGGTTGGACAGGCAAACCGCCCGCCGCCCGGTCTCCCGGGCCGATCCCAGGGCCGGCAACAGCATCGCCGCCAGAATGGCGATGATGGCGATGACCACCAATAATTCGATCAGGGTGAAGGTTCGTTTCATGGGGGAAACCCGCGGTTTGGGGTTGCGGTGGACTTGGTGGACCTCGCGGACAGTCCACGCTGTCCACCCGGTCCACTTTGTCCACCGGGTCCACGCGTCATTGGTCTGTCACCGCCGCCGCCGGGCCAGCGCCAGCCCGCCCAGGGCCAGCAACCCCAGCGACGCCGGTTCGGGCACGCTCAACGTCACATAGTCATAGGCGTTGGTGATCACGGAATACTGTCCGCGCAGGATAATCTGGCTGTAGGTGGTGAAGTCGGGCGCCGTCTGCAGCGTCCCCGACCAGCCCAGCGCGCCGTTGACGTAAATGCTGGCGTCATTTCCCCACACCACCATGTTGATGGTCCGCATCGTGCCGGCGTCGGCAACCCCGGTGCCGCTGACATACTGGTCCAACGCTGTGCCCTTGTAGGTCACACCCGCCAGGTTGCTCCAGGCGGCGAAGTCGATCTCCAAGCCGCCTGGCATGAGCACCAGCTCCTGTCCGCGCGGGTCGCCATTCGCATCCGTCCGGAATTCCAGGTTGTAGTAATTGCTGGTGTTGGAAAACGTCTGTTTGGACCAGACCAGATCCGTCCAGTCGCCGTTCCCTGTCGGTGTCAAATACAGCTTGCCATCGGAAATGTATTCATGCCCCGAGTTGGTGGTCCACTTGCCCAAGTCGCCGGAAAAGTCGTCGCTGAACACCACCATGCCGGCGCGGGCGGACACCCCCACCGCCATCCCCGCCAGCATTGTCAGAGTCAAAAGCCGCTTGCACATTTGCCGTTTCATTTTCGCCTCCACCTGCATTCTCAGTCGTTTTTTTGGATTGGCCTCATAAAAAACATTTTACCCTGCAAAACAATAAGTTATGCGGCAACCACCTCCTTCTTGCGTTTCCCCCGGGCCAGCTTTTCGCCCGTTGCCGCCGGCTCCAGCCGCCGGGTGGTCATCCGTTCCACCAGGCGGTGCGGATGAATTTCGCGGACCGGCGTGGCCGTGTTCCCGCCCAGCCAGCGCGCCACGCCCAGGGTCACGCCGCGCCGGCCCATGCCGTAGCTGTCCTGGTCAATGGTGGTCAGCGGCTCGGACAGGGCCCGGGCCAGATCCAGGTCGGCGCAGCCGACAATGGACACGTCGCCGGGCACGGACAACCCGAAGCGCTTGATGGCACGGATGATGCCCACGCAGACGGTGTCGTTGACGGCAAACACCGCCGTCGGCAGCGCCGGCCGGTGCTGGTCCAGCCATGCCAGCATCCGGCGTTCGCAATCGGTTTCCCACGACTCGTCCACCCCCTGAATGACCAGGGTTTCAGGCTTCAGCCCCGCTTCCCGCATGGCCTGCTCATAGCCTTCCTGGCGGTCCCCGGTGTTGAGGGCCATCGACGCGGTCTCAGTGGCATGCACGATCCGCCGGTGCCCCAACCCCAGCAGGTAGGCGGTGGCATCCCGGCCGATCTTAAGGTTGTCATTCTCCACCCCGTCCACCTCCACTCCGGGGAAGTGCCGGTCGATCATGACCACCACAAACCCCTGCTGTACCAGGTGCGTCACCGCTTCCCGGCAGTGGGCGCCGCCATTGGTGCAGAGCACCACCACGTGCGGCGCGCCGCCCGCCAATTGGGTGAGAATGGCGGCCTCCCGCTCCCGGTTGAAGTCGGTGTTGGCGATGACAATCTCGAAACCGCGCTGCCGCGCCTCATGCTCGCCGCCCCGCGCCATGGACCCGTAAAAGCTGTGGCCGATGTCCGGCAGCACCAGGGTGATGCGCTGCGCCAGCGCCGCCGGCTTGCCGTTCTCCACATAAAACACGCCCTTGGACCGGCGCCGTTCCAGCACCCCTTCCGCCACCAGGACGTTGACCGCCTGCCGGATCGGCCCCAGGCTGATCCCGTGTTCCTTGCCCAAACCGACTTCCGTGAACAGCCAGTCCCCGGGCCGGTGGCGTCCGCCGCACAGCAGGCCCCGGATCCCGCTTTCGACCTGGCGGTGCAGGGGGGTGTTCAGCTTGGCATCGATCCGGAACGGCATGGTTCGCGCTCGGGGGTTGACCGCTTTATGCATTTATATATATGAAGCACTATAACCGGGATCCGGAAACGCGCAAGCCGGCGCGCATTTGCTTTTTCCCGCGGCCGGGTTATTTTGGCTTGCGTATACGTATGCGCAAACCGCTTATGAGGGATTCATGGCCATCACCGCCACCGACATCGCCAAACGCGTGGGCGTCAGCCAGGCCACCGTGTCACGGGTGCTCAACGGCAAGGGCGCGCAGGTCCGGATCGCCAAGGCGACCCAGGACAAGATCCGGGCCGCCGCCAAGGCGCTGCACTACCGTCCCTCCTTCGCCGGCCGGGCGCTGGTGCGGGGGCGCACGCGCTCCATCGGCTTCATGTGCGGCGACATCTGCAATCCGCACTTCAACGAACTGGCCGACCTGGCCATGCGCGAGGTGGAGAAGCGCGGTTTCCACCTGGTACTAGCGGTGATCAAATGGCACACGGCCAAGAACGATCTGGAGGCGTTCGACAGCCTGCTGGCACGGGGCGTTGACGGGGTCATCTATTTTGGCACCGCCATCCGCCACGGCACCCCCCAGTACGCCCAGATCGTCGGGGAGACATTTCCTTTCATCAGCATCGCCCACGCCATTGACGGGTTGGCCTCCATCGTCTCCGACAACCAGCCCGGGATGGACGAGACGGTCGCGCACTTTAAGGAAAACGGCCACCGGCGCCTGGCTTACTTCGGGTTGGCGCAAACCGACAAGGAGACTCCGCTGGCGCGCGCCGCCCAACGGTATGGGATAGCGCTCAGCCACCACTACGTCAAGGTGCCGCCGGGGCAGTGGGCGCAAATCCCCCAACTGGTCCGTGCCGCCGCACACCAATTCGCCAACCTTCCAGAGCGGCCGACGGCGGTGTTCGTGTCGTCAGATCATCTGGCCGGCACATTTGCCAGCGGGTTGTGGGACAACGGACTCAGGATACCCGAAGATATTTCGGTCGTTAGCTATGACGGCACCGTGGCGGGCGGCGCCATGGTCCCCCCGCTCACCTCGGTTGATTTCGACGGCGAGCGGGTCATCCGCTTGGCCGTGGAAACCGTGTGCGCCCAAATCGAAGGCCGGACGTTCGCCGCGGAGCCGCTGGTCGTCCCGACCCGTCTGCTGATCCGAAAAAGCGTGGCTCCAGTTCCGTGATGCGTGAAGGTAAGCGGCGCGGATCGCCGCCCAAGCAAGTTCGCCGTGGCTCTCTGGTGTAAAAGGCTGCATCAGAAGAGTCCAATCAAAACAGCCTTACAGCAAGAGGCAAGACTCATGATGACCAAGAAAGAAACGCTGTCCGCACTGGCGCTGGTGGCAATCAGCTTGGCGGGGACAACCCCGGCTTGGGCGGTCATGTCACATGTCATGACCGGTGGCACCACGATCTTCACCGATGATTTCACGTCAACGTATACGAACAACTGGGGCACCTGGAACTCAACAGACCCGAACAATGCCGCCTTTACCCAGGATCTGACGGGGGGCGGTTCGGTGACCGCAACGCGGTCCGGTTCCCAATATGCCTACGCTGAGTTCATTTCCAAAACAAGCGTTGACGTTTCCAAGACCACCGAATTTGTCATGAGCGAGAACAGCGGTACCGCCTATCTTAGTAATCGCACCATGTTTGTCAGTGGACAAGGTCCGTGGGGGACGAAGGGGCTGTGCGTGACGCATGACATGTACAATGGAGAAGGAAAGGGGCAGATCTCACTTAACCTCTACAACAACGAAGGGCTCACCCCGTTGTATGACAGCGGCAGCATGAGCAGTTACCAGTATGAATACAGTTTCAGCCTGATCGTAAACTCGACCACGGGTGCCTGGTCGTTCTATTGCGCCCCAGGGATAACCGGTGTGACCGCCGCGGATTTCGCGGCTTCCGGTACCTTGACGGCGGAACAAATCTCGACCTATTTGTCTTCGCCACTCTATACACTGACCGGTGTCAACAGCAGCGTGCTCACATCAACCGTATCCAACACCATTTATGGAGTTGATATCTATCAGAATGTTCCCGAGCCGGCCGTTCTCAGCCTGCTTGGCCTGGGGGCGGGATTCCTGCTGTTCCGCCGGCGCGCCTGAGGTTTCGCATCAACCACGGGCAAGCCGGACCGCTGGCCGGCCGGCTTGCCAATCCCCCCCGGCTAATACCAATTTCACTTCACCCGTCATGTTTTCTCACTGAGGCAAAGAGATCACAACGAAAACATAATTAATTAGACAATAATTAAATATGGTTTATTTCTCCGTGCTTTTGTGTCTCCGTGAGGGAATGATTTTGAAATGGAAATCGTATAAGGAGAGTGAACGTGATCGGTTCCATGAGATTCCTGCTGGGAGTGCTCGGGCTCGGCGGTGCGCTGGCTCTGGCCGACGGCCCGTTTCCGTCCAAAACTCTGATGCTGGGCGCCGACGCCCCGGAAAAACGGTTTTTCGACGTGGGCAAGATCGGTGCCGCCTGCGTCGGGCAGACCGACTGGAAGAAGGACGGGCAGTTCATTTCCCTGGCCGACACCGGCGATGCGGTGGAGTTCTACCTGCCCACGGTGCCGGGCGGAATGTATGTGATCGCGGTCCGCTGCCGGACCGGCCACCAGCTTTCAGGGTGGGAATACTGCATGCCGAAGGTCAGCTATGCCGTGGAGGTTGACGGCCAGGCGATCCCGATGGAACGGGGTAAGGCCGACCCGATGCTGATTTCCAAGGGCCAAGGCTTTACTGATTATGCCGGCTGGATTGTGTCCCGTGACTATGTGTCATTGCGGCCGGGCAGCCGCGTGAAGATCACGGCGGGGGAGGGTTACGCCTATGTGACCAAGGTGGCATTCCTGACGCCGGCCCAGGCCATGGCGTGCGAGTGGCTGGTGCCCGATGTGGTGGAACGCTCGTACGAGCAGGTAACCACGCTTCGGGCCAAGTTGGTTGAATTGGAGGAGCGCAGCCAGCGCACCCAGCTCGCGCTGGCCGGAACGACCGCCGGCAAAGCGGGGGAGGCGTCCGTGAAGGCGCCGTCGCTGGCGGCAACCCTGCAAGCCGTGGACAACGGCCTGGCCGGCCATCGCGCCCGCCTGGCGGCGTGGCGGCGCGAGCTGCGCCAGGCCCAGGAACGCAATGACACCACGGGGCTGGCGGCGTTGCAGAGGCGGCGGGAGGCGCTGCTGGCCGAGGCAAACCAGCCACTGGGCTGGGCCGCGCACGAGGCAGAGGCTTGGTGCCAGGACATCCTGACCCTCACCGCCGTTCCCGCGTCTTCCCCGGCCGGGCCACCGGCGGCCAACTATCATGGCCGCTGGGCAGAAATACTAAAAGGATGGATGGAGACCTACCGGGCAGACATGAACACCCCGCCCAAGGCCGTCACGGACAGCGTGACGGCCCGGCGGCTGGCCAGGGCCATGCGGCTGCTGGACTTGACCGTGCGTTACCGGACGGAAGCCGTTTTGGCTGCCGCAACCGCCCCCCCTGCCCCGCCCCCTACCCTCCCGGCAGCAGCGACCACGGCGCCGGTGTCCCGGCAACCGGCCAGTGTCTGCCTGAACGGCCGCTGGGAGTTCCAGCCGGGCACCGACCCGAGCACGCCCCCGGCCACGTGGGAAACCATCCGCGTGCCGCACGGGCCGTGGCAGGAAACCTACGGCAGTTTTTTCAATGCCGGCAAGAAATGGGATCCGACCCATCATGTGGGCTGGTACCGCACCCGCTTCTTTGTCCCCGCCGACTGGAACGCCCAAACCGTCGCCATCCGCTTTGACGCCGTCTTCTATTACGCGGAGGTCTATGTCAACGGCGTTTATTGCGGCCACCACCTCGGCGGCTTCGAGCGGTTTTCCGTGCCATTGGCCCAAGCCGTCCGGCCGGGCATGATGAACGAGATGCGGGTCATGGTCAAGGACTCACACGACACGGCGGCCGATCTGTCGGCCGTGCCGTCCCATGATGTGGCGGCACCCAATTACCTGGCGGTCAATGACCTGTGGAACGTCAACTTCGGCGGCATCTGGCAGGACGTGTTCCTGGAATACCGTCCCGACCCGTGCCGGATTGCGGATGTCGCGATCACCACCCCCGTGCGGGGCGGGGTCCGGCTGAAGGTGACGGGGGCCGCGGTGAACGGTGCCGCCACGGCCAAAACGCTGCGCTGCCGGTTTACGCTGCTGGATGACGACCGCCCCGTGGGCGCGCTGGAAACGGCGCCGCAGCGGGTCGCCGCCGGGGCCACGGCGGAATGGCGCAGTGAAAAAGCCATGCCCGGGGTGAAACTCTGGGGTATTGGCGGCGCCTATGGCGCACCCCACCTGTACCGGCTGAAAACCGAGTTGCTCGCCGATGGCCTCCCCCTGGACGTCCGTTATGACCCCGTTGGGTTCTCCCAGTTGTGGATCGACGGCGACAAATTCTTCCTGAACGGCAAGGAACTGTTCCTCGCCGGCGGCGGCATCTGGTACTTGCAGGAGGGTAAATTCCCGCTGGCCAACCGCTTCTTTGCCAGCCAGTTGTTCCGCCTGGACCGGGGCGCCAACATCGCCATCGAGCGCATCCACCGCCATGGCGACATCACGGAATCCTATTTCCAGGAAGCGTCCGAGATGGGCATGCTGCTGGAGCAGGAGGCGAATCCGGGCCCCGGCCCGGCCGGCGTCACCGATGTGATGGGGCGGCCCGACCTCGACGATCCGGTCTGGCGGGCCAACCTGCGAAGTTACTACCGGACCTGGGCCGCCAAACACCGTAACTACCCCTGCATCGGCCTCACCTCCGTCGACAACGAGAACTTCAGTTACAGCACGGACGAGGAAGCCATGCGGCTGTTCCTGGAGATGGGACGGACGGTGCAGCAGGAGGATCCGCTCCGCCTTTACGACTTGCATGGCAACCACCAGCTGGCGGGGTATCCGGGAGTGTTGTTTGTCAACCTGCATTATTTCACCGGCGCCTCCATCTCGCAATGGAAAACGGTGGCTGCGGGCCGGCCGATCATCAACGGCGAGCACAACTCGGGCGGCACCACCCTGGTCAACAACCAGGACCGCGCCGTGGCGGCCAAGGCCGAGGACGGCCTGGCCAATTTTTGGCGGGACACCATCCGCTGGTACCGCCAGGATGCCGCCGGGCTGTTTGTCTTCATGCCCGCCCTGCAGGCGTACTGCACCACCAGTGACTGGAAAAAAACCACCCCGTGGGGCGAACAGTTCCAAGATTTGAGCCGGTTCCCGCCCGGCGATGACCGGTGGACGTGCAATTTTGGGGCGGCGGTTTCCGTGCCCTGGCCCAGCGAATCGGGGCCGGACGCCAAAGCGGAAACGGCCTGGGTCGCGGCGGGCAACCTGGTTTTCAACTGGTTTGACCCCAGCCGGCCGGTGTGCACACCGAATAAGGTGTATGGTGCGTTGAAGGAATCGTTTCCGCCACTGGCGCCGGCCAATGCCCAACGCTGCCAGGAAGCCCTGGTCACGGTAACCGCCGCCGGGAAACCGGTGCCGGCGGCAACGGTCGTCCTGGAGCCGCTGGACGGCCAGCCGGTGGCGCGCCTGGGGGCCGTCACCGATCCGGCCGGCACCGCCTGGATCGTGCCGCGCCTGCCGGGCCGCTACCGGGTGGTGGTTGAGCTTCCCGGTGGCCGGCAGGAAGCCACCGTCGTCCTGCGCCGCTATGCCGCCAATCAGGCCGGTTATGAGCCGGGGCTGGCCCGGGTGACGGTTGAGACCCTTTCAATCAAACCATCAAAATAACGCAGCTGAGTTGCCCTGAGGCAATGCATCCTTGGAGTGCCGGCGGCTTCGACGCCGCCCTGGTATGCGCCGGTCCGTTAGGAGGGCGGCGTGAGGACCCGCCGACACTCCAGGGCGCCGGCCGGCGCAAGAAACAAACAAGCAGGCGGTCATGAACAATCCACGGCGGGAACGGCAGAATCGGAGTGCCACGTCCATGAAAACCAAGTCGGCGGGATTCACCCTCATTGAGCTGCTGGTGGTGATTGCCATCATCGCCATCCTGGCCGCCATGCTGCTGCCCTCACTGGGCAGGGCCAAGGACAAGGCAAAACAGGTCCAGTGCCTGTCCAACCTCAAGCAGTGGGGAGTCGCCTATTACATGTATGCCGAAGACTATAACGGCTACTTGCCCGCCGTGGCCGACTACGGTGCCATGGGGTACGGCACCAGCGAGGAAGGAAAGTACTTCGGCTTCGGAGCAAACGGCGGCGGCTTCATTTTCCGCCTGCTGCCCTATGCCAATCCCAGCTGGGTGCCGACCAACAGTGGCAGCCCCAACGGCGTCGAAGATGATTTCAAAGCCATCAAACTGCGCTGCCCGTCGGTGGGAATCCGCAAGGAATACAACCTCTACGCCGAGCTCAACCCGGGGTATGGCATGAACCGCTGCCTCTACTTCGATGGAAGCTGGAATTCCGCCCGCGGCTATACCTACCATGCGTCCCTGCAAAAGCTGACCCGCCCGTCCTCGACAATCCTGGCCGCCGACGGCGGCTGGAATGTCTGGAACGGCTGGATGTCGGGGGGGGCCGAAACGGTGTACTTTTGGGATCTTGGCACCTCCTGGGACCTGGCCCAGCCAACGCAGAATTACCTCTATGACCACGGCCGGCACGCCAACGGGGCCAACACGCTCTATGTCGACGGCAGCGTGCGCTGGCTGTCACGCAGCGACATCTTCGGGCTAACCCTCGACAATTCGCTTTTTGGCTTGTGATTTCGGACGAGAGGAAAAATGATGCATCTGAAACAGGCAATGGAACTTGGCGCCCAAAACCTGCTGGATCTCGGCAACACCGAACGCAACTACTTGCCGCCATTCATGGTTCCGGATCCCGGCGCACCGGCGAAAGACCACGCCTGGAACCACAATATCGGCCGCTGGCTCGACGCCCAGCTGCGGCTGGAGGAAACCCTCGGCTGGAAAATCCCGCCCGAGCAGGAACGGGCCATGGTGGAGAACCTGCGGAAGTTTTGTGAGAATCCCGACAGCCTGCCTTTTGGCCCCCGTGACGGCTGGCAGGGCGTCAAGCCGGATTTCTATCTGCATTCGCTGCGCGAGTACATGCTCGCGGTCAACAGTCTGGTCCGCTACCGGAAAAGCCCGTGGGCGGCCGCTCTCGGACACCGGATGCTGGAGACTATCCATCGCGCCTCCAGGCCGGATGGCACGTGGATTCTGGACGAGTTCGACACCTACGTGAATTTCGTCGCTGACTACGTGAAAGTCGCCGACAAGAATCAGGGGTTCACACCGCATGGGACCAGTGATCGCCTCATCGAAGCCTTGGTATGGTTTTACCAGAGCACCGGCGATCCGCTCGCGCTGGAATTGGCCGATCGCTTCGCCCGCTATCATCTGAAGAACAGCACCCATCCCGACGGCACCTTGAACCTGGCCTCGCTTGACGGCCAGCCGGCGGGCCACACCCACTCCTACTTGGGCGGGCTGCGCGGCTTGCTTCTCTTTGGCGAACTGACCCGGCAGCATGAGTATGTGGACGCCGTTCTGTCCACCTACCGGGTCACGGTTCGGCGGATCGTTCGCGAGTCGGGATACGCCTCCCACGATCTCGAACAGGTGCCCGGACAGGTAACCAACATCCCGGAATGCTCATCGCCCGGCGATGCGGCGCAATTGGCCCTGTGGCTGGCGCTGAGGCACGGCCAGACGGAACTGCTCGACGATGCGGAACGCTGGGTTCGGGCGCGCCTTCTTCCCGGACAAATCACCGCGGCACAGGCCACGGACTCCCGGGGAAGCGTCGACCGGCGGCTCCTGGGGGCCTGGGGCTGCTTCCGCTTTCCCGAGGGATGCCAGCAATCCTACACCGATGTCACCGCCGCCGTCCTCCACAGTCTTTGCGACATCTATCGGCACATCGCCGTTCGCAGTGACGCGGGCCTGACGGTGAATTTCCATTTCAACTACGCCGACCACGCCATCCGGGTCGTCAGTGACCGCGCCGAAGAGGCCACGGTGACGGTGACGCCCACGCAGCACGACCCTGTGTGGATCCGCATTCCACGCTGGACACCGCGTGAATCGGTGCGGGTGACGGCCGGTGGCCGGCCGGTTCCACTGCTGATGATCGGCGACTTCGCGTATGTGCCGCGCACCCCGGTTTCCACACCGCCGGAGATCGTGGTCCGCTACGCCCTGCCGAGTCGGACGAGCGTTGAAACGGTCAATGGCGACGCGTATCATTATCAGTGGCGGGGGGACGATATCATCGGCGTTTCGCCGAACACGAACCCGCGTCCCTTTTATCCATAACGGAGTAAAAAAACGTGTTAAAAAAACTCATCTTCGGGGCGATCGCCCTGACGCTTGCCGCCGCATCATTCGCCCAGGACTACTCGCTGTTCGGGAACCACAACCAGCCATCTCCCGTCTATCAGCCCGGCGAACCCATGGTGTTTACCGTCACCCTGCTGGACGGGGACCAGCCGGTGACTGGAAAAAAGATGAAATGGAAACGGACCGGTGACGACGGGATCACCCAAACCGGCGAGGGTGTTTCCGCAAAAGACGGATTGAAGATCACGACCTCGCTTGCCCAGGCGGGATTTGTGAGGCTCTACGTCACCGCGTACGGCGAGGACGGCCAGGCGCTGCGCGGCGGCAACGGCCAGACCGGCAAGGCGATCTTTTTTGACGGCGGCGCCGGTGTCGCCCCGGAAACCTTGAAAGGCGTTCCGGAGCCTGGCGATTTCGACCGGTACTGGCAGTTGCAGAAGAAAAAGCTGGCCGCCGTGCCGCTGAACGTCATTGAAATGACCGAAGTTCCCGGCAACGACAGCGTCAAGGCCTACGACGTCACGGTCGCCTGCGCCGGCAAGATGCCCGTTTCCGGTTATCTCACCCTGCCCCGGAATGCCGCCAAAGGCTCGCTTCCCGCCACCGTATCATTCATGGGCTACGGGGTCGACGGCGCCTGGAAAAATCTTGAGGGCGGCAAAAACCAAATCTATTTCCATATCAACGCCCACGGCATTCGCAATGGCCAGCCCCAGGACTATTACACGGCCCTGGCGGAAACCACCTTGAAGGGATATGCGTTCAGCCCGCAGGAGAACGCCGCCGCCGACACCTGTTATTTCAACGGCATGTTCCTGCGCGTGATGCGGGCGCTGGAGTTTGTGAAATCCCTGCCGGAATGGAACGGCAAAGAACTGGGCGTCGACGGCGGCAGCCAGGGCGGCCTCCAGGCGCTGGCCGCGGCCGGCCTTGACCGGGACGTCACCTCCTGCGGGGTCTGGGCTCCATGGAGTTGCGACCTGGGGCGGACCGAGCTCAAGCGGATGGCCAGCGACTGGTGCATCGCCTACACCCCGGCGTTGAACTACTACGATCCAATTCATCATGTCAAACGCGCCAACCCGAAATGCCGTCTTTCCATGAGCACGGGCCTGGGCGACTATGTCAGCCCGCCGTCCAGCGTCTGGATCGTCTACAACAATTTCCCCGGCCCCAAGACCCTGGAGCTCCGGCAGGGCTGCGAACACGGTTTTTCGATGCGCAACTACCCGCGCTTCACCGTCAGTGCCGGCCCGGCCGCCAGGTAAACAGGATGTCCCCACCGGCTTCCGCCGCCTGGGGCACTGGCCGATGGACGGTTTCCAGCACCTGGTACCACCGCCCGCCACCGCCACTCCCCCCCCATGACCACGCGCTGGCTAAACACGCATTTTCTCGACGCCGAGGCCCGGCTGCCATTCTCGTTCCGCTACGGCGGCAAAAGCGCCGCCGAATGGCTGGCCACCGGGCAACGTGAGGTGACCCCGCGGCCCGCGCCGGCCGGCGCCGCAGCGTTCCGCCTGAACTGGACAGCGCCTCAGCCAGGCCTGTCCGTCACCTGCGAGGTGGTGCGATTCCAAGACTTCCCGGCTGTCGAATGGACGCTGTTCCTGAAAAACACGGACGCGGCTGACAGTGAGGTGATCGCGGTCATCCAGCCGCTGGACCTCCGCCTGGCCA
>Ga0265297_10007167_pt1 | contig 15610 bp, 5 predicted proteins | sample Munlanlwell13791_FD_192502 | JGI IMG/M metagenome (GOLD analysis project Ga0265297, IMG submission 192502) | Leachate microbial communities from a municipal landfill in Southern Ontario, Canada - Leachate well 137-91 | ecosystem: Engineered > Solid waste > Landfill > Unclassified | place... | reverse complement strand
GCCATCTATATTCTGATCGTGGCTCTAGCCGTCGAGTCGTCCACTTTATGGTTGGCGATCCGGGACGTTCGGCGCCGTTTTTCCAGGAAGAAACTAAAAAGGATAATCAATGAAGCTGATCCGACAACCTTGGCGGTGATCTACGAAGACGGCTTGGCAGTCGTCGGTGTCTTAGTTGCTTTGGCCAGTATCGTCCTGGCCTATCTCACCGGCCAGGTCTATTGGGACGCCATCGGCTCGATCATTATCGGTTTGCTCTTGGGCATCGCGGCCATAATCTTGATTAATAAGAATCGCAGCTATTTGATTACGCGGTCTATTCCTAAAGACTTGGAGGATAAAATCATTGAGCTGATAGAAAGAGACCCTTTGGTCGAGAAGGTCTTGGAATTCAAGTCCGCTATTTTGGATGTTGATAAATATATGATCAAATGTGACTTGGAATTCAATGCCTCGGCCCTGGTTAAAGAATTAGCCGATCACAATTTCTTAGCAGATGAATATGAGGAACTGAAACTTAACTATCAGAATTTTCTGAAGTTCTGTGTCGAATATGCTGATCGCATACCTCGAATGGTAGGAAAGAAGATCGATAGCCTGGAAAAGAAAATCCGGCAAGTTGTGCCCCAGGCTATTTTCATCGATATCGAGATAAATTAGGAACTTTTTTAATAAAAGCGCCTGTGTTATACTATAAAAGCCCTATTCTCTATAAATTTTAGCCCTTAAAGTATGGGACGCCCGAAAAAAAATAAAGATAGTAATCCTCTGGATTATGTTAATCTGCCGTCCTTCAATCTGGACGAAAAAGCCAAGAAGAGCATCGGAATCGTGATTGTTTTTCTGCTCGGCCTGGTCAGCTTATTGGGTTTATTTAACTTATCCGGTCGAACGGGAATTTTCTTGTCAAAATGGTTGACTTTGATTTTTGGTTACGGCAAATGGCCAGTGCCCCTAGTCTTTATCTTCTGGGGTATTCTCTTGGCTAAGGGTCGCAAGTATCAGATAAAGTTCAGCGATTATTTAGGACTATTCTTGCTATTTGTCTCTTATCAGACTTTATTTCATTTTTTTATCAAGCCCGATAATTGGGAGCCGGCGGTCTTGGAGGGCGTCGGCGGCGGTTACATCGGTTTATATTTGAGCCAGTTCTTTAATTATCTGTTTGGCTTCTGGGGCGGGCTAATCATCATCGTCGGCCTCTTTCTGATTTCTTTGGTTTTAGTCTTTAATACTTCCTTATCTAAGATAATCGGCCACGAGAGCTGGCTAGCTAAGATATTCAAGCCGCTAGGATCGCTCTGGACAATGGCTTTCAGCCGCCGAGAGCGGGAAGAGGAAGAAGAATTCAGCTCCGAACAATTGGAATCGATCCAGGAAACCGCCCTTAATTCTTGGCAAGCTAAAGATCTGAAAGCCGAGGCATCTAGCAAAGAAAAGCCGATCGAGTCCGAAGCCGAACCGAGCTTGGCGCAACGGGCTCAGCCTAAGGCTCAAGAAAAGATGGTTTGGCCGAAATCGAAAGTTAGGATCGATCTGCCGGTCGGACTGCTCAATAATAAATTTTCCAAAGCAATCGGAGGCGATACGGCCGCTAATGCCCTGAAGATCAAGAAGACTTTGGAGAATTTCGGCATCGCGGTCGAAATGGGCGAGATAAAAGTCGGCCCGACCGTGACCCAATACGCTTTCAAGCCGGCCGAAGGTATCAAGCTGTCGCACATCACTACTCTGAATAATGATCTGAGTCTTGCCCTTGCGGCCCATCCGCTCCGCATCGAGGCGCCGATTCCGGGCCAGTCCCTAGTCGGGATCGAGGTACCGAACAAGGCTAAAGCTATCGTCGGTTTGAGAGAGATCCTGGAGGATGATGTCTTCAAGCATCGCAAGAATAATCTGATGGTCGCTTTGGGCAAAGATGTGGCCGGCACGGCTTGGCTTTATGATATTTCTCGCATGCCGCATCTTTTGGTTGCTGGGGCGACTAATTCCGGCAAATCGGTCTGTCTGAATACGATCATTGTCAGTTTGCTTTATCAGAATAATCCGGATGATTTACGCTTCATCATGGTCGATCCTAAGCGAGGCGTCGAACTAAATTTTTATAATGGCATCCCGCATCTTTTGACGCCGGTGATTACCGAGGTGTCTAAAACTATCAATGCTTTAAAATGGTGCTTGAATGAAATGGAACGCCGTTATGAACTTTTAGGCAAAGCCGCCAAGAAGAACATCCAGACTTATAATGCCAGCACTAAGGAAAAATTACCTTATATCGTTTTCATCATTGATGAATTAGCCGATTTCATGATGACGGCCGGTAAGGATCTGGAAGCGGCTATCATTCGTTTAGCTCAGATGTCGCGGGCGATCGGTATCCATCTGGTCCTAGCGACCCAGCGCCCGAGCGTTAATGTCATTACCGGACTGATCAAAGCTAATATTCCGACTCGGATCGCTTTTGCCGTGGCTTCGGCTATCGATTCCAAAACGATCCTTGATGCTAGCGGCGCCGAAAAATTATTAGGCCAGGGAGATATGCTTTTCAGTTGCGCCGAATTTTCCAAACCGAAACGTATCCAGGGCGCCTTCTTAAGCGAAGCTGAAATCCAGGACGTGGTTAATTATATCAAAGAGAAGAGCGGCCCGGCGGAATATCTGGAAGGCGTGACTGATAGGCAGAAAGTCAGCGGTACGGCCGGCGTCGGCTTGGACGGTATCCATGGCGATGAGGACGAACTTTTAGAAGAAGCCAAACAGATAATTCTAAAAGCCGGCAAAGCTTCAACCTCATTGCTTCAGAGACGTTTAAGCATCGGTTATGGCCGGGCGGCTAAAATCCTAGACATGATGGAAGAAGCTGGCATTATCGGTCCGGCCAACGGTTCAAAGCCGCGCGAAATCTTAATCAGCGACGATGGTTATATTAGCGGCGTTTCTTTGCACCGTCGCGGCGGTATGGAAGCGCCGGATAGCTATTTAGACGATGAAGATGAGGACGAGGGTGATGATGGCACTTTAGAACTTAACCGGAGAGCGGAAGAGAGTGAAGATAATACTGACGACGAAGTCGAAATCAGCGCCGAGGAACAAGAGGAGGCCGAAGAAGAATTAGAATTAGACGAAGAAGGGCTTGAAGAAGCGGTCGAGGACGAAAATGAGATTTTAGAGGATATCAGGGAGGAGGTTTCTGGCCAGGCCGGGGAAGAGGGCGGATCGCAAGCGGAAAATCAGCCGGCTCCCCACCGCCAAGCGGAGGAAAAACCCAAACCGGAAAAACACCTTAAAAATCTAGCCCCGACCGATGATGATGATGAAGGGATGTATTTTGCTCGATAGTTTTTAGCCAATTTTAAACAAATTATATCTAAAGCTGCCTGTCCAAAAGGTGGCTTTTAGTTTATATTGACAAAAATACCAAAATATAGTATAATATACAAATATTTAGAGATCGAATGGGCTGGTCCTAAATATGTCTTTAACAAGGAAATAAAAATAAAAAATCAAGTAATAATAACCTAAAACCAAATTGACAATGAAAAAGCTGATTTCCGTTTTTTTAGTGTCCATTATGACCATGTTCGTACTCTCAGTCTCCGCTCAGAACCTTGAGGTTAAATTTTCCCAAAACAATCAGTATGAATACTGGAACGATTCAGTATTCAATACTGATGGTCAGTATTGCAATACTGATTTGATTGCCTATCATGACTTTTCTGACGGGCATGGCGATAGCATCACTAAGTGGGTTTGGGTTTTTCAGGGGAGTACCAATTATGACTCTGTCATAATGACTCCAGCCAACTACGAAATGCACCAGTGGGTTTTCTATCCAGCCGCTGGCGGCAGTTACCAAACAACCCTAACTATCTTCGCTATTGATTCTTGCGAAGAGGAGTATTCTAAATCAGTAACCGTGACGGTTCATCTGGGTCATGCCTGGTTCGACCTGATTGATCCGAACCCGGCCATTGCTCCGGGTGATTCTATCATTATCAAGGCTCACGCCACTACAGGTGCCGGTGACTTCTATTGGAGTTTGAATGGCCAGATAGTGGGCCAAACCTTGGGAGCTGACAGTAGCCAGATCACCGCTCATAATCCCGGGGAAGTTTATTCCCTAAGATATGTTAGCCTTTCGGGGTGTGAGATGGTGCAGGATATCTATGTCGATATCATTCTGCTTGGTACTTGGTGCGCCGAATTTGCTGTTGAAGACAGCACGTTTTATGGTGGGGGATGGTTTTGCAACCAAGATTCTCTGACTATATATGATAAATCGTACGTCTATTCTACTGGTACAATTTATCATTGGCGGTATAGAGTTAAATCAGCTGACGATCTGACGACTGTACAGCAGTTCGATTTCGATCAAAGTAATTACGTGTCTTCATTCGTGGTCCATTTTCCCGATTCTACCGCTCATTACAGGATTGAACTGGCCATTTCGAATTACATCGGGATCGTAAGCACCGTTAATGTCGGTGTCCATCTGGGATTTTCTCACGTTTGGGCAAATAACAACTCCCTCATCCTGGTTCCGGGAGATTCTCTCGGTTTAACTGCCGAAGCCTCCGCCATTGGAAACTTCCATTGGCTGGAAAATGGTTCTTGTATAGCTTTTGCCTGGAGTACTGATCACAGTCAAATTTACGTCCATGACACTGGGACCTATGTTGTCCAGTATGCTGCCCTTTATTCCTCTTGCTATGATTACGACACAATGACCATTACTTATCCTGTTCCGGCCGGATTGCCTCTAGCCCGGATTTCTATTAATAGTGATACCGCTGTAAATGTTAACGGGTCATTCTGTAATCAGAATATGGTGATCCTGCGCAATCAGTCATTTGGCACTAATATAACCGAATCAGTTTGGTTGATAGAGAAATTAGGTAGCACTGACACAATTGTGTTTTCCGGAGTCAATGCCTTGTCCGATGTTATCGTTAACTGGATTGACGGCGTAGATACGACTTACCACATCACCTTACAGGTAAGCTCGTTCGACTCCATTTGGAATTTAGCATCAATCAGTTCCGCTTATATTCAGATTCACCTAGGTTTCTATAATATTATTACTGATACCCTGATTGAACTGATTCCCGGCTTATCCGTGACTCTATCCGCTCATACTGATTATGGCCCTGGGGAATTTCATTGGTTCGACTGGGATAATAATTTACTCGGTTTTGATCTTAATACTAATTCAAGCCAGATCTCAGTAACTAATTTAGGATACTATACGGTAACCTATATTAATAATTCCCAAACCTGCGGCGCTGGCGTAAACATCCACGTAGTACCGGATGCCACAATCGGAATTTCCGAAACGTCTCCCGCTAAAGTGATGGTTTATCCCAACCCGATCCTCGATCAAGTTACGGTTGAGAATTTTTCCGGAAAACTGGAAGTTTTCTCCGCTGCCGGCCAACTGATGGCCGCTCAAGAAATTATTGGTAAAACCAGTCTAGCCTGTGCTGATTGGAAACCTGGTTTCTATTTCGCTCGTTTAACCACTGTTACCGGCCAGACCGAAACGGTCAAGCTGGTAAGACAGTAAGCTATTGAACATTTAGAAAGAGGCCCTCAAGACTAAAATTTTGAGGGTCTTTTTTTATTGTCCGGAATCGCCTATAATGGATTTGTATGTTGGCGAAAATAAAGAAAATTATTCCCCTTAAGATATTTAAAGCCCTCCAGCCGGCCTATCATTATCTAATGAATCTGGCGGCCGCTTTGTATTATAAGTTTCCTTCCCAGAAATTGATCGTGATCGGCGTCACCGGGACGACCGGTAAGACTTCAACCGTCTATCTGACAGCCAAAGTCCTTGAGGCCAATGGTTATAAAGTCGGCTATACCTCGACCGCGGGGTTCAGCGACGGCGATAAGGAATGGCTCAATGATCAGAAGATGACTATGGTCGGCCGTTTCTTTACCCAGAGACTATTACAGCAGATGGTCCACAATGGTTGCCGCTATGCGATCGTGGAAACGACCTCCGAGGGCATCAAGCAGTTCCGCCATCGTTTTATAAATTACGATGTTTTAATTTTTACTGGTTTATACCCGGAACACATCGAGGCCCATGGCAGTTTTGAAAAGTACAAAGCCGCTAAGAGCGAATTATTTACTCACCTTAAGGAAGGCCGGACCAAGTATGTCAATGAAAATCGGATCGTCTGCCAGCCCAAGAGTGAGTTAAAGAAATTAGATCTGCGCCGAGTCAAGAAAACCATTATTGTGAATGGCGATGACGAATACGCTTCGCACTTCCTGTCTTATTGGGGCGAATTGAAATTTATTTATTCCTCTGTCGTTTGGGAGTCGCCAGCGGCCATTGCCCAGGCTTTCCAGCTCGACCCCGCTTCTAAAAATTGGAAATTGATTCCTTATCAGAATTTTCGGACTGGTTTAGACGGCACAGATTTAGTAATCGATGGCCAAGATTGCCATCTTAATCTCTTAGGGGATTTTAATTCTCAGAACGCCGCCGCCGCTTATGCTTGTGCCTCGAGCCAGGACTTGGATCCGCTTAAAAATAAAAGTGGTCTCGAGAACGTAATAAGCATGCCTGGTAAGTTGGAAAATATTAAGCTTGGCCAAGATTTCACGGTTATAGTCGATTACGCTTTTGAACCGCGGGCTCTGGAAAAAATTTATCAAACTATTTATCTCTTCGAACCTAACAAGATCATCCATGTCCTTGGTTCCACTGGCGGGGGGCGTGATATTGCCCGACGGCCGGAATTGGGTCGGATCGCGGCCGAACGGGCCGAGTGCATAATCGTGACCAATGAAGATCCTTATGACGATGATCCGCTCGTAATCATTGATCAAGTGGCGGCCGGAGCGATTCAGGCCGGCAAGGAATTAGGAGAAGATTTGTTTAAAATAAGCGATCGCCGTTTAGCGATCAGGCAGGCCATCGCTCTCGCCCGGGCGAATGACTTGATCCTGGTGAGCGGGAAGGGCGCCGAACAGTATATCTGTGTCGCTGGTGGTCAGAAGATACCCTGGGATGACCGGCAGGTCGTTCGGGAAGAGTTAAAAAAAGTTTGTGGATAAGATGTGTATTGACAACTCGGAAATAATGTAATATTATTAGTTAGACAACTATTATCAGAGAAAAAATGGATAAAGCGGTTAGAAAAGCTTAATTTTTTGTATTCTAGCTATTCCGTTTTTTTTGTTATATTAGTGAAATATCTTTTTTAAATTTTTACTTTAAAAAAGTGGGCGCCAACAACTCCAATTAACTTAATATTTTTTATTCCAACTCAACCATTAGGCTTGAGATTTTTTGTTTGTTCTCTGGCCGCTAGTTCATAACTTTTAGCGCCGCCAGTTTTATCATCTAAATTTATGTCCAAAATCAAAGCAGAGGACCATAAGAAAACCGAGGTTCGCCGTTTTTTCAAGGACTTCAAGGAAACGATCGCCATGCCGGATTTGATCGAGATCCAGAAGGATTCTTATCGCTGGTTCTTGCAAGAAGGTTTAGCTGAACTCTTTGACGAGATCAACCCGGTAACTGATTTTATCGGTCGGGATTTAGAATTATATTTTGAAGACTATTATCTGGACGAGCCGAAATTTACGGAAGTGGAAAGCCGGGAAAAGAATATCACTTACGAAGCGCCCTTGCGGGTTAAGACCCGTCTCCTCAATAAGAAGACCAACGCTACCAACAGCCAGGAAGTCTATCTGGGTGATTTTCCTTTGATGACCGACAAAGGTACCTTTGTCATCAATGGCATCGAAAGAGTCGTAGTTTCTCAGTTGATCAGATCGGCCGGCGTCATGTTCACAGCGGAATTTAATAAGGGTAAGAAATGCTATGGCGCCAAGATCATTCCGAATCGTGGGGCTTGGTTAGAAATCGAAACCGATTCTAATAAAGTGATTTGGGTACGTATCGATCGCAAACGCAAGGTGGCGGTGACGTCATTGTTGCGGGCTTTCGGTTATACGACCGATGACGAGATCCGCGCTTTATTCAAGGATGTCGACCTGGTCAAGAATGAAGAAGAAGAAACTTATATCGACGCTACGATCGCTAAGGATGCCGCCAAGGACGAAGCTGAGGGCTTGCAGGAAGTCTATAAGCGTATCCGGCCGGGCGATCTAGCCTCGGTCGAGAACGCTCGCCAGCTGATCTATTCGATGTTTTTCCGTTTCGACCGCTATGATTTCGGCCGCGTCGGCCGCTATAAATTGAACCGCCGTTTCGGTTTGGATTTAGCAAACAAGAAAGAGAACCGGGTTTTACGTAAAGAAGATCTAGTCTTGATCGTCAAGGAAGTTATCCGTTTGAATATCACTAAAGAGCCGGAAGATGATATCGATCACTTAGGTAATCGTCGTGTTCGCGCCATCGGCGGTTTAATCCAGAATCGTTTCCGCGTCGGTCTGGCGCGCATGGAACGCATCATCAAAGACCGGATGTCCACGACTGATATTGCCACCCTATCGCCGGCGAAATTGATTAATGCCCGGCCGGTTATCGGCGTGGTCAAGGAATTCTTCATGTCTTCGCAGTTGTCGCAGTTTATGGATCAGACCAATCCTTTGGCTGAACTCGAACATAAGCGCCGCTTATCAGCTATGGGTCCGGGCGGTTTGGCTCGGGAACGAGCCGGGTTCGATGTCCGCGACGTTCACTCCACTCACTACGGCCGTATCTGCCCGATCGCTACGCCGGAAGGTCCAAATATCGGCTTAGTCGGCCACTTAGCCAGCTTCGCTCGGCTTAACAGTTATGGCTTTTTAGAAACGCCCTACCGTAAGGTCGCCCACGAGAAGACCGGCAGCCGGGCTACCGATGAAATCGTCTATGTAGATGCTTTTGAAGAAGAAAAATATATTACGGTCGACGCCACGATTCCGATGGATAACGACGGCCGTTTTTTAGTTAATAAATATGAAGTCCGGAAATACGGCCAGCCGTCCGTTGAAGAGGTGAAGAAGATTGACTTGGTCGGCGTCGCCGCTAATCAGATCATTTCGATCGCGACTAGTTTAATCCCCTTCATGGAGCACAACGATGGCCAACGCTCTTTGATGGGTACGAACATGCAACGTCAAGCCGTGCCTCTGATTAAGAGTGAGGCTCCGATCGTCGGCACTGGCGTCGAAGCTCGGGCGGCTCGCGACATCGTCCACTTAGTTATCGCTAAGGAGGATGGTGAAGTAACTCGGGTCGATTCCAGCTTGATCGAAGTGACTAATAAGAAGGGCCAGGCCACTAAATACGTCTTGAATAAATTTTTGCGCTCTAATTCCTCGACTTGTATCAACCAGCATCCGATCGTCGAGGTCGGTGACAAAGTCAAAACCGGTCAGGTGATGAGCGACGGCCCGGCAATTGCCAACGGCGAACTATCCTTGGGTCGTAATGTCCTGGTCGCCTTCATGACCTGGGAAGGTTTTAATTACGAAGACGCGGTCATTATTTCCGAACGCTTGGTCAAAGAAGATGTCTATTCTTCGATTCATATTGAGAATTATCCGATCGATGTTCGCGATACTAAGCTCGGTCCGGAAGTGATTACTAACGACATCCCGAATATTAGCGAGGAGAAACTGAAAAATCTAGATGAGGACGGCATTATCCGTATCGGTGCTGAAGTTTCTTCTGGAGATATCTTGGTCGGTAAGATTACGCCCAAAGGCGAGACCACGCTGTCAGCGGAAGAAAAATTATTGCGGGCTATTTTCGGCGAAAAAGCTAAGGACGTTCGCGATTCCTCTTTATATTTAGAGCACGGCGAACACGGCAAAGTAGTCGACGTAAAGATATTCTCCCGTGAGGAAGGTGATAAATTATCCGCCGGCGTTTTGCAATCGATCCAAGTCTCGGTCGCTAATCTGCGCAAGATCCAGGTCGGCGATAAGATGTCCGGTCGTCATGGTAACAAGGGCGTTATTTCCAAGGTTGTTCCGGTTGAAGATATGCCTTATATGGCCGACGGGACGCCGATCGATATCATTCTCTCCCCGCTCGGTATTATTTCCCGTATGAACCTCGGTCAATTGCTTGAGACTCATTTAGGTTTTGCCGCCAAGAAGCTAGGTTATAAGGTGGCGACTCCGGCTTTAAACGGCATCACTGAAGATCAGATCAAGGAAGAGCTTAAGAAAGCCGGCCTGCCCGAAGATGGTAAAGTCGTCTTGTATAATGGCAAGACTGGCGAAGCTTATGATAATAAGATTACGGTCGGTTATAAATATATCCTGAAGTTGAATCATATGGTCGAAGATAAGATCCATCAGCGTTCGATCGGTCCTTACTCTTTGATTACTCAACAACCCTTAGGTGGCAAGGCTCAATTCGGCGGTCAGAGATTCGGAGAAATGGAAGTCTGGGCTTTGGAAGGCTACGGCGCCGCTCATACTTTGCAGGAAATATTAACCATCAAATCTGATGACGTTACCGGTCGAAGCAAGGCTTATGAATCGATCATCAAGGGCGAAACCATCGAAAAGCTGAATGTGCCGGAATCTTTCAATGTCTTGATCCGTGAACTTAAGGGTTTATGTTTGGACGTCGAACTCTTAGGCGGCACCCCGACTCCGGAACCAGCTAAAGAAGGCATGGAAATCGAAGAACCGAAGAAAAAAAATGACAAGTATGATTATGACAAACCAGAGATAATCGCTACTGAAGATAGCGGCCGCGACCTGGCGGATTAATTTTACAATCGTTAATCAATCATCAATATGCTTAATCCTATAAAAACCAGCGATTTCGATGCCATCCGCCTCAAGCTGGCCTCGCCGGAAAATATCCTAGCCTGGAGCCGGGGTGAAGTCTTGCGGCCAGAAACCATCAATTATCGCACCCAGAAGCCGGAAAAAGACGGCTTATTCTGTGAACGGATCTTCGGTCCGGTCAAGGATTGGGAATGCGCTTGTGGCAAATACAAGAAGATCCGCTACAAGGGCATTATTTGCGATAAGTGCGGAGTTGAAGTAACCCGAAGCGTAGTTCGCCGGGAACGGATGGGCCATATCGGTTTACAGATCCCTTGTTCTCATATCTGGTTCCTGCGCGGCTTATCGTCCAAGATCGGCTTGCTCTTGAATTTAGGCATCCAATCTCTAGAAAAGGTGATCTATTTCGCTAGCTTCATCGTGACCGAAGTCGATGAGAACCTAAAGGAAGCGACGATCGAACAGATTAAACAGGAATATAAGTCCAAGCACAAGAATATCGAGAACGAATTTAATATCGCCGCCCGCCAGAAAGAAAAAGATGGCGACAGCAATCTCAAGGATCTGACCCGCGTCAAGGAAGAGAGATTGAAGCAGCTGGATGAAGATTTTACCACCGCTCAGAAAGAGCTCAAGGAATTGAAACCGCTTTTGATCTTGTCGGAAAATCAATATCAGACTCTGAGTTTGAAATTCGGCCATATCTTCGAAGCCGGCATCGGGGCTGAAGCTATCCGTTATCTCTTGGCTAAGATCGATTTGGAGAAGAGTATCAAGAAGGTCGAGGAGAAACTGGTCGATGCGATCGAGTCCAAAAAAGATAAATTGACCAAACGTTTGAAACTGCTCAAGAGCTTCAATAATAATAATATCCGTCCGGAATGGATGATCTTAACGACTTTGCCGGTCGTGCCGCCGGACCTGCGTCCGATGGTCGCCCTCGATGGCGGACGTTTTGCGGCCTCTGATTTAAATGATTTATATCGCCGCGTTATCAACCGCAACAATCGTTTGAAACAACTGATCGAATTAAATGCCCCGGAAGTCATCTGTCGTAACGAAAAAAGAATGTTGCAGGAAGCGGTTGACGCTTTGATCGATAATTCCGCCCGCCACACTAAGACTGTCACGGCTTCGACCGGTCAGAAACGTCAGTTGAAATCTTTAGCCGATGCTTTAAAAGGCAAACAGGGCCGTTTTCGCCAAAATTTATTAGGTAAGCGCGTCGATTATTCCGGCCGTTCTGTCATCGTCGTCAACCCTAAGCTCAATTTGGATCAATGCGGTTTGCCCAAGATCATGGCTTTGGAATTATTCAAACCCTTTATCATCAGCCAATTGATCAAGCGGGAGATCGTCCATAATGTCCGTTCGGCTTCCCGTTATATTGAAGCTGGGCATGACGAGGTTTTCGATATCTTAGAAGAAACGGTCAAAGAATCCTATGTTTTGTTGAATCGTGCTCCAACCCTGCATCGCTTAGGCATCCAGGCTTTCAAGCCGATCCTGATCGAAGGTAAAGCGATTCAGATTCACCCGCTTGTTTGTACGGCTTTCAATGCCGACTTCGACGGCGATCAGATGGCTGTCCACGTTCCTCTGACTTTAGAAGCCAGGGCCGAAGCGCGTGATTTAATGTTATCGACACATAATCTATTGAAACCGGCGACTGGAGATCCGGTGGTGGCTCCAAATCAGGATATTGTCTGGGGTACTTATTATATGACTTTGGAAGATCGGGTCTTAGCTAAGAAAGAAGATAAGGATTTGAGAAGTTTCTATAATGAGGATGAAGCTTTACTCGCTTATGAAAGCAACTTCATCGTCCTGCATGAACCGATCCGAATTCGCTTCAATCACGGCGCCTTGATCCGAACTACTGTCGGTCGGGTGATCTTTAACCTGATTCTGCCGGAAAAGCTGCGCTATATTAATGACGTCGTCGGTAAGGGCAAATTGAAAGATTTGATCAAGGAATGTTTGCACGTCTATGGCGAAGAAGCGACCGTTCACTTTATTGATAATTTAAAAAATAAGAGTTTTGCCTTCATTACTAAATCCGGTCTGTCTTGGGGTTTTGGCGATCTGCCGGACCTCAAGGAAAAAGACCAGTTGATCGAAGCGGCTAACCAGAAAGTCGACTTGATCCAGGATCAGTATGAAGAAGGTTTGTTAACCGAAAGTGAACGCTATTCCAAGGTGATCGAAGAATGGACTAATACCAAAGATAAGATCGCCGATGTCTGTAAGCAGGGCTTGAATGATGTCTTGCCGGTTTTCTCGATGATCGATTCCGGGGCTCGCGGTTCTTGGGCTCAACCCGTCCAGATTTTAGGCATGAAGGGCTTAGTGACTTCGCCATCCGGCGCTATTATCGAATTACCAGTCAAAGGTAACTTCAAACGCGGTTTCGGCGTTTTGGAATATTTTATCTCGACCCATGGCGTCCGCAAGGGTTTGTCTGATACGGCTTTAAGAACGGCTAACGCCGGCTACCTAACTCGTCGTTTGGTCGATGTTTCCCAGGATGTTATCATCTCTCATGAAGACTGCGGCGACGACGAGGGTCTGACCTTGAATCGCCAGGAAGCGGAGAAGAATGGCGACGATTTCTTTAAGAAGATCACTGGCCGTTATCTAGTTAAGAATATTTTGGATAGTAAAGGCAAGGTTTTGATCAAAGCCGGCGAGCTTCTGACCGAAGTGATCGTCAAGGATTTAAAAGGTAAAGATTTTTCAGAAGTGACGATCCGCTCGGTTCTGAGTTGTAAATTACATAAAGGCGTCTGCGCCAAATGTTATGGTTATGACTTGGCTTACAATAAGACCGTAAAATTAGGAGCGACCGTCGGCGTTATTGCCGCCCAATCGATCGGCGAACCCGGAACGCAACTCACCATGAGAACTTTCCATACTGGTGGCGTGGCCGGTCAGGATGATATCACTCAGGGTCTGCCTAGAGTCGAAGAGATTTTCGAAGCGCGTCCGCCGAAAAAGAAGGCTTTAATGTCAGATGTCGCCGGTCGGGTCAAGATCGAATTTGCCCAGAAGACGATCAAGGGCGAGGACGGCCAGGATATCCTGGTTAACAATCCGCAAGCTAAGATTCTAAGCATCTTCTATAAAGGTAAGGATTCAGATAAATATTATTTTTCCGAAAAGATCAATGAGATCAAACTGGCTAGCGGCGTGACCGCCAAGAGTCGGACCAAGATAGAAGTCAAAGTCCTGGTTAAGGATGGCGACAAGGTGTCTAAGGGCAGTGACCTCTTTAAGGTCGGCAGTGAGATCGTTAAAGCCAAGACCGCCGGTGTGGCTGAAGTTGATGATAAGTTCATTAAGGTTTCCAAAGAAGTTGAAAAAGTCAAAGAATTCTCGATTTTGAAAGGCACAATGCTACTCGTCAAAGACGGAGATACGATTGAACGGGGGCAACAGTTGACCGAGGGTAGTCTGGACCTGCGCGAACTCTATAAACTGAAGGGCCGCCTGGAAACTCAAAAATATGTTATTCGGGAAATCCAATATGTTTATTCGTCCCAGGGCCAGCCTTTGAATGATAAGCATGTCGAGATCATTGCCCGCCAGATGTTCTCCCGCTATTTGGTTAAGGATCCGGGCGATACTGGTTTACTTCCAGGCGAAACCGTCGAAGAGGAAGTCTTGAGCGTCGCTAATCAGAAGACTAAGAATCCGGCTAAAGCCGAACGCTTATTGCTTGGTATTACCAAAGCCTCGCTCACAACCGATAGCTTCTTATCGGCCGCCTCCTTCCAAGAAACCTCTCGAGTTCTAATCGAAGCGGCCGTTAACGGTAAGATTGATTATCTGGAAGGTCTGAAGGAAAATGTGATCATCGGCTGCTTGATTCCGGCTGGTACCGGCTATAAAGGCAAGCAGTTGCGGGATAATTATGGCCAAACTAACGCTGAATTGAAAGTTTAAATTTCTCGATACTATCAGAAAAAGCCGCTTAAAAGAGCGGCTTTTTCTATTGGTTTCAGTCTTTGCCTAAACCAGGGAGCGGCCTGGTTTATTTGGGCAAAATAGCTTAAAATAGAGATAGCCGCCAAGAGCTGCTATTTTAGATTCTTGGCTTTTGGCGCGACTGGTTATGAAAAAAATATTTTTCACCTTAAGAAAAAATCTTCTCGTCAAAATCCGTCTAAGTTTCGGCTTGCTGTTGGTGGCCGTTTTGTTATCTTTAATTCTGGCAAAAATCGTTCCGGGCGGCCGGATCGTTTACAACCGGGATTTTTCTCACCATTTTTTTGGATTAGGCGGCCAGGGCTTTATCAGCCAGCTAAGTCCGGCGGATCGAGTCGATTCCAAGAGCCAAGCTTATCCGGTCGTAATATCTGATCCGATTTATTTCTCATTATTCACTCCGCGAACTTTCGATCAGGCTCGGCTGGAGATCCGCTATCAGGACTTGCTAACTGAGGCGACGCCGATCGTCGAGGCGGGCCTCTTAACCGATAAGATTGTCTGGCAGTATCAGACCAAGCCTTTGGCCAACCGGCTCCTAGATAGCTTGGATTGGAAGATTTTGCGTCAGGACGGCCTAGCTTTATATCAAAGGACAGCTAATTTTGCTGATTTGGATTATTTTTTGCGTTCAGCCGGCGAACGGACCGACCTGGCTTTGTATAATTATTCCTTAGTCCGGCCGTTTTACTTGGCTGACTATTTCCCGCAAGCCAGCGCCCGCATCCTGGCCCCGGTGCTTCGGGGACCGTATCAGTTTTATACTTATATTGATCAGGAAAATCTGGATTTTTCTTTTTCTTTCCAGGATTTGAATCAGAATTACGATCTTAAAGGCGACGGCGTAACGGTCAGGGTAAGTAATCATGCTGGCCAGGAAATCATAAACAAAGAATTGCCGGAC
>Ga0265297_10007166_pt1 | contig 15613 bp, 14 predicted proteins | sample Munlanlwell13791_FD_192502 | JGI IMG/M metagenome (GOLD analysis project Ga0265297, IMG submission 192502) | Leachate microbial communities from a municipal landfill in Southern Ontario, Canada - Leachate well 137-91 | ecosystem: Engineered > Solid waste > Landfill > Unclassified | place... | reverse complement strand
AGTCGTTCTGGCTGATGTGGGCTTGACCGATATGTATTGACAACAAGTCCGCGTCAGGCGGAGGTGTTTCCTAAGCGAAGCCAACAGTCAAATGGAGGATCTGCCCAATGAATACGCCGGAGTTCGCAGCGATAGCGGAACTGAAAAGCCTCAACAAGTGTGCCGGGAAGCATATCGAGGGCGTGTACATCTCCGACATGGTCAGCGACATCATCGGCATCCGCGAAGGCTGCCTGCTGGTGACCCTGCAGACACACAAGAACCTTATCGCGGCCGCGAACCTGGTTGACGTCTGCGGGATCGTTTTCACGCGCGGAAAGATCCCCGCCGAGGATGTCGTCGCCCTTGCCGACAGGGCGGGAATTGCCCTGTACAGCACTCAGGACGACACATGGTCGTTCGCCAAGCGCATATACGAGTTGGGCCTCCGCTGACGGATGGCGTTGTGGCAAGTCGCGTTTCGTTGACGCCCCGCTTTTCCCGACGGCGGCTCATGCCTCCTGTCACCGGAGGCGCACCCCCGAACGGCGGGGGATGAGCAAGGGCCTTCCGTTCCCTGGCCTGCTTCTTCACCCAGTATGACAGGTGGTGAGTATGCCCTGCAAGTCTCTGACCTCATTCTTGCCGAACTACCCGGGCGACCGCTCATCTCTAATCCCCCTTCTACAGAAAGCCCAGGAAATCTACGGCTTCCTTCCGCAGGAAGCTGTTCACGACATCTCCCTGCATGTGAAAGTATCGGAGAACGAGATTTTCGGCGTGGCCACCTTCTATTCGCAGTTCAGATTCTGTCCGCCGGGTAAGCACCACCTTAGGGTATGCCTCGGTACTGCCTGCCACGTGAAAGGCGGAGAGCAAATCCTCGAGACCGTCAAGCGAAAACTCGAAGTAGAACCCGGACAGACAACCGCCGATGGCGAATACGACTTGGAGCGCGTCGCGTGCTTGGGATGCTGTGCACTTGCGCCGGTATTCACTCTGGATGCGAAGATGTACAGCCAGATGTCAGTGCTCAAACTCCAGAGGATTCTCAATGAACACGAAACAGCTTGACGAGGCCCGTCGAGTCGCCAAGGTCGAATGGGCAAGACTATCCGACAACACCGAACCGCTGATCTATTTCGGCACGGGAACGTGCGGGATCGCGGCAGGTGCCGCCGACGCCCGCCAAGCTGCTGAAGATTACCTTAAGGAGACAGGCAAATCGGCCAGGATCATTGAAGTTGGCTGCATCGGCCCATGCTACCTCGAACCGCTTATGGACGTTAAGATGCCCGGCCTCCCGAGGATCAGCTACTCCAACGTAACCCCCGAACACGCGCGACGGATTCTGTCTTCGTTCTTCCAGGATAACGAGATTACCCCCTTCCACCTGGCAGGCTCGCACGGCGAGGAAACACTCGATAAAGTGCCTCGCTTCTTCGATATGCCTATGCTAAAGCCTCAGGTGCGGGTGGTGCTTCGAAACTGCGGGATCATCGATCCTGACGATATCGGGCACTGCCTTGCGCTGGACGGATACTCGGCAATTGCCAAGTGTCTGACTTCCAAGCCTGAGGATGTGCTGGACATCGTGAAAAGGTCCGGGCTGCGCGGAAGGGGCGGCGCGGGCTTCCCAACATGGAAGAAGTGGTCCTTCTGTCGGAGCGCACCGGGCGACCAGCGCTACCTTATCTGCAACGCTGACGAAGGCGACCCGGGCGCTTTCATGAACCGCTCCCTTATTGAAGGTGACCCTCATGCACTGCTCGAAGGAATGCTCATCGCTGCCTACACGATCGGTGCTTCAAAGGGCATCGTTTATATCCGCGCCGAGTACCCGCTGGCAATCACACGCCTGAAACGCGCAATCGGTCTGATGAGAGAGCTCAACCTCCTCGGGAAGAACATCCTGGGCAGCGACTTCAGTTTCGATATCTCGATCAAGGAGGGCGCTGGAGCTTTCGTCTGCGGCGAGGAAACCGCCCTGATTGCCTCAATTGAGGGCAAGCGTGGGATGCCCCGCACCCGACCGCCCTTCCCCGCCATTGAAGGACTTTGGGGCAAGCCGACCATCATCAATAACGTCGAGACCCTTTCTGTCTTGGCAAGCATCGTCAGGAACGGCCCGGAATGGTACTCCCAGTGGGGCACCGAGACCAGCAAGGGAACAAAGACCTTTTCGCTGGTCGGAAAAGTCCGCCGCACCGGGTTGATTGAAGTCCCGCTTGGCACAACGCTCAGGCAGGTAGTCTTCGACATCGGGGGCGGCACGGCGAAGCCATTCAAGGCCGTCCAAAGCGGAGGCCCTTCCGGAGGCTGCCTTTCCGCCGAATTCCTCGATTTGCCAATGGATTACGAGAGCCTTGCCTCCGTCGGCTCGATCATGGGCTCCGGCGGACTGATAGTTGTGGATGCGGATACTTGCATAGTCGATACCGCGAAGTACTTCCTGACCTTCACGCGACATGAGTCCTGTGGCAAGTGCGTCCCGTGCAGAGTCGGCACGATGCATCTTGTCGAACTGCTGGAGAAAATCTGCGCTGGCAAGGCCGAGATGAGCGACCTCGACAAGATCGACCGGCTCGCAAAGGTAATCAAGGAGGGATCGCTCTGTGCCCTTGGAGGAACTGCCCCCAACCCGGTGCTGTCGTCGATGAAGTACTTCAGGGGCGAGTTCCTCGACCACATAGTCAACAGGCGATGCCCCGCGGCGGTATGCCGCGATCTTGTAGTGTACCGGGTCATTCCCGGAAAGTGCACGGGGTGCCAGAGATGTGTGTCGGTATGCCCGACCAACGCTATTTCGGGCCCCCGATCCGAGCCACACAATCTTGACCCGGAGAAGTGCATCAAGTGCAGGTCATGCTACGAGGTGTGCCGGTTCGACGCGATAGCGGGCGACGCCATCGTAATCGAGCCGCGCTGAGTGTAACGCACCGAGGAATCAGAGAAACCGGAGAAGCAAGTGGCGCTGCAAGAACCAAAAACGCTCGCGATGCAGATCAACCATCGAAGGGTGGAGTTCCCGGAGGGAGTCACAGTGCTCCGGGCTGCGGAGCTGAACGGAATAAAGATCCCGTCGCTATGTTCGCACAAAGACCTTTCCGCATTTGGGTCATGCCGAATGTGCATGGTCGAGATCGAAGGGATGCGGGGATACCCACTGGCCTGTGACACTCGCGCACAGGAAGGGATGAAGGTTCTTACTGAATCGGTGAGATTGCGCGAACTCCGCATCGAGATTCTGAAACTGCTGCTGAGCGAACACCCATCAAGCTGCCTTCTCTGCGATGAAAGCGACGACTGCAAAGAATACCAGGGAACCATACGCAAAACGGGAGTCTCCACCGGCTGCCGTTTCTGTCCTAACGACCACCAGTGCGAGTTGCAGGATCTCGTCGAGGAACTTGGGATCAAGGACATCGACTACCCCATCTACTACCGCGGCCTCGAGCCCGAGCAGGACGATCCTTTTTACGACCGTGACTACAACATCTGCGTTCTGTGCGGGCGATGCGTCAGGATGTGCCAGGAGGTTCGCGGGACTTCCGTTCTTGCGTTTTCCTGGCGCGGCCGCAAGGCGAAAATCGGAACTGCATTCGACCGAAGTCACGTCCAGGCCGGTTGCGAGTTCTGCGGGGCGTGCGTGGACATCTGCCCAACCGGCGCTCTTGCCGACAAGGCATCCAAGTGGGACGGGAAGCCCGACGGGTTTATCACCACTACGTGCCCGTTTTGCGCAGTCGGGTGCCAACTTGATGTCGCGCACAAGGACGGAAGGCTTTCGAGCGCCAAGGCCGCACTTGACCCGGAAATCAATGATGGACAGATATGCGTGAAAGGACGCTTCTGCATGCCCGAAGCGACTCACCATTTCACGCGCGCAAGAAAACCAATGGTCAGGAAGGGCCGGTATTTCCGCGAAAGCACATGGGAAGAGGCCATCCACGCAGTTGCGGCGGCCATAAGCACGGTTCAGCCCGCCGACATTGCCATGCTGGTCTCACCCGACCTTTCCTGCGAGGGCCTGTTCTCCGCAGGCTGGTTCGCTGATTCCGTGATACCCGGAGCCAGCCTCGACACTTCTGCCCGGGATTTGTTGCCGGGTGGCGCCCAATTGTGGAAAGCATTCTTCTCGAAGCCGATTTCCCTTAAGGACATATCGCGTTGCGACACTATCCTTTCGGTCGGACTGGACACGAGATTCCATTTCTCCATCGTCGGTGTCCAGATCCGCCGCGCCATTGCCAAAGGCGCGAAACTCATCGCTGTTGACGCGCGCTCTGGCAATCTGACAAGATACACTGACGACTGGCTGCAGCCTATGCCCGGAACCGAAGGCGCCTTATTGGTCGCGCTGGCTGCTGCAATCAGTGGAGAAACCCCTGACTCCGAACGCGCAGCAACATCGTCGGGAGTTGCGCCGGAGAAGATCGCGCATGCGGTAAAGATGCTCGCTTCGGGCCATGACATCGCGGTACTCGTCGGGCCACAAGCCATACAGAACGGAGGCCCGGCTGTTCTCGCCGCCATGGCCTCGCTGCTCAAGTCACCAAGTGTCAGGCTCGTTCCATTCTACTTCGGGGCCAATTCCCGCGGAGTGCTCGAATTGGGCATGCTTGACAGGACGCCCTCGTTCGGGATCGAGCAGTTGCGTTCAGGTTCTGTGCACCCCAAGGTGCTGTACCTCGTGGGCGAAGTGCCCTTCTCCAAGCGCCCTGACTGTGATTTCCTCGTGGTTCAGGATATCTACCTTCCGCCCTTTGACGCGGATGTCTTTCTCCCTGCCGCGAGCTTCGCCGAGGCGAAGGGGACCCTAATCAACATCGAAGGACGGCTTCAGGAAGCATCGCAGATCGAGAGCTTCCCCGACGGAATGCGGACCGGATTCGCCCGACCGGACTGGTGGACATTCACTGAACTGGCGGCCGCAGTGAAGGTATCCCCTCCCGCTCTTACGTCCCTTGAGGCGGTTCAGGCGGCAATTTCAACCGCGTTCCCCGGAATTCCGGCCAAGGCCGACCGGATGCCGCGTGTATCGCCCGAAGCCTTCCCCCCTGGCGTCCTGAAGGCTGAAGTAACATCTCTGAACGGATCTGTGGGAAAATTCAGGCTGGTGCCCTCCCCCGCCGGTTTCACGCACAGAGGAATCAACCTCGTGGCGAAAGTCGAGGGACTGGCGATGCTGGCCCTCGAAGAAGGCATCAGGATGAATCCGGCCGATCTCAAGACCCTCGGGATACCCTCCGGCTCTGAAGCGGAAGTCTGCGTGACCGGGACAACCACAAAGGCGATAGCCATCAGCGATGCGGAATGCCCCGCGGGCTGCGCCTATTTCACGGTCCCGACAACGTGCGGTGGCATCGAGCACCGCACAGGTATGCAGGCACTTTTCAAGCACACAACAATAGTCGGAGCGGACATCGCTCCGGCAACCGGATCTTCAACCCAAGTCGGCGGGTGAGGTGGCTATGTACAGAATCGTTGACGTGAAACATGTCGTGCCAAACATGCACGAGTTGATTGTTGAGGCTCCGGCAGTGGCGGAATCAGTGCAGCCGGGCAACTTCGTGATCGTTCGGGCGGACGCACAAGGCGAGAGAATCCCCTTGTCAGTTGCCGACTGGGATCGAGATGCGGGCACGGTCACTTCTGTGTTCATGCAGGTTGGTGCTTCAACAGCGAAGCTCGCAAGACTTAAGGCGGGAGACACCATCCCGACTTATGCTGGTCCGCTTGGGAGAGGGACGGCGATCAGCAAGTTCGGGACAGTGATCTGCATCGGAGGATGCTACGGAATCGGCAGTATCTACCCCGTGGCAAGAGCCATGAAGGAGGCCGGGAATAAGGTCTTCACGATAATTGAGGCCAGAAGCTCATTTCTGCTCTACTGGCGGGACAAGTTCAAAGATGTATCCGACGGAGTTTTTGAGATTACGCGCGATGGGACGGCCGGAAAGAAGGGCCACGTCAGCGCAATCCCGGAACTGCTTCAGTCGAAGGGAATCCAGCCCGACCTCGTAGTAGTCAACGGCTGCACGTTCCAGATGATGCGCGTCTCGACTATTACGCGCTCGCCTGGCTGGAAGACGATCGTCAATATGAACCCGATAATGATTGACGGCACGGGAATGTGCGGAGTGTGCAGGCTCTCCGTAGACGGACAGACGAAGTTCGCCTGCGTCGACGGCCCTGACTTCGACGGCCACAAGATCGATTGGGACGAGTTCCTGGCACGCCGAAAATCCTACAGCCCCGAAGAGGTCGAGCCCCTAAGGAAAAGTGGATGCGGATCGCACGCCGGATGCGGCGGCAAAGAGCAAGGGAGGTAGGAAAGCGTGGCTGACGGCGCAAAAACTTTGAAGCTGAAACGCAACCCAATGCCCAAGCAGGACGAACACGAGCGGAGGCGCAATTTCGACGAAGTCGCCCTCGGCTACACCACTGAGACCGCGATTGATGAGGCGTCCAGATGCCTGAATTGCCGGACCGCGTTCTGCAAAGCTGGTTGCCCGGTCAACATCGATATCCCCGGTTTCATCTCTTGCATAGTCAAGGGCGATTTCGCATCAGGAATCCGCAAGATTAAGGCAACCAATGCTCTGCCCGCCGTGTGTGGACGGGTGTGCCCTCAGGAGGAGCAGTGCGAGAAGCAGTGCGTTCTCGGGCGGAAAGGAGACCCGGTCTCCATAGGGCGCCTCGAACGGTTTCTCGCTGACTGGGAAGCTGCCAATTCCGCAATTCAGAGGCCAACTTTGGCCGCAAACACCGGGAAGAAGGTGGCGGTCGTTGGCGCTGGTCCGGCCGGAATAACCGTGGCGAACGACCTGAAAATCCTCGGCCACGACGTAACGATCTTCGAGGCCCTGCACGAATCCGGTGGCGTACTCACATATGGGATACCTGAGTTCCGCCTTCCCAAGGCGATTGTCCGACGGGAGGTCGAGTACATAAAATCCCTGGGCGTAAATGTCGTCCCCGATTACATTGTCGGCAAGACCCGAACCGTCGATCGTATCCTGCAGGAGTTCGACGCCATGTTCATCGGCGCAGGAGCCGGTCTGCCCTGGTTCATGGGCATTCCGGGAGAAAACCTCAACGGTGTCTATTCTGCCAACGAGTATCTCACTCGCGTTAACCTGATGAAGGGCTTCCTGTTCCCGTTTTATAGTACCCCCATCAAGCGCCCTGCCCGCGTCGCAGTGGTCGGTGGTGGCAACGTCGCAATGGACTCCGCGCGAACATCCTTGAGGCTCGGGGCGGATGAATCACACATCTTCTACCGCCGAAGCCGGAATGAGCTTCCCGCGCGTATCGAGGAAGTCGAGAACGCCGAGGAGGAAGGCGTCATTTTCGACCTGCTGGTGCTGCCTACCCGCCTCATCGGCGACTCCACCGGTTGGGTAAGGGAAATGGAGTGCCTTCGCATGGAACTCGGCGAGCCCGATGCTTCCGGCAGGCGGAAACCCATCCCCGTTGAGGGTTCAGATTTCAGAATGCCGGTCGATGCTGTAGTCGTCGCAATCGGCAACAGCCCGAATCCTCTGATCCCTATGTCCACGCAGGGCTTGGACATCGGCAAAAAGGGCAACATCAATGTGGACGAAGCGACGGGCCGAACATCGCGGCACAACATCTGGGCTGGCGGTGACGTGGTTACAGGCGCGGCAACAGTCATCAGCGCGATGGGAGCGGGCAGGATTGCCGCTGCTTCGATGCACAAGTACCTGATGGGCGAAGCTGCCCCTGAACAGAGGCCCGTATGACCCTCAGGGAGATCTGCGAACTGCTGGACTGCGAGATTCTCGCCTGCGAAGATGCTCTTGACAGGGACATTACGGAGGTGGTCGCCTCTGACGGAATGAGCGAAGTGCTCGCCTACACCAAGTCGGGTGAATTGATGGTCACAGGACTGACGAACATACAGTCCATCCGAACTGCCGATATCGCCGGTGTTGCAGGCGTTGTCTACTGCCGGGGAAAACGTCCGGTGGCGACTGCCATCGACTATGCGCGCGAGAAAGGCATCCCCGTCCTCGCTACCCGGTTGGTGATGTTCGACGTCTGTGGCTTGTTGTACAACGCCGGACTGAAGGGCATCTCCTGATGGCAACCGAGCTGCTGAAGGAATCCTTCCCTGTTGCGGCTCGCAACTTCGACAAGGCCGGAGAGGTCTCCAGCGAGATCAAGATGATTCTGAAGGACCTCGGCATCAACAGCGCGATAATTCGCCGGGCCGTAGTTGTCTCCTTCGAAGCGGAAATGAACGTCGTCATGTACACGACGCGCGGTGGTATGATTACATTCGTGCTCACAGACGAGGAAATCACTCTCGAGATCATCGACGACGGTCCGGGGATTCCGGACATAGATATGGCGATGACAGAAGGATTCTCGACTGCGTCCGAAGAGATGCGCGAAATGGGTTTCGGCTTCGGGATGGGCTTGCCAAACATCAAGAAGAACTGCGACAAATTCGTAATTGAATCGGTCGTCGGTAAAGGCACGCGCGTGTTCGCTTTGATAAGGCATGTGGGATGATGTGATGCAGGATCTTAAACATGGATTCCGCATCGACTCAAGCAAGTGCACGGGAAAGATGGAATGCATGCGAGCCTGCCCTGCCCAGGCACTCAGGGTAAGGAGCGGTAAGGCTGTCCTCGTCCCGGAACTGTGCATTGACTGCGGAATCTGCCTTCGTGTCTGCCCGTCAGGCGCAATATCGCCCACCACGATCACCTTCGCAGATATCGAAAAATACAAGCACAAGGTCGCCATTCCCTCCGCCGTCCTCTACTCGCAATTCCCGATGAGCGCAAGCCCGGCGAAAATCCAGTCGGCGCTGATGAAACTCGGGTTCGATGCGGTGTACGACTTCTCTGTCGAGATCGAATTGGCTAATCGCGCAATACGCGAGTGCATTTCCACATGGAAGGGGCCGTTCCCCCTTATCTCAAGTTCCTGTCCGGTCGTGGTGAGGCTCGTACAGGTTGCATATCCCACGATGGTCGACCAACTCCTTCCGATCGAGCTTCCGCGCGAGTTGGCGGGATTGGAGGTCAAGCGGAGATACTCTAAGGAACTTGGCATCCGGGAAGATGAAATTGCCGCAGTGTACATCACCCCATGCCAGGCGAAGACGATCTCCATTGTGCAGCCCGCCGAGGGCGTGAAGAGCTACCTCGACGGGGCAGTCGGCATCAACGAGATCTACAATGATATCCTCGTCAAGATCAAGGAAGCCGATTCCCAGAAAAGCTCATCCAGCGGAAGACTCCTTCGTTCACCCCAGCTTCTGTTGTGGGGCATGCCTGAAGGACAATCAGCGAACCTCTCCAAACAGCGCGTTCTCTCCCTCACGGGTGTGGCGAACATCATCAAGGTGTTCGACGATATCGAGAAGGGCAAACTGCGCAATGTGGACTATCTGGAATGCTATTCTTGCGAGGGGGGCTGTACTGGTGGAAACCTTACGGTGGACAACCTGTACGTGGCGCGAGGAAAAGTGCTCAGCCTTTTCTCCAATTCCATCCCATCGGATGAGGCTTTCACTCGCGAAGTGGAAGAGCGATACCCAAAAACGGACTTTGCGCTGAAGGCACCGGTGAAGCCTCGTATGGTGCCTGAAGGCAGTCTCGGCCTGATCGAGTTGTTTAAGCGCAGGAAACGGACAGAAGAGATCCTGGCGGTGCTTCCCGGCCTCAACTGCGGTCTGTGCGGTGCCCCTCGCTGCCGTGCACATGCCGAGGACGTGGCTTCCGGTCGCGCAGACGCACGCGACTGCGTTTTCCTGTCACGCGACAGGATTAACGAACTCCGCGAAATCTACACCCGCCCAAACGGAACCGGGCGATACGCAAAAAAGGATGATGGCGAACTGAAGGGACGTTCAGATCAGGCCGGGCCCGAAGGCGACTGAGCTTTGCTCCGATCCAGCGCGTTGTAGAGCAGTTCCACGACGGAAAGTATCTCCACCCCAAGTTTGTAACGCTTGTTCAACTCGATCAACTGGTCCGCGCAGTTGTGACACGGCGTCGCGACGATCTTGGCGCCTGTGGCTCGGATCTGGTCGGCCTTAATCTTGCCGGATGCTATGCGCCGTTCGCCGTATTCACTCATCGAGAGCATTCCACCACCGCCGCCACAGCAGTAGTTCTGCTCCTTGTTGGGCGTCATCTCAACGAAATCGCTGACTGCCACGCGCAATATCCGACGCTGGGCCTCGATCAACCCACCCCATCGAACCAGGTTGCACGGGTCGTGCAGTGTCACGCGCGCGAGGTTTTTGGTGCGGTCGGCCTTGATGCGGTGTGTTTCGAGATACTGCACCATCAGTTCGAGGATGCTGCGCACGGGGCGGGAGTATTTCGCTGCCGTCCAGTTGGGGCCTTCCCAGCGGAAGGAACGGTAGCCATGCCCGCACTCGGACAGGATAACTTCCTCGACTCCAAGGCGTTCGGCCTCTTCCAGCACGTTGCGGGTGATGTGGGCGGCGGACTCGTCGTCACCTGCGAACAGTCCGTAGTTGGTCACGTCGAAGAACTTGCTGGCGACAGTCCAACTCTCGCCAGCGGCATGGAACACCCCAGCCGCTGCTGCCAGCGATAGCGGGAAGAATTTGATCTCGCGGGGATTCACTAAGTACAGGATTCTCCGGCCATGCTCGTCAACGGGGATCGTGACGCTGTCGTCGGCCATCTCAGCCCGAAGGTCCTCGCAAATCCAATCCGCCGTCTTCCTGACTTCGTCAGGCGATATGGACATCTGGTTTCCGTCAGCAAGTTGGTTGCCTACAACGGCGCAAAGGCTCGGGGGAGTCTTGCCTGCGGCGGAGACTATCTTGCGGCCTATCCGCATCACCGCGCCAACGTCGAGCCCGATCGAGCAGTTGATCCCGCACCTTCCACAGCCGGTGCATCGGCCGAACACGGTCTCAACCAGTTCATCAAGCGCATCAGGGGTGATGTCGCGCGCTCCCACCAGCGAAGGCAGAAGCTGTCCCGACAGAGTGTGATAGCGACGGTAAAAGGAGACTACCTTTGATGCTTTCACGCCGGGGAGATTCTCCGGCACGGGGTCGGCGATGTAGATATGGCAGGTCTCGCCGCACAAGCCGCAGCGAACGCATGCGTTCAGATGATATGCACCCAGGCTGTGGGCAGCCTTCTTGAGCGCTTCCTTCGCTGCGTCCATGCAGGAGTGGATGTCCCTGGGAGATTTGCTCTCGGGTGACACGCTATGCCCCCCGATTGTCTGCGGGGTACACGCCCCGGTAGCCCAGGCGGCGCCCATAGTCGGCGCGGGCCACGAAGAAGAACAACGCGTGCCTCAGTTTGCCAAGCGGCAGATAAAGGAACAGCCCGGAGGAAATGAGCAGAAAGGCGGGCGTACCGATAGTGCCGTATTCGTGCAGCGCCGCGGCAGCGATAAACCCGGCTGTTGCTACCGCCGCAAAATAGTCGTCGAAATTGCTCATTGCGCGCAGATTTGCGGAGAAGACGCGCCTGATGAACAGGTAAACTCCGCAGGCAGCGCATACTGCAAGAAATGGAATGGTGACGGGCGGGTAGATGCTCCCCATGCCAGGGAAAGCGATGAGAAGCAGCGCCACAAGTATCGAGAATAGCGCGCCCCCGTGCATTGTGACGCCGATAAGGAATTTCACCGGGTGCTTGCGGACGGTCTCCTTGTGGGCTGGCAACATTCCGGTTGTGAAGGCATAGATCATGCCGCGCAGAGGGCTGCCAGCCGGGGTGCTGTAGTCCTTGACAGCCGCGCCTCGCGCGGCCATATATTGCACTAAAAGGAAGATGACTGCCCAGCCAAAACAAAGGGTGGCAGCGAGGCGCTCAAAGCCCTGCATTGCGCTATTCGCCTGCTCTAAACGCAGCCGTCAGGCTTGGGTAGACCCGCAACGCGGCATGCGCCGCGTGCTGGCCCGGAGGTGAAGAGCTTATATATCTGCCGGACATTGACGTTCAGTTCCTGGCACATCGGGCGGACGGCCGGAGCAAGACCGGTCTTCTTCCAGTATTCGCGGATGAAGTTCACGACCTTCCAATGCTCTTCGGTCATCGCTTCAATCCCCTCGTCCATGGCGATCGCGCGCGCGACTGCGTCATTCCACACTTCCGGGTCGATCATGAAACCGTCTTTATCCAGCGCTATGTCTTTGTCTCCGACCTTCATCTCATTGCTCCTGAGGTAGTATTACTTCCTGCGGTCGGCGGCGATTTCAGAAACCCCGCGGATTGCAGTCTCGATGTGTTCCTTCGTGTTGAATGGGCCGACGGAGAATCGTATCGTCCCCCGCGGGGTGGTGCCATGGTGCTCATGGATCAGCGGTGCGCACTGCATCCCGGTGCGCGACTGAACACCATAGTCCACATCAAGGATGGTGCCCACGTCCGACGGGTCATATCCGGCCACAGTGATTGAGAGAGTGGCCACGCGCTTCTTCAGGTTTCGCGTGCCGTGAATCTTGACACCCTCGATTGCCGCGAGCCCCTCCTGGAGCATCCCCATCAGTTCCATTTCATGATGGTAGATGGAGTCTATCCCTTTGCCGAGGATCCACTTCAGCCCTGCCGAAAGCCCTGCTATACCTGACAGGTTGAGAGTGCCTGCTTCCAGGCAGTAGGGGTATTCCTCAAGGTGGTACGGGTCGGCGCTGCGAACTCCGGTTCCGCCGAAAATGGAGCCCTTTATCGTGGCGTTATCGGCCACACAGATCCCCCCCGTTCCGGTCGGGCCGTAGAGCCCCTTATGCCCGGTGAACGAAAGGAAGCTGATATTGCACTTCGTCATGTCTATGGGGATGACGCCAGCCGTCTGGGCACAGTCAACGGCCAGGGGCACGCCCGCCTCGGCACAAACCTTGCCAATAGCCTCGAGGTCCTGTACGACGCCGGTGACATTGGAGGCGTGGTTGATAATAACAAGTGTGGTGTTCTTCTTGATGCCCTTGCGGATTGACTCGGGATCAAGGTAGCCTTCAACATCGGGCGCGACGAATGTGGCCTCGGAGCCTGCCCTGACTTTGTGGTTCACGGGACGAATGACCGAGTTATGCTCCAGCTTGGTGGTAACGACATGGTCGCCCGGCTTGACGCAGCCGTTGATAATGAGATTCAGGCTCATCGTGGCGTTCATTGTGAACACGAGGCGGTTGGGATCCTTGACCTTGCCTGCGTCAACGATGCTCTGGTTGAAAAAATCGGACAGCCCCTTGCGGGTGCCGTGGATCATCTGCTCGGCCTTCAGGGCAAGGTCGCATCCTGTGCGCCCGGGGTTGACACCGTATTTGCTGTAGAAGTCGCGGACAGTGTCGTGGACAACATCGGGCTTGGGAAAACTGGTAGCCGCATTGTCGAGATAGATAATTCCATCCATCGAGACTCCTTGGTCGCGGAGGCCTGAATGCAGATAATAGGCCATTATGCGGCCGATTCAATTAAACCGGGCATTGTGCGGCCGCGCTGTGCGCCCAAGGCTTCAGCCAGACGCGTCAGGGAGCTTGTCTCGCGGGGTTCGTGTGTCGCAGGGAATACGTCAAGATATCCTCCGGCAATGCGATGAACCCGACCTCGTTGCCCAGGCAATCCAGGCACTGAATTCCACCCCTCCATCCGTATATCAGGCTGCAGGTGCCCGGAAACACGGGGAAGCAGGCGAAAAGCGGTGGGGCTCCGATCCATCTGCTTTGGACCGCATAGAGCGTTCTCCCTGCCGCCCCAAGGAAGAACAACACTTCAGGATTCGACCTGAATATCCAGGCACTGACGCCGTTCGCGCCTAAAAAGCAGTTGTACAGATTCTCATCAGTCTCATAGATCATCTTGTCGCGTATGAAGTCGAAGAGACGGGTATGGGCGCGCGGAGCCGGATCTCCCCACCTCCTCCCGTCTGTCACCCCTCCTTCCCAAGTAATATGGCTGTACAGCGCCACGTCTCCGATCAGCTTGTGGACGTGTGCTTCGCGCGAGATCTCGGCGACGGCCACCTCAGGTTTCCTGTAGCTGAATTTCTTTCCGTCAACTTCGAGGACTCCGGCGTTACCCCAGAAGATAAACCGCTTGCGGGACATCTCCTCCATATTCGAAGAGATCTGGAAGCTGAGGATGGATTGCGGGTCTGCATCAAACAGCCGATCGTTTTCGAAGAGAGAGAAATCCCATGCCCTATTGGCTTGAGGATTCTTCACCGTCCAGCGGCTCGTGCCAATCAATGTAACCGGGTCGGCCGAACTCATCACGACGACGGAACCGGGGAGTGGCGCAACTTCCGACTGGGAGATTCCGCCGTAGTAGCCGCATCTGAAGAAGCTCTCCCCATTCCAAACGTATAGCAAATTGAGGGAGTCGCGAAGGCGCTCGCGGAGCATATGGAACTGGGAAGCACCAGTCTTCCCCATCGGAACGCGAGCCTCGTACGTCCTGTCGCCGGTGTGGTCATCGAGAACCCGGCCGTCGGCGAACAGCATAAGAAGATGCTCGGACTCGCGTTCGAGGGAATGACACAGGAGGTTGGCAAACGGCCTGCCGGAAGCATCGAGGCCGGATTTACGGTCGTAGAAGCACAGGCTCCCAGTGAGAAGATCAACGCGCAGGATATCGTCGACGACGACGGCTATATTGACAATATTCCAGTCAATGCCGCGGCCGCCGTGCCAGAAACGGTAAAGGGGCTCGTCGGCAGGCGAAAGGAAGTCGGTAGCCAGTTGGCCGTCCGGGGCGGACTTGGTGCGGATGCCGTAGTGCGGCCCGAAGCCGAGGTCGCCCAGGTCGTACGGAGCGGGATTCATCAGCGCTCCTTTGAAGACCGCGCAGGCCCTGTTCTTCATCATCGCCTTCAGTGCCTTGCCATGTTCGTCGTTCGTGTACTGAAGGGCGACGATGTCCTCGTATCCGGGCATGACGTCCTCTACGCCCCTATAGAGAAGGCTTTCTCCGGAGTTGCAGTCTACCACGGTGAGTTGCTTCGTTGTTTTGTCCTGGAGTCCGATCGACGTTGGGGAAACCCAGTAGAAGCGGGTGTTATCCAGATTACACTCGCGCGTCAGGGCTCTGGTTCCGTCAAGTCGAAGAACATCGATGCAGTCCACTGAACGGGCGGCAATCATGTTGCCGCGGCCGAGCGCAAACCAACTGTCGACATCCGGGCCTCTCCGTACCTCCGCCTGGGCAAGCTCCACTGTCCATGTGTTCCCGTTGTCGCATCCCGCGATGACCCTCAGGCCATTCGCGACCCATTTGGTGCACCCGAGGTCGGCCAAGGACTCCTTGTGCTCAAGGATGCGGCCATCCTTGCGGTTTGCCGCGTTATAGGCCCAGACGCGGAGGGTCTTGGATGACCGCTCCTCCATAATGAACCAGTACCGGCCGTAGGACAGGCCCAAGAAGCGGTGGAAGACGTACTCGGGCCTCTGTTCGAGGGGCTTGTCCTCGCCGGAGACCAAGTCCACCTGCCCCGCAAAGAAGCAGCAGGCCAGAAAAAAGGCAAGAGCGAAGCGTGAAACCATTGGAACCTCCGAAGGCTGCAAGTGTGCTAAGGGGCGCGCTCCGCGTGTTCCGGTGGATCTGCCCGGACGGACGCAGGCAGCTTCAGGCGGCCGATATCTGTGCCGAAGGTG
>Ga0265297_10007165_pt1 | contig 15614 bp, 14 predicted proteins | sample Munlanlwell13791_FD_192502 | JGI IMG/M metagenome (GOLD analysis project Ga0265297, IMG submission 192502) | Leachate microbial communities from a municipal landfill in Southern Ontario, Canada - Leachate well 137-91 | ecosystem: Engineered > Solid waste > Landfill > Unclassified | place... | reverse complement strand
GTTTGAAGAAGGGTCAGTGGTGATGTGGTATGGGCGTTTTCTTCAAGCCATCATTGATTTTTTGATCATTGCCCTCGCGATTTTCCTTGCTCTCAAAGTCATTATGTCTTTAAAGACAAAACTGGATGCTGCCAAACAGAAATTAGTAGCTAACGCAGAAACGGAAGAAAAACCAGAATAAGAATTTCCGGAAGCCGAACTTCCGGATTTTTTTTACATTATTTCTCGATATATCGCCATGAAATCTCCCGTAGTAAATAACTTCGGAACAGGATAAAGTGGATTGGCTTCACGAAAAGCCCGAGAGGCCATTATCGGAATATCGGCTTCGTGAATCCGATCAAGCAATTTTTTGGGTATTTTGAGTTGATTATTAAGCGTTTGAATAGTTAAAATAAAATGCTCCGCTTGTTCAACAAGCGAAAGCGTCGCTTGTTCAGGGAATAGTATTGAGTTCAAACCAGCCAGTTTTTTATGAACGCTTTTGCCATAATATCGAAGAACAACCGGTAATAAAATAGCATTAGCCAGACCGTGTGGAAAATGATAGAATCCCCCTAATTGGTGCGCCAGTGCATGGATATTCCCAACATAAGCTCGGGTAAAGGCTACTCCGGCTTGATAAGCAGCGAGTTGCATTTGACTTCTTAGATCAATCTGATCGGGTCGTTGACAGGAATCGACAAGAACTGTAAAAATCGTCTTGATTGCTGACACTGCCATTCGTTTGGTTTTTGGGGTGTTGGCTGAGCCAATGTAGGCCTCAACGGCGTGAGTTAAAGCATCTAATCCCGTCGTCGCGGCTAGATTAAATGGCATACCCTGAACATTTATCGGATCAAGAATCGCAACTTTTGGGATGAGTTTCGGATCATTAATCGCATATTTTTCTTTAGTATCCTCGTCTGTGACAACAGCCGCGACAGTCGCTTCCGAACCAGTTCCTGCGGTCGTAGGGATCGCAATCAGTAGTGGCAATTTGTGTCTTATCTTCAATAGCCCGCGCATTTTCCGAATAGGCGTGGATGGATTAGAAGAAGCTGCTGCCACAACTTTTGCCAAATCAATGACCGATCCTCCGCCATAGGCAATCAAGCCTTGACAATCATGTTTCCGATACATTGAACAAACGGTTTCAATTTGTTGAATCGAAGGATTTGGCAATGTATCAGAGAAGAGTGTCACTTGAATTCCTGAGGTTTCTAATTGTTGGCGAATCCGAATAAAGGGTTCAGAAGTCGCTAAAAAAGCATCAGTAGCCAACAGCATACGTTTTAATCCGTTTTCTTGAAGAATCGATAATATGCGTTGATTACTATTAAGACCGACTAAGAGCGTCGGTTCACGGAAAGATAAGAAAGCACTCGCAATATAAAGAATCTTCTGATAGACTCGACAATATATCCGGTACAATGGATTCATTCGGTCCCTCCTGTAACGCTTTGGTTTTATGATATCAAATGATCTCAAGTAATTCAATCGCTTCCACAATCTTGATTGGGAATATATAAGTGCTTCGATTGGCAGATCGACATTTCTTTGATATAATTTATTATGTAAGGAGTGATCAAAATGAATGTTGAAAAAGCATATCAGTTAACAAACGGTGTCTGGATCCCTTCCGTTGGCTTTGGAACTTGGCAAATACCTGCAGGGCCAATTGCCACCCAAGCGACCCGCGAGGCCTTAATAGCGGGGTATCGCCATATTGATACAGCAGCCATCTATCAGAACGAGGAATCTGTTGGCCTAGCAATCCGCGAATCCGGTTTGAAACGTGAAGAAGTATTCGTCACATCGAAATTGCGTGCTGATCGCAAAGGATATCAAATTACCCTTGATGAATTTTATGATTCATTAAATCGTCTGGGACTCGACTATCTAGACTTATTTCTAATCCACTGGCCCAAGCCGTGGGGTGTGGAAGGTGATGGCAAAGAATATGAAAGCCAAAACATCGAATGCTGGAAAGCCTTTATTCAATTACATAAAGAAGGAAAAATCCGGGCAATAGGTGTCTCAAACTTTTATCCCATGCATTTGGAGCCATTGATTGAAGCAACGGGGTTTGTACCTCATGTCAATCAGATTCCCATCTGGCCCGGTTATCTTCAGACAGAAACCGTTACCTTTGCGGAGAAACATTCCATTCAGATAGAAGCGTATTCTCCCCTCGCAACTGGTCGACTATTTCAAGTGCCTGAGATTCATGAGATTGCCAATAGATATCATAAAACACCAGCTCAAATCGCGTTGCGCTGGAGTTTACAGCATGGATTCTTGCCATTACCAAAATCCGTTAACAAAGAGAGAATCATCAGCAATCTGGAGTTGTTTGATTTCGAGATATCTCCCGAGGACATGGTGATGATTAACCAATTCTCTGTCCCACCCAAAAAGAAAAGCTGATTATTTCGCGCACCGTTTTACATGATATTTTCGTTCAAAAAAAGCGACCGGATTTTCTGGTCCTTTTTCATATTGATTGACAATAATAAGCTGTTTCCTGTATAATAATATATACTGGGGGGGAGTATATGAAAGAAGTGTTTAAAATCGATGGAATGACATGTACTTCTTGTCAAAATACTGTCGAAAACAGTGTCAAAAAACTTCCGGGAATTCAAACGGTTTCGGTTTCTCTATTGGCAAATAGTATGATGGTGGAATATGATCCAAACAGGACTAGTTCGTCCATGATTATCCGTGAAGTAACCGCCGTTGGTTATAAAGCTACATCATCAAGTAATCTGACTCAATCGACGAGTGTTTCTCATAAGACGAGTGACAATCAAACACTTAAATTGCGCCTTTTGGTTTCGCTTATACTTTTGATTTTGTTGCTCTATATTTCTATGGGTGAGATGTTAAAAATACCTCTTCCAAAGATCTTTGTTCTTCCGGAATATTCTCTTCATTTCGCTTTGGCTCAATTATTTTTGATTATTCCGATAATCGTCTTGAACTGGCATTTCCTAAATTCGGGAATTCGTCATTTGCTTCGAAGAACTCCCAACATGGATTCGCTGATTTCCATCGGCGTAATTGCAGCTTTTTCAAGCGGAATCATTTCTTTGTTTGTCATAGCAACAGGCTTTGCGGAAAATAATATGGAGATGATTCATCTTGGACGGATGAATTTGTATTTTGAAGCAGCTGGTGCAATCTTAGTATTCGTATCACTTGGAAAACACGTTGAATCCATCAGTAAGCAACGGTCAACGACAGCGGTAAAGCAGTTGTTAGATCTTTCTCCAGAAACGGCATGGGTCAAACGTGAAGGTGATTTTAAGGAAATTCCCACGAGCGAAATTCAGATTGGAGATCTGATTTTGGTAAAGCCAGGAATGGTGATTCCGGTAGATGGCACGATTGAAAGCGGGAGTTCTGACATTGATGAATCATTAATCACCGGAGAAAATATCCCTGTATTCAAACGTGAAGGAGATCCCGTGATTTCTGCCACGATCAATAAAACCCAGGCATTTCAATTTCGTGCGGAAAAGGTCGGTAGTGAGACAACCATTGCTAAAATCATTGATTTGGTAGAAACAACGATTGCCAGAAAAATGCCGATTCAGAAGCTTGCAGACAAAATCAGCGGGGTCTTTGTTCCAATCGTTCTATTGATTAGTATCATCACCTTTATTACATGGATGATTGTTGGGGAAACAGTGGGTGGTGCGTTGTCAATGGCAATAGCGGTATTAGTGATCTCTTGTCCTTGCGCATTGGGGTTGGCGACACCAGTCGCTGTCATGGTGGCAATGGGTAAAGGAGCCGAAGCCAGTATTTTGATCAAAAATCCGGACATTTTAGAGATCATCCATAAGGTCGACGTCATCTTATTTGACAAAACCGGCACACTCACAACGGGAAATCCAGAAGTCACGGATGTCATTCCTTATCAAGGAGTCAAGGAAAGTGATCTGTTAAGAGTTGCGGGATCTTTGGAACAATATTCCAATCATCCAATCGCCAAGGGGATCCTTCGATTTGTAAATATCAAAGAGGTCGATTTAGATGAGATCACGCAAATGAGTGAAATCCCAGGCAAAGGGCTGAAAGGCACTTGGCTGGGAAAACAGGTAATGGTCGGAAATCAAGTGCTTTTCCCGAAAGATTTGCCATTGCCTAGCGACCTCGTTACTATATCAGAAAGTCTCTTTAATCAAGGGAAGACAGTCAGTTATGTATTGCTTGAACAACAGTATCTGGGGTTGATCGCTTGTCAAGATCAATTGCGTCACGATAGTAAAGAAGCTATCAATTCCTTACGAAAACTAGGTTTGAAAACAATCATGTTGACAGGGGACACTCCGCTTGCAGCTACAGCCATTCAAAAACAGATAAATTTGGATCATGTGTATTCTCAAGTCAAGCCTGAAGAAAAAGCAACTATCATCCGACAGATGCTACAAAATGGAGAAGTGGTTGCCATGGTCGGAGATGGAATCAACGATGCAGTCGCACTTAGCGAATCATCAGTTGGAATCGCAATCGGTGCGGGGAGCGATGTAGCAATCGACTCTGCCGACATCGTCTTGATGCATAGTAATCTGAATGATGTAGAAAAAGCGATTATTTTAGGAAATAAAACTCTCAACACTATCAAAACCAATTTATTTTGGGCGTTCGTTTATAATCTGGTCGGTATTCCAATCGCTGCGGGGGTTCTTGTCAGTTGGTTTGATTTTCGACTCTCACCGATGATTGCCGCTTTGGCTATGAGTCTCAGTAGTATTTCAGTCGTGTTAAACGCGTTAAGACTTAAAACATTAAAGTGGAAAAAGAGAGGAGTAATATGAAACAAATCATCCATGTTTCCGGAATGCATTGCACTCACTGTAGCATGCGTGTTCGGGATGCTATCAAAGGAGTCAGTGGTGTAAAAAAAGTCAAAGTCAATCTCAAAAAGAGAACAGCTTGCATTGTTTCCGAAGTTGCCATTACGAGGCAATCCTTGGAGAAAGCCCTTTTATTGGTGGGCTATCAACTTGACGAGGAGGCACACCCTTAATGAAAGCCAATCATGCACTGGTCAAAAAACGATTGAATCTGGCAAAAGGACAAATAGAAGGTATCCTGAGAATGGTTGATGATGATCGTTATTGCATCGATATATCACAACAATTGCTGGCTGCGATCGCTTTGTTAAAACAGGCCAATCGTCTGGTTTTGAAGGCCCATTTGGATAGCTGTGTGCGAGAAGCATCTGGAGCAGAGGTATCGGAAAAAATACAAGAAATAATGGCGATAATGGAGAAGATGAATCAATAAAAATGAAGTTTGAAAACCGTTGAATTAATAATTAAATGTGATATAATAACATTTAGATATATTTGGTGTATAACAGGGAACCAAGTGAAATTCTTGGACTGTGCCAGCAACCGTAATGCTTTTGGGATCACATGACCATTGCCTTGGCGAGAAGGGTGATCACCTTACAAGCGAAGTCGGGAGACCTACCAATATATCCGACTACAAAAATTGAATAAGAGGGATGAAAAATGAAAAGAATTGTACTGGGCACCATGCTGTTCTTTGGTTTGTTTTTTGCATTGTGGGGTTGTCAAGAAGCAACGACTTTGCCCCCAGAAACACCCGCGTATCTTCAATTGGTCATTGTGGATTCGACGACAGCCCGTTATGAAGAATATGATAGTAGTGATGAACTCATTTCCACGGATACCTTTACCTATACGGACGATGACTCTTTGCTAGAAGTACTACAAACCATCACGACCGTGTACTGCCAAGGGTCCGATGGCAATCCGGATGACACCTGTTCCTTCCAAGGAACATACGGTTATTATGTTGTTGGAATTGGTCCGTTGAGGGCCTTCGCCGACAATCAATTTATCAGTTTTTATATCAATGGTGACTTTGCTATGACGGGCATCGGCGATACGGAACTCACCGTCGGTGCTACCTACAAATTCTCCGTTGATACGTTCTAATGTGAAAACAAACGCTTTACGTCAAACAATCCTGACAGCAATGTTTCTCGCCATCATTGTAGTTCAGGAATTGGCTCTCAGCTTTTTACCAAACATTCAGTTGACATTTGTCCTATTCATGGTCTTTGCAACGGTATTATCTCCAGCACATCTTGTCATGCTTGTTGTTGGATATGTGTTATTGGATAACTTACTGTTTGGATCTTTCAACTATTTTGTCGTAGTGCCAATGTTTTTAGCATGGGGGATCTATGTCGCCGTTTCTTATGGGATCCGCTATCGCTCGATTCATTGGAAAATTCTATTTTCAGCTTTATTTGGTCTGGTGTATGGGTGGTTTTATCTCCCCTTCACCTATTTGGCTTTTTACCAAGGTGTTCCGAATGCCTTTCTCATGTTGTTGTCTGTTGATTTGCCATTTGGAATGGTTTTACTTGTAAATAACCTCTTCACCATGCTTGCGTTATACCACCCTCTGACTGCCCTGATAAAATCACTAGTAGGTCAGTCCATATTATGAGTGAGAATCGCAAAATAGATGATTGATTGACCTGTCATTACTTCCGAGAATCGTGCATAAGTTTATCAGTGTGCTCGGAGTGGTACGTATGATTTTTCCTTATTTTTTTTCGGTATTGAACATTGTTTTATACATCATTCTCTCAATCACAACACTTGTGTTTGGGCTTTTTGCGTTTTATTTTCATCATTCCTCCCGTTATAAAAAAGAGAGCCTAAATTTAAATGAAGACTACTCCAGTCTGGTTGAAAATTATGCCGGGATGGCATATCGTTGTCTGAACGATGAATTCTGGACCATGAAGTTTCTCAGCCAGAAGAGTGCTGATCTGATTGGGTATACACCAGAAGAAGTGATCGATAACAAGGTGATTTCCTTTGAAGAGATCATTATGCCAAGGTATCGTAAAGAATTGCGTGATAAATGGCATATCGCAATTCAGTTGAAATCTGATTTTATCAGCGAATATCAAATCAAATCAAAATCGGGAATCGTAAAATGGGTTCAAGAAACCGGTCATGTAATTTACGGAAAAAATGGAATACCGGAATATATTGAAGGCTTTATTCGCGATATTACCGAAGAGCACGAAATCGCAATCAAAGAGAAAAAGAGTGAAGGCAAGTATCGAAATCTGATTGAAACGATCCAAGATCCTATTTTTATAGATGAAGAAGGAATTCTTATTTATGTTAATCCGGCTTGTGTTCGTTTTTTCCGCGCAAAAAGCGAAGCTGATCTTCTTGGGAAACATGTCGTCGACATCATTTTACCGGAATATCTTCAATTCTATCGCGATCGATATGATCGATTAAGTCGAACCAAACTTCCGAATCCGCGAGCCGACTATGCTTTCCTACGTTTTGATGGAACGATTGCTTATGCGGAAGTCTCCTCCTCGCCTCATTTTGACAACGGAGATATGTCTGTCCATGTTTTGATTTATGATATAACGGAGAAGAAATTTCGAACCGAACAATTACGTCGCATTCAAAAGCGAAATCGTGATTTGATTTTACAAATGTCGGAAGGCATTGGAATTTTCAATCAAATTGGCGATTCCAAAGAGAAACAGTTGATCTACGCCAATCGGAGTTTTGCCAAAATTCTTTACGGATCACAACGAAAAGTGATCGGGCAAACCTTGCTGGGTTTGTTTGGTGATTCAACGAATCAGGTCCAGTTGGTGATTGCTAGCGCGTTTGACCAGCAACTGCAAACCACCCAACAAATCCCCTTTGATAATCGCGTTCTTCAAGTAAAGGCTTTCTTTAATGACGACAATGAATTGGTGTTAATGATTGCGGATATCACGGATTTGGTCCATTATGAATCCAAATTGATGCAAGAAAGAAATCGACTTCAAACCATTATCAAAGGAACCAATACTGCGATTTGGGAATTGGATTGGGCTTCAGGAATACTCATTGTCAATGACCGTTGGAAAGAAATTGTTGGTTACCCCCCAGAAGCTGTTCTCCCCTTAACATTCAAAACGTGGGTCGATATGATCCATCCCGATGATTCTCAACGGTTTGTGAAAGCATTTAACCGCCTTCTTGCCAAAGAAACGGACGATATTTATGAAGAAGTCCGTATTCATCATTCACATGGTCGACCTGTCTGGACTTTTATTCGTGGCTCTTTGAATGACACTCCAACCAACTCGGGACAAGTTATTTTTTCAGGTATTTTACAAGATATTACCGACCATAAAGAGAAAGAGTTGGAGATTTTGCATCTCAGCTATTACGATCATTTGACCGGGTTGTTTAATCGCCGAAAATATGAGGAAATCCTTCAGGAAGTCGATTGTGACAACTGTTTGCCTTTATCCGTCATTATGACCGATGTTGATGCATTGAAGATCACGAATGATGCTTTCGGTCATCAAGCGGGCGACTATTTATTGAAACACATCACCGAGAAGTTATTGTTACACTTTCCCCCCGAGGTCTATATTTCCCGTATAGGCGGTGATGAGTTTGTCATCTTATGGCCAAATATGGCTTTTAATCAAGCCAAAAAGTCCATTGATCAACTCAATGAAAACCTCAAAAAAGAAGTCATCAATGGAATCCCATGTTCGGTTTCTTTTGGTGTTGCCACAAGAACTCTATTGACACAGGACGTTCGTGACGCCATTCGGGATGCGGAAATGATCATGTACAATTCCAAATTGATGAAATCTCGTGATTATCGTTCGGATATCATTGAAAAAGTAAAAATGACTTTCTTTGAGAACCACCCCGAAGAAAGAATTCATGCAAATTTGGTGAAGAAATACTTGTTTCAATTAGGAAATGAATTTCACCTTTCGGAATCTGATCTCAACAGCCTCTTGTTACTGGCGGAAATTCACGATATTGGCAAAATTTCCGTTTCAAGTGAGCTGTTGTTAAAACCGCTACCTCTCGCAGACGATGAAATCAAACAGATACAAAGGCACTCGGAAATTGGATATCGGATCTTGGCCTCTTCCTATGAATATGATAAGATAGCCCTAGACGTACTTGCACATCACGAACGATGGGATGGCAAAGGTTATCCAAAAAAAATCAGTGAAGACGAAATTCCCTGGAAAGCTCGATTTCTATCCATTTGTGAAGCTTTTTCATCAATGATTCAAACGTTCCCTTATCGCCAAAAACTTTCTATACTGGAGGCATCACAAGAAATCATTCGTCATTCCGGTACGCAATTCGATCCGGAAATCGCTCGGGTTTTTATCGAAAAAGTCTTGAAAATCGAGTGGAAGTCAAATTAAATCCAAGCAGAAGACTATTGTAGATGACTTCTCTATGATATAATATTCTTGAATAATAAAGGAGGTATAAAAATGCTCAAAGATACAGTGACCAAACTATTAAACGAACAAATCAATAAAGAAATGTTCTCCGCTTACTTGTATTTGGATATGGCGAATTACTACACCACGCTCAATCTGGACGGCTTTGCCAACTGGTTCAAGATTCAAGCCAAAGAAGAAATGGATCATGCCATGATTTTCATGACATATTTACAAAACAACGATTTTCCAGTTGTTTTGGAGGCAATCGAGAAACCAACACGCCTATACAAAGATCCGCGTCAGCCGTTGGAAGAAGCCTTAAAGCACGAACAATTCGTGACAGCTTCCATCCATGCCATCTACGCGGAAGCCATGGAAGGTAAAGATTATCGAACAATGGAATTTTTGCATTGGTTCATCAAGGAACAAGGCGAAGAAGAAAAGAATGCGACAGATCTCATCGCCAAATATGATCTTGGATATAAGAATCTATTAATGATTGACCACGATCTTGCCAAACGGGAATATCATCCCGCTGACTATGAACTAGATTAATTATAAATCGTTAAACCAGCAAGCCAGTCGGCTTGCTGGTTTTTTCATGCTGTTCGAATAACGAATTCATTATTCACATAATCAAGCTGATACAAAACATGTGGCTTGATTTCTCCGCCGATAATCTTTTTAGCGATATCGGTTTCGATAGTATGTTGTAGGTAACGTTTGAGCGGTCTTGCTCCATATTCGGGATCAAAGGCATTTTCAATGACAGCCTGAGTGACTGCCTCAGTAAAATCTATCAATAAATTTTGGCTCTTTAGACGGTTCGCCAAATCGTTCAGCATTTTCCTGACAATCAATGTTTGAGTAGGTTTATCGAGCGGATTGAAGAGGACGATCTCATCTATTCGGTTGATGAATTCAGGTTTGAATGATTGTTTGACCAGCGTCATTACTTTGGCTTTTCCAGATTCGCTGTTATCAGTCAAGAGATCACTTCCAAGATTGGATGTCATAATGATGATGGTATTCTTGAAATCCACTGTTCGTCCTTGATTATCGGTCAAGCGTCCATCATCCAAGATTTGTAACAATAGATTGAATACTTCTGGATGGGCTTTTTCTATCTCATCGAAGAGAACAATAGAATATGGCTTCCGACGAATCGCTTCCGTTAACTGTCCTCCCTCATCATATCCCACATATCCGGGAGGAGCTCCAATCAATCGAGACACTGAGAATGATTCCATATATTCGCTCATGTCGATTCGGACAATCTGGTTTTCACTGGAAAACAACTGTTCAGCGAGCGCTTTGGCCACTTCGGTTTTTCCTACACCAGTAGGTCCAAGGAACATGAAAGAGCCAATGGGTCTCATTTCGTTTTGAATTGCGGCGCGCTGACGAATGATGCTGTCGGCGATCAAGCGGATAGCGTGATCCTGACCGATCACCCGTCTTTTTAAAGCTTCCTCCATTTGCAGAAGTTTTTCCTTATCGCCTTGCAGCAACTTCGCAACTGGAATATGTGTCCATTTGGCAACGATATCAGCAATGTCGGCTTCTTGCACTATTTCACTGATAAGTTGATGCTCATTTGATTTGGTAGCAGAAGCAATGGTTTTCTCCAGCTCGGGAATCTTGCTATACTGAAGCTCAGCAGCCCGAGAGTAGTCATTGCGATTCAAAGCGTTTTGCAAATCGTTGCGCAACGATTCTAGTTTGGCTTTTAACTCTTTGACTTTTTCCAATTCCCGTTTTTCTTTCTCCCATTGTTCGGTCACTGAATTCTCTTTTTTCTTAAGCAAGTGCAATTCCTCAGAAATTTTATTCAAGCGGTCTTTGCTCAGCGGGTCTGTTTCTTTTTCTAGGGCGCGCTTCTCGATTTCTAGTTGCATGATCCGACGTTTGACATCATCGAGTTCCGCAGGAAGCGAATCAATTTCCATACGGATGGAAGCGCAAGCTTCATCGATCAAATCAATGGCTTTGTCGGGTAAGAATCGATCGGTGATATAGCGGTGAGACAATGTCGCTGCCGCAATGATCGCATTATCACTGATATGAACTCCATGGTGCGCTTCGAAACGGTCTTTCAATCCCCGAACGATACTGATGGTGTCTTCCACGGTCGGTTCATCAATCTGAACCTTCTGAAAGCGTCTTTCTAGCGCCCGGTCCTTCTCGATATATTTACGATATTCAGCGAGTGTGGTTGCGCCAATACAATGCAGTTCTCCACGCGCAAGCATGGGTTTCAACATGTTGGAAGCATCCATTGCTCCCTCTGTCCGTCCCGCTCCGACAATCATATGAATTTCATCAATAAAAAGGATGATTTGTCCATCAGAATCTTTTATTTTTTGTAAAACCGCCTTGAGTCTTTCTTCAAATTCCCCTCGATATTTTGCGCCGGCAAGTAAACTCGCAAGGTTGAGTTCATAGAGCATCTTTCCTTCCAATCCAATTGGGACATCACGATCTAAAATTCGTCGAGCAAGCCCTTCGACAATTGCCGTTTTTCCCACACCGGGTTCCCCGATCAACACCGGATTATTCTTTGTTTTTCGGCTCAATATTCGAATGATTCGCCGAATTTCCTCTTCACGGCCAATCACAGGATCAATTTTCCCGTTTTGAACTTCAGCAATGATGTTTCGACCGAATTTTTCCAAAATATTGGGATCTTCCTGGTAATTTTCTATTCCTTGCATTTCCATAGTATCCCTCCTTAAATTTGTGGTCATTCTCATTATATCGCTCTTGATTAGCACTGTCAAGTCGAGAGTGCTAACAATCTGGCAAAAAAAGAAATGGATTGCTCCATTTCAAATTTCATCGAGAATCTTGATGGCATGACCCTCCGCTTTAATTCCCCGATATTCTTTCGTAATCTTTCCGGTTTCATCGAGTAAGAATGTGCTTCGAGATATTCCGATGGTTTTTTTGCCAAGCAATATTTTCTCCTGAAGGACATCAAAGGCTTTGGCTAACAGAAGATCCGGGTCACTGAGTAACAATAGATCCAAATCCTGTGATTTGCAGAAAGCAATATGTGACTGGACGCTGTCTTTGCTCACACCAACGATCCGATATCCTTTTCCGCCAAATTCATGTTTTAAACGAGTAAAGTCCTTGGCTTCTAAAGTACAACCCGGCGTATTGTCTTTCGGATAGAAGTACAACACTACCTTTTCTCCCGCAAAGTCTTTTAAGCGCACAAATTTTTGCTCATTTGATAATAGCGCGATATTTAAATAATCCATTTGATTATCATCCTTTCCTTTATTGTTACAGCTATATTATAACATTAATCTTCTAGATTAAATATTCGGATGCTTCAAAAGAAAATGGCATTTTAACATTGATTGGACTGAAAAACGAATGAGAAATACCGACCATTCAACGATTGCGGAGTGAATCGTATCAATTGGCTCATTTGTATTTTAGATCGGCAATTGCCAAATCAACCACTTCAGTGATATAATTCAACCGAAGGCTTTCGATTAGGATCCCCTGAATTCCGAATGAGAGGAGAGCCGAGATGATCTATTTTGATTATGCTGCGACCACACCAGTCGACGAACGGGTGTTGGAACGCTTTGTAGATATTTGCCGGCGCTATCCCGGCAATAGCAACTCTTCGCACGCTCTTGGAATAGCTTCCAAAAATCTTGTCAGCGACGCTCAGAATCGCATTGCTGCCCATTTTCAGCTTGATTCACCGGATATCATCTATACCAGTGGAGCCACCGAAGCAAATAACTTAGGTATCATCGGATATGTCACAGGAACCCATTATCCCGGAAAACACTTGATCACAACAGGATATGAACACAGCTCGGTCACCGCCTGCTTCGCGAAATTGGCTCAAGCGGGATATCAAGTCGATGTCGTGGAGTCCGATCGTTATGGTAGAGTAGATATGAATGCCCTCGCTCATTTGATTCGACCGGACACTCTTTTAGTTTCCATCGGCATCGTCAACGGCGAAATTGGGATTATTCAAGACCTTCCTAAAATTCAGGAAGTACTATCACGCCATCCGAACACATTATTTCATTCCGATGTGACCCAAGCAGTGGGAAAATTAAGGCTCGATCTTTCCAATGTCGACTTGGCAACCTTTTCCGGACATAAAATATATGGATTAAAAGGAATTGGCGCACTCATCAAAAAAAAGAATCTTGTGTTGAAACCCCTGTTCGTAGGCGGGAAAAGTTTGTCTTCATCTCGGCCAGGCACTCCACCGGTCCCCTTAATTCATTCATTGGCGGATGCACTCGACAATGTTTATGACGAGTATGATAAAAAACAACTAAAAATTAGAAAATTGAGACAATTGTTAATGCAACGACTGAAAGAGATTCCCGAATCGTTATGGAATAGCAATAAGTATTGTGTACCGGAAATCAACAATATCAGTTTCATGGGACTGAATGCCAAAGTCTTGCAAGAAACTCTTAGTCAACAGGAAATTTATGTATCCACTCAAACAGCTTGCGGTTCAGACCTTGACTTTTCTGCTCAAGTCTTTCGTTTGACGAACGATGAAAAAAGAGCTTATAGTAGCATTCGAATTTCTCTTTCTTCCCTGAATACTCCCGAAGAAATCAACCGATTGGCTCAGGCGATTCAGGAGGCGATTCGATGACAAAAGTCGTTTTGATTGGCGCAATTTGGTGTTCCAGTTGTTTGATCATGCGTCCACGATGGGAGAAATATTGTCATCAACACGGCATCCATCTATTAGAACTGGATGTTGATGAAAATCAAGATATCGTCACTAAGTATCATCCTGGGGCAGTCCTTCCCGTGGTGATTATTTTTGATGACGAACAAGAAATCTGCCGATATATCGGAGAAAAAAGCAGCAGAGAACTCGAACGAATATTCCGGGAGATGCCCTGATGAGAGCAAGCAAATATGGCATCATATTCCTTTTTATTGCTGGATTGATATCTTTTTTCCCAGTATTGACACACGCAGAACAATCAATAAAAGCCTATTATTTTTATAACGAGACTTGTTCTCATTGTCACGAAGAAGCGCTTTTCCTTGACTCGCTCAAGGATGAATATGAAGAATTGGACCTTGTGTTGTATGATGTGGTCGCATCCGAAGAAGCCCGTGATTTGTTTGATTCGGTCCGAGAGGCTTTCTTGAAGAAAAACGCGATGACACCCTTTTTAGTCATTGGAGGGACAGCCTTCATTGGCTTCTCCGAGCAAACGGAAACAGATATTCGTCAGACACTGACGCGCTATCAGTCCGAACAATATGTGGATGTCGTCGCCAAAATCATTGCAAATCAGCCCTTGCTTCCAGGCGATATCGAGGTAATTCGTTTTTCTCCGGGTGATTTTGTTATATTGCCCATCATAGGAACCGTGCCCATTGATTCTTTATCCCTGTTTCTAGGTGCTGTTGTCCTTGGTTTCGTGGATGGATTCAATCCCTGTGCCTTGTGGATTTTGATATTTCTTATCTCATTATTGATTCACCAAAGAGATCGTCGACGCATGTGGCTACTGGGATTGACGTTTCTTTTGACCTCTGCATTGTGTTATTTTATAATTATGACCGCTTGGCTTCAAATTGCCTTTTCCATCGCTGGAATCATCTGGATCCGGGTCATCATTGGCTTATTTGCTTTCGTTTTCGGATTATTAAATTTATTTCGGTATTATAAAAATCGAAAGGACCCCGTTGGTTGTTCGCAGGGAGATGTCACGAAGAGGATGAAGATTCAAGAGAGAATCCGTCATCTAATCGCCGAAAAAAACTTGTTATTCGCGATGGTTGGTATTGCGATTTTAGCGATTGGTGTGAATTTGATTGAATTATCGTGTTCTGCCGGATTGCCTTTATTATATACTCAGATATTAGCCTATAATGATTTACCTGCCTTTCTTTATTATGTCTACATCTTGGTTTACGTGTTTGTCTTTTTGCTCGATGATATCCTCGTCTTTTCTGGGGCAATGATTACGTTGCGAATCAGCGGTATTTCCGCACGATACAGCCGTTATTCTCATTTGGTCGGTGGAATCATCATGATAATAATCGGATTATTGTTACTGCTTTTCCCCAATATTATTCTTTTTTCATGATTGATACGATTTTAGATTAATTTTTCATGTTTTTTTTCGATAATGTGTATGAAAACGGTTACATTCTTCAATTGTTGGCACTCATTGCTTGACAGTGCTAACGAGTGTGATATAATATAGTTGGCACTCGAAAGTGTAGAGTGCTAATAATATCACATTATATAGGAGGACACATATATGAACAGCTTGATTAAAAGAAGTAGCACACCCGCATCCATACTCGACGATTT
>Ga0265297_10007164_pt1 | contig 15616 bp, 33 predicted proteins | sample Munlanlwell13791_FD_192502 | JGI IMG/M metagenome (GOLD analysis project Ga0265297, IMG submission 192502) | Leachate microbial communities from a municipal landfill in Southern Ontario, Canada - Leachate well 137-91 | ecosystem: Engineered > Solid waste > Landfill > Unclassified | place... | reverse complement strand
GGTAGGGCTTGGTAACGGCAGGGTACGACAGTAAGACAGCACAACGGCACAACGGCCTCATCAACGGCGTGAAGAACGGCCCTCTCCTCACTCCCTTCTCTTCGCCCCTCTCCCCCCCCTCCTTAAGGTTCCCCCCCCTCTCCCCTCTTCTCCTCCCTCTCCCCTCTCCTTGGGAAGGCGGAAGGCAGGAGGAAGCGGAGGTCGGCGAGGACGGTGGCGAGGGGGAAGGCGGGTCGGTGTTCGGTGGGCGGGGCGCGGGGGCAGGTCCCCCGGTTGTGTGGCGCAAGCTGGCGGGCGGCGCGGTCGGCATGCGAGGATGATAGCACCGGCGGGGGGCAGGAGTCAAGGGCGCGGGGCAGATCGCCAGGGTCCAGGGCGGCACACCTCGGGTGGGGCCGGGGGCGGCAGGTGCAGGGGGAACGCAGGCCCGCCAGAAAAAAGATAGCAGAAGCACTTGACACGCGCGAGTGACTATGCTATCATGCCACCGTGGGCGCATATAATGGGAGAGAGGCAGGCTGGCCGCAACGCCGCCGACCTGCTGCGAGAGGCGACGAAGGCCTGACGCGCCCTTGGACCTCTCCCTCCGGCCCCGGCCCGAGGGAGAGGTCGGGCGGCGAGCCCGAGCACACTACAGCAGCACAGGGAGGCGACAGAGATGACCCGCACGCAATACAATGCCGAGCACGGCACGAACCTGCAGCCGGGCGATCAGGTATTCAGCGCCACGGTGGGCGGCCCCGCTGCGCAGTATGACCCGCACTGCTCGCGGTGCTGGCTGGGGCACGTGCACACTTGGGAGCAGCACGACGCGAGTCTCGCGCGCAGTGAGGCGACAAAGAAGAGCAAGAGCGCCTGGCCGAGCGGCTACACCTGCGGCACCTGCCGCGACCGCAACGAACCGGCGGGCATGACCTGCCGTGGGCCGGAGTGCCGCCATCACCCGGATTACAAGGGCCCCGACTTCACGGAGGAGGAGCTGCTGCGCCGGGGCGGCTACACCGCCGAAGACCTGTGCCACCTGTAGGCTACCAGGAGGTCAGGGCAGGGCTCCGGCCCTGCCTCCTCCTCCGGGCAGCACCAGACTACAGGGAGGCGACGAGAATGACGATCACAATCACAACCGACCGGAACCCCGAGGGTTGGGGCGCAGACTGCGATGAGGCGACGGCGGCGCGCGCGGCCGAGGAGTTGGCTACGCTGCTGGCGCAGTATGCCCGCGAGTCATACCCGAAGGCAGAGGTGATAACGCGCACGGAGTACGTAGTCAGCGGCGGCACCTCCCGACTGGTGCAGGTAGAGGGCGCGAGCGACGAGGAGGCCGACGCCATCGCGGGTTGGCTGGCGGCGACCAGCGAGGACTGGTGGGAGGCCGCGCTGGAGTCGGTGCTGTAGGCTACCGGGAGGTCAGGGCAGGCCGCGGGGTCTTGCCTCCTCCTCCGGGCAGCACCCAAAGAGAGGGGCAGAGACAATGGCAGCAGAGACCACCGGCCAGATCGCGCAGGTGCGCACCGAGGACCTGCACGACTCGCCCTATCAGCCCCGGCAGGAGTACGACGCGGAGGCCCTGCGGGAACTGGCCGACTCAATCCGGGCGAACGGCGTCCTCGCCCCGTTGCTGGTACGCCCTCGCCCTGCCGGCGGGTACGAGCTGATCGGGGGGCACCGCCGGACCCGCGCGGCCCGACTCGCCAACATCGCGACGGTCCCCTGCGTGGTGCGCGAGTGCAGCGACGAAGAGGCCCAACAGATCGCCCTCCTAGACAACCTCGCGCGGGAGGACCTGTCCCCCTGGGAGGAGGGGACTGCGTACGCCCGACTCGTGGACACCGGCATGAGCCCGGCGGTGATAGCCCAGAGGTCCGGGCGGTCCGTGGACACCGTGACCTCCCGCATGAACATCGCGCGGGCGGTCGGGGAGAAGGCCCGGCAGGCCTTCCGGGCGGGGGAGGTCGGCGTCGCGCACCTGCAGGCCCTCGCCGACCTCCCCGACGAGGTGCGTTACGGCAGGGAGTGCCCGGCGTGCGCGGGGGCGAACGGCCCGGAGGCCGTGGAGTGCTGGTGCGGGCAGGACCTCTCCCGGACCGTGGCATACCCCTGGGGGAACCCGCAGGCGGTGGCGCTGGGCAAGCTCGAACACTGGTTGGCCGAACACGGGGGGGAGGTGGGAAGCTACACGCCGGAGCAGCGGGCGGCCGCTCTGGCGCAGGCGACGGTGGCCGCCCGGATTGTGCAGAGAGTCATCGAGACACTTGAAGGGAGAGAGTAGGATGATGCACACAGTCAGAGGGCGTAACTTCCACGGGCCGTATCTGCTCCGGCTGCGCGGCCCCGCCGAGGGTATGGTGCTGAGCGAGTCGCAGGCCCGGCGCTACCAGCACGAGTTGTGCCCTTTCCCCGACTGCGCCTGCGGCGGCGGTTACGGGCCGGGCGACGATCCCGATAGCGCCACGGTGGTGTGGGCGCATGACCTCGACGAGTTGGAGGGGGGGCCCGGCCGCCGAGGGGGGGGGGGGGGGGGGGGGGGGGGTCGCCGAGTCGTTGCTACAGGAGGCGAGAGACGCGGATTATGAGGCGCTCGTGTTGCTGCCAGCGCCATCGACGACCTGACCCGGCGAGCGTATCACGACGAGAGGGGCGGGTGACCATGCCGACCTTGCGAGAGTGGCACGCCCGCGTCCGCTACACCCGCCGGGCCTTCGGGCACTGCGAGCTCCCCTGGGGCGACCGCCGCGCCGGGGTGTCTAAGCTCGTCGCCTTGGAGGCCCTGCACCCCGGCTTGCTTGTGCAGGTGTGCGGGCGGGGCAACGGGTTGTGCGCCTATGTCGAGTGGCACGGGCCGGGCGAGGTCCCGGAGGAGGTGAAGCGCGCCGCGCAGGCCGCAGGATGCACCGTGCCGACCACAGAGCGAGGGAGACGACCATGAGCACAGAGACCCAGGCCGCAGAGGCCGTAGCAGTCGGGCAGGAGGAGGCCGCCGGGGACCCGGACCCGCACCACCTCCGGCCCCTCGTGGCCGCATACCTGCGCCGGCTGCAGGTCCACGTCGAGCAGCGCGACGTGGACTACCTCGCCGGACTGACGGACCCGGACGTGCGCGGTGCCATCTACGCCATGGCCTCCCGCCGGACCGGCGCGTTCATCGCCGTGATACAGCTCGTCGAGAGAGAGGAGGTCTGACCCGTGGACATTCCCCGTGCCGCAGAGAGACCCGGCCCCACCTACACCCGGCGCCTGGCCGTCATGGTGACGCCGCCGACCGATGACCGCCTGCGCGCCCTGGCCGCAGAGCAGGAGGTCTCGGTCGCCGACGTGGTGAGGTACGCTATCACGAAGATGTTCGCCGACGAGGACTAGGACACGTCCCGGCCCGCCAGATATGCCCGAGTGCGCTCCCGCGCCGCCCACACCCGATCCAGGCGCAGACCGCACCGGGCCGCTATCTGGCGGGCCGACCTCGCACTCGGGCACATCCGCCCCGCCCGCCACTCGTGCCACGTCCGCAGACTGAACCCGTAGTGGGCCGCCACCTCCCGGAGAGTGAAGAGCCGGTGACGCTGTTCCACCACCCAACACAGGCGGGCTATGGTCTCCGTCGCGTAGTCCATCGGCCCGCTTTCCCGCGTCACCGGCTCTCACCTGCCTCTCAGTGCGTCTGGTGCTACCCTGTGCTTCGCGTCGGGGTCCGGCGTCGCGTCCTGTGGGTCCATGGTTCTCACGGCTCCTTTCGTCCTGCTGTTGGTCGGCAATGGTCGGCAATCTCGGCAGGGGGTAGGTAAAGCCCCACCTGCCGCACGAAACGCGCACCACGGGCCTCCTGTGCGCAGCAATCGGCATCGTGGAGGGGCATCAGAACCCCGTCCGGCGCGCATCGTTCTTCGCACGCTGCATCGCCGCGATAGCGACCGCCGCCGCGCGTCTGGCTGGTGGTGCCTGCGGGGTCCGGCCCGGCGGTCCCGTCCTCGACGGGTTCGCCCGCGATGACCAGCGGGCTTCGGCCCTCGGCGCTTGCCTCCAGCCTGCAGACCAGCCAGGCGAGTTCGCGGATCGCCTGCGCGCGGACGAAGGGCAGCGTGGTCTCGCGCCTCATGGTGCATCCTCCTTCAGTCGCTCCTGCATCCTTAGCACGAACAGCGCGACCCTGCGCAGCCAGTCGGCGGTAGTGTGGCCGGTCCGGGCCGCGACCTCCTCGATCTGGGCCGCCTCCTCGGGCGTGAACTTCGCGGTCAGGCCGACCACCGCCCGCACGCGCGGCGGGTCATCCCGGTCTTCAGCACTCATGGGCTCTCCTCCTCGTCGTCGGTCAGCAGGTCCCGTCCGGTCGCCTTCTCCCACAGCCAGCCCAGCAGCCAGAACGGCGCAAGGCAGAGCAACAGCAGCACGTCGAACAGGTAGCGCCTCACGATCATCGCCTCCTCTTCTCCAGCGGTTCGGCACCGGTCGGCGCGCGTACAGGGTCGAAGCCGCGCCGGTCGTGTCCGCACTTGGGGCAGCAGCGGTCGTCGGCGCGGGCGGTGAAGTCGCCGCAGGCGGCGCACCAGCGGACCTCCGTAACCGGCAGCACCGCCTTGGGCGCGCGCACGGCTCACCACTCCCTCATCGGCCCGAAGCCCCGGTCGGTAGCCCAGCGGCGGGGCTCCAGCGGTGCGGTGCGGCCCACGCCCTCCTCCATCACCTGCGCCGCCACCTCGTCGGGGCGGCGGTCGGTGCGCAGGTGCGCTACCCGGTCCAGGAGGTTGTCGCCGAGGGCGCGCCCGCGCAGGGCGGTCACCGGGCGGGCGGGCCTCTGCGGCGGGCGCTGTCTCGCCTGCTGCGCGCGCAAGGCCGCCACCCGCGCCGCGTAGTTCTCGGGCGTCACGTATGCGCCGACCGCAGGCGCATCGAGGTCCGGGTCCGGCAGGTCGGGTGCGGCCCCGACGAAGCCCTGCCCCAGCGGCCCCCTCGCGCTCGCCTCCGCGCGCACCCGCTCAGGCAGCGGCACTGCCCCGAGCCAGACGCGGTGGCCGCAGTACCGGCACTCCCGGACTTGGTGCACGCGCCCGCTCAGGTCATACTCCTCCGCGACCGGGCTGTAGGCGTGGAACCCCAGCCAGGTGCAGAGCGCGCGGCCTATCAGTCGAGCGATGGTCTTCATCAGTCGTCGGCCTCCTTCGGGGCGTACTCGCACTGTGCATCATGCCACGACACCTCGCCCAGGGCGCAGTCGGTGAACCACAGACTGTCGAACGGCCCAGCCATGTAGTCCAGCGACCAGTAGCCGCCACCCAGCGCCTCACACAGCCGCGCCGACCACCGCGTCAGCAGCGCCACCTGTTCGGGTGTCTCCTTGGACTGTTCCGCCAGCAGCGCCTGCCAGTCCTCCACGTCCGGCCTGCCGCGCTCCCCCGCCGCGACCGGCCAGTAGGGGTGGCGGCACTCCACCTCGCCGTCGCGCACGAAGTACCTCCACTCGGGCCGCAGGGGCATGTTCTCATATGCCTGCGCCACCATGACCGGCCCCTCCGGCAGAGGCACGTAGTCCCGCACGGCGAACCCGCGCAAGTCAGGCCCCAGGTCAATCATCAGGTGCCACTGGCATATCGCCATCACGTGCCAAGCCGTATCCTCCGGCGCCTCCACGTAGCACGTCCGCTGCCAGTCGTGCTTCGCCGACGCCCCATCGCCGCGCAGAAAGCAAGGGCGGGCGTAACCGTGACCGCGTACTGCGCGCTCGACCTCCGCCAACCAGGGCGGATCGGGCGGGTGCCCGCCATCCTCCCACTCGCACGCCCAGGCCAGCGGCAGAGGCTCCTCGCAGCGCACCAGCGTCGTCTCGGGCATCTGCACCTTCTCGCGCACCCCGAGCGCCCCCAATGGCGCTACTCGCGGCCACCACCAGAGCATCGAGTTCCGTTCGTCTCGCAGCAGCCTCATGTGCTCGAGCATGTCCTTCATGTCTCATCGGCCTCCTCAAGTGGCATGGTCTCCTACCGTGGCTTGGGCTGCTTGTCGGCCCAGTCAAACCAGCGCACCACCAAGCGCCTGAAGGTCTCCAGCGAAGGATCAGCCTGCTCCTCGATGCGGCCCTGCCACATCCGCGTGATGCGCACCACCGTCTGTTCGGCGGGATCGCCATAGATGACCAGCACACAGGTTCGCGGTTGCCGCGACAAAGCCCGCAGGGTTATCTGCTGGCCCTGACTCAACGTTCCACCCGGCGGCTTCGCCTCCAGGAACAGGAAGCAGCCATGCCTTTCTATCAGGCCGTCTACATCCGTCGGGCGTATCCGGGTCCCTCCGAAACAGCCGTCCAACACCGCCCAATCCCACAGGCCGCCCAGGAAAGCCTCCCGGTTGCGGATGGTCTTCATGCTTCGTCAGCCTCCTCGTCTATCGCGAGGTCCGCCGGAGCCAACTGGTCGGCGGTGAACTGCACTTCGCACGGGTCGTTGTCGAAGCGCACCCAGTAGCACAACTGCTCTCCCTGTCGGCGCGAGCCCGTGACGACGCCGCGCTCCCCGTAGTAGTCCCCCTCGTAGGCCCGAACCTTCTTCGCGACGATGACCTCATTGCCTACAGCGAACTTCATGCGTCACCTCTCCCTTCCGTCTTTGAGTTCCCGCGCCCCGCTCCACATCGCCCACGCCACCGCCGCCACCGCCACGACCACCAGCGCCTGGCGGCAGGCCGCGCCGAGGAGGAAGGCCGCGAGGAACAGCGCGAGGAGCTTCATCGCTTCGCCTCCGGGATGCACCGTCGCACTCTCTCCGGCAGACCCGCTGTCGCCTCCGGGCGTAGTTGCCGCCGCGTCTGCGCGCCGGTTGCCCGACCCGCCACCTTCTGCTGCCCCGCCAGCGCATGACCGCAGGCGTCCGCCTCGTGTTCGCTCATGTCCTCCCCGAACCACGCCTCAGCCATCCGCTGCATCGCCGCCTTGTCCGCCTTGTGGTTGCCGGTGAGCGCGCGCTTGCCCTCCGCGGGCGTCACCGTTACCACCGGGATGCTGAGCGCGCGGGCGATCTGCTGCAGGCCCCCCGCAACATACGCCACCCAGAGCGCGCTCGACGCCTTGCCCTGCAACTCGCGCATCGCCGCCTCCGCGTCGGTGCGCCCGCGCGGCAGCTCGGGGATGTACTGCGTCTCGATGGCGACCAGGCCCACCTCCACGGGCAGTTCGGCGATGGCCGCCCGCACCCGGTCGGCGATGAGGTCCGCGCGGTGCACCTCGTCACCGTCAGCGGGCACAGTGCGGATGGTCTCGCGGTGCAGGAGGCGCTGCCCGGCGATGGCCGCCAGGCCGCACCGGGCCAGGCCGGGGTCTACGCCGAGGACGATGAGGTCACTCATCGCGCCGCGCCTCCTCGAATGCGTCCGCGCGCACCCAGCCGCTCGTGCCGCCGGTGTCCAGCCGCATGAGGTAGGTGCGCCGGTCCCTGCCGATGATGCGACCCTGCTGGTTCGCGTGCTCCCCGCGCAGGAGGCGCACGCGGCTGCCTATGTCATACCTCGCCCGGCCCATCGGCGGCGGCCTCCTCCGTCGCGGCGAGGGCGGCGGCGACTAGCACCTCTGTGGCGCAGTCGGCCAACTTGCCGCACGTCACGCGCTCGACCGTCTCGCTCATATCCGCGCCTCCCTCTCTTCTCGGATTGCGGCCTCTGCGATCTCCAGCGCCCGCGCCTCGTCGCGCGCCACCGCCCGACATACCCTCAGCAGCGCGCCCTCCAACACCTGCGCGCGGCGCTGGTAAGCGCGCGAGGAAGCCCCTTCAAACCTGAGCGCCTTCTCTGATTCGGGCACGACGCACCTCCTCCGGGTCATCACTCATGCGACCACTTGGCAAGTCTACCATGAAGTCGTGCACCTCGAACGGAGACCTCCGTCGCGAGGCATGTAGCACGAACCTCCCGACGCGGCTCTGCTGCCACTCCTCCCGCTTCATCCCCGGCAGGCCGCGCTCCAAGTCCAGCACTAAGCTCGCCGCCTCGTCCCACGCCCGTGACCACTTGGCGATCCGTTCCCCATCGCGGGTAGTCACCTGCGACGGGGCCACGATAGGGCAGGCCAGTTCATCGGCCAGCGCCTGCAACTGCGCCGCCTGGTACTCCGCTCGGACGGTGATGTTGTCGCCCTCGCCGCCCTGCAACCTCTGCACATGGTCAATCAGCACCAGGCCGACGCGCCCCTCCTGCGCCCGCCGCCGCGCATCCAGGGCGATCGCGTCCACGTCGCGCAGGTCGCCGGTGTAGTACAGCGGCAGGTCGGCCATCTCGCCCAGCGCCGCCTCCAGCCGTTCGCCCACCCACGGGCCGCCCTCCCGTGCAGGCTCGAAACTGCTGCTGTCGAAGTCCCCCAACCACGCCGCCAACCGCTCAATCCAGGTCTGAATGTCCTCCAGCACGTAGGCCAACACCACCGGGCGCGGGTCCCTCTCTGCAAACTGGCGCGCCGACGCCGCCACGCACTGCAGGCCGAACACAGACTTGAGGCCCTTCGTCGCCGCCCGCACGATGATGACCCGCTGCCTGCCCAGCCCCCCCGTGAGCTTGTCGAAGAACCCCATGCCGGTGCGCGCGGGTGTCGTGAACGGCTCCTCCGTCAGCGCCCGCCGCAGGTCCTCGCCCAGCCTGCCGATTTCCTCCCCCACCCGCTTAGTGCCGTGCTTCGCCTGCGCCTCCCGCGTCAAATCCAACACCGCCGAACCCAGCCACGTCAGCAGGCCCTCCACATCCTCCGGGTCATCCATCGCCGCCGCCGTGATCTCCCCGCCCAACCGCGCCACCTGCCGCACCGTCGCCTTGTCCCGCACGATGGAGCTGTAGCGAACCACGTGCCCAGAGGTCGGTGTCTGGAACGGTAGCGCCATCAGGTACTCCGCACCACCGCAGTCCTGCAGTTGGCCGAGGCGGTGAAGTTCCGACCCAACCGTCGCCTCGTCTACCGGCTCGCCGCGCTTGTGGACGGCCTCTATCGCCGCGAAGATCGTCCGGTGCGCCTCATAGTGGAAGTGCTCCGGGCGGCAGATCATGACCGCCCGCAACGCCGCCCCCGCGTCCATGAGGGCCGCGCCCAGCACGCACTGTTCGGCGTAGTGGTCATTCGGCAGGGACCGTGCGGCTTCGCTCACGTTCGGCCTCCTCCTCGTTCATCTGCCGCTGGCGTTCCAGTTGCAGCTTCCGTATCCGCCGCTCCTCGCCCTTCAGGTAGCCGAGGTCGGGGTCCCACGGTTCGGCGGGTTCGTCGTGGCCCTCTGTCTTCATGCGCTCTAGCCACTTCGCGGGCAGCCACTTCTCCTCCGGCTCCGGCTCAAACTCCTTCAGGAGCGCGCAAGCCATCGCTTCATCACGCAACCAGTGCGTCGGGTGCTGGATGGCAGTCACGAGGTCTTGGAACAGGCGGTCTTTGTAGGTGGGCGCCCAGCCTGCAATGCTCCAACACGCGGCGTTGAGGTTGGGATAGTTCTGCTTCACTGCGCCAAGGTCAGAGCGCAGGCCGTCGGTAGAGCCGTAGTCCTCGCAGGTTGTTCGTGCAGGAGGCGAAGCCTTCCCGTGCGCGCCCGCCGTTGGGGGGGTAGGGGGGGGGTGGTCTGTCTCTGTGTCTGTGTCTGGTTCTGTGTCTGTGTCTGTGTCTGGTTCTGTGTCTGGCTCGGACTGGTCCCGGCTACTCCCGGATAGTCCCGGACCACTCCCGGAGTTGACAAGTTGCCCATCGCGAAGCCCATAATAGGCCGCAGTCTTATGCGCTTGTTTACTTCGCGGGTCTCCCAACCACTCCAGGAGTGCTCCCGGAATGGTCCAGGAGTCGGGCAGGCGATACTCTGGCGGCCCGACCCGTGACCACCGCACATCCTGATAATCGTGGTAGTGGTGAATGTAGAGGAGGGCTGTGTCCCCATCCTGGTAGGCGGTGATAAGCCCTGCCTCGACCTGGGCGGCAATGGCGTCGGCGACCTCGGGCAGCGGGGTCTGCATGGCTCCGGCTACCCGCGCTCGATACTCTCGGGGGTCGCCGGGAAGAATGCCATACACGTCGGCGGCGGCCAACCCCCACGTGAAGAAGAGGGCCGCCAGAGGGTTCGCCTCGGCTACTTCGGCGAGGCGACCGTCCTGCCCGATGCGTTCGGAGAGCTTCGCCCACCGTGGCACACTCACTCACCTCCGTACAAGGCAACACCCCGGCCCCTCGCGAGAGGAGCCGGGGTGCGCACAGAAACGCCCGCCGAACCATGACCGGAGCCTTGGGAAGCAGCCGGAAGGAGCGGAGGGCGGGCGTTCGCTGTCGTCGGTTGTCGGTTCACGGTGACACTCCTTCAGGTCCGTGCTTCCCAAGCGCCCTCAGTATACACCCCGGCGCGGCGGGCGTCAAGCGCGGGCGGCTACTCCGGCAGGTCCTTGCGCCGTATCCCGAGCTGGCGGCAGAACTCCTCCAACGGCAGGTCCAGGTTCTCCATGCCGCAGAACGTCTCATACCAGCCGAAGATGTGGATGGCCTTCCGTCGCCGCACGAACTCCACCACGATGCCCTCTCTGCCGCCCCCGACTCTGATGCTGCGCGGCTTCCCCCGCTTGCGTGGTGCCTGTATGGTCATCTCTTCTCACGTCTCCTCTCTGGGTGACCGCCCGCGCGGGCGGCTATTGCGCCAGCAGCTCGTCGCTGCCATCGCAGTCCTCGCACCGGTGGAGCGCGTCAGGCGGGAAAACCTTGGTCAACAGGCCGCGCTGCATAGTCAATCACCTCCTCCCTCCCCGGCGCGCGGGGGACCATCGGCTGCGCGACCGCGTTCCCGACAGCGTCGAGGGACAATTCGGTATGGCAGTCCCAGCAGTACTCGCGCCGGGGGCAGGTCACCGTCACGCCCCCACGCGGGCCGACGCGGCGCAGCACAGGATCGGCCTCCAGGGCTTTGCACTGACAGATCACGCGCTCAGTTCTCATCAATGTGACCCGTCAGCTGCGTCCCGGTGCCGCTGTCGTAGACCTCCTGCCTTCCGGTGCCGCTGTCGTAGACCACCTGCGTCCCGGTGCCGCTGTCGTAGACCACCTGCGTCCCGGTGCCGCTGTCGTAGACCACCTGCCTCCCGGTGCCGCTGTCGTAGACCTCCTGCGTCCCGGTGCCGCTGGCGGAGACCTCCTGCCTCCCGGTGCCGCTGGCGTAGACCACCTGCCTCCCGGTGCCGCTGGCGTAGACCACCTGCCTCCCGGTGCCGCTATCGTAGACCTCCTGCGTCCCGGTGCCGCTGTCGTAGACCACCTGCCTCCCGGTGCCGCTGTAGGAGACCTCCTGCCTCCCGGTGCCGCTGCCGTAGACCACCTGCGTCCCGGTGCCGCTGGCGTAGACCTCCTGCGTCCCGGTCTCCCCCTCCCGTATGCTCTGCGTCACTACAGCAGCCCCCGCCACATACACCTGCCCCGCCCCAACATCGTGGCTGCCCGTGGTAAACAGCTTCGCAGCCGCCCACTCGCGCAAGGCCGCCCGCGTCGCCGCTTCAAGGCGCTCGGCGACCTCGGCATACCAGTCCGGGGCCTCACCATCCACACCGTACGCCCACGCCTCCAGCGGGCGCGTCAGGTCTTTGTAGGGCGGGCACACCTCCAGCTTGACGATGCGCAGTGGCAGCCCGTCCGCCGCCTGGGCGCGGATATTGTGCTCCTCGCAGATACCCTCGTGGCTCTCCGTGTGGCGCGACCAATAGACGCGCACCTCGTCGCCGTGCCGCGTGCCGATGAATGATGCGATCTTGCACATCTCGTCAGCCTCCCTTTGCGCTCTGAGTTCCCGCCCGAGGGCGGGTCATGGCAGCTTGCCTGCGCGGTAGCCGTCAGATAGACAGGCCCGCGCCTTGCAGTCCCACTGATGCCACCGGGGAGCCCAGCGGTTCGTCGCCCGGCCCCACGGCGCGGCGGGATAGAACACCGTGCGCAGAAGGGCGAAGCCCTCGCGCCCGGTCTGCCGGTGGTAGTCAGCCATCTGCCGGGTGTGGCACCACAGGTTGACGCGCGGGTCCAGTAGCGCGTGACGGTTCCAGGGGCGGTCACCGAGCACGGCAGCGGGCGGGCGGGCGCAATACGGCCACTTGACATCAGCGGGGCCATAGCACCGGCCCGGCGCGGTGCGCCCGATCCCCCAGCCGAAGTTCGCCTGGGCATAGAGCCATGAGTAGTACCACTGGCCCGGTATGCCCTCGACCTCGTGGCAGGTCACGAACCAGTCTATGAGTTCGGGGTCATCTGCCCAGGGCGCGAAGGTCGCCATCAGCCTCCGGCACTTCGCCCTGCGCAGTTCCCTCGGCATCCTCTCCCGCGCCGCCGCTATCAGGTCCGTCCGGGGGCAGGTCAGGCGACCATTCACAGGTGGCGCAGATGCGCGGCGGCCAAGGCCCGTCAAGTCGCACAGCACAGGCCCCGCGTTCGACGCGCTGCCCGTAGTAGTAGCACCACATCCTGCACCTCCGTCTTCAGTCGCCGCGATCCCCGCGAGGGCGGCGGTCATTGCCAGCCAGACCAGGGCGGCTAGGAGCTCAGTCCTCATGCTCGCGGGCCTCCTCGGGCGCGTGCCCGCCAACCTGCGGCGGGGGCACGACCTCCATGAGCAGGTCGCGGATCATACTCAGCACCTCCCGCGCAGCCTGGCGCTTGTCCGGCGGCAGGTCCTCCAGCCACGCATGGACTCCGTCCACCCGCAGCACCGGCCCCTCCGCCTCTTCCGTCTCGGGCACCTCGGGCGCGTCGGCCTCGCCGACGATGGCGCGGAGGTTGTGTATCAGAGCGACCGACCGTTGACCGGGGGCCACATTGGACTCACGGTAGCTGCGGTCGGTCTCCTCCAGCACCTCCCGCACCTTCGCCTTGATGGCCTCCTCCCCGCACTTGCGGGCGTAGTCCAGGTCACCGTAAGCATGCGCCCGTTGGACCTCCGCCTTCTCCGCCCGGCGCTGCCACTTGTCGCGCTCGGTGCGCAGGCAGAAGTAGTCGGTGATACCCACCACCGCCACCGTCTCGCCCACCTGCGGTGTCGCGATGACGGTTCCAGCAATCGGGCAGACCGTAATCTCCTTCTGCGTCGGGCTGACCTGTCTCATCGCCACTACCGTTCCATTCCAAATCCCTTTGCTCATTGCCTGTCATCCTCTCCGTCTGTGTTGTCGGGGCGCGGGCGGGGGCCTCATGGCCGGGCTGCCCCTGCGGTTGTTCGCGCCCTTGCAGGCTCCCGCGCCCCGAAAGCTCACTGGTCCGCGAACGGGTCATTGTCCGGGTCCGTCGCCACCGGCGGTGGCGCAGGGGTCACCTGGGCCAGCCCCTCCGCCAGCGTCAGGATGCCCTTGCACTCCGGGTAGCCCGTGCAGCCCCAGAACGTCTCCCCCGCGTGCGCCCCGCTCTTCGCCGTCCGCTGCGTCATGGCCCGCCCGCACTTCGGGCAGACCACCCCCGCCGCCGCGCTCTCCTGCCCGTGCCGCACCCCGCCCCCCGTGCGCGCCGCCGCCCCCTCCACATGCGCCTGGTCCCGGTCATACAGCGCCAGCCCGAACTGGTCGCCCCAACAGATCAGGGCGCGCTTCATGGCGTCCGTCTCTGCCTCCTTGCTCGCGGACTCGTGTGCCTGGCCCTCCGCCTGTAAGTAGGTGACCGACTCGCCGTAGCCCACCCCATCGGTCGCCACCCACTCCTCGCCGGTCCAGACGTGGATGCGCACCTGCGCCACGTAGGCCACGTAGTAGCCCAGCTGGCCGGTGGGCTGGCCGTCCTTCATCTGCTTGTAGTCCGTGACCTCCCGGACCGGCTCGCAGCGCAGGGTCTCGCGCCGCCACCGCCCGAAGCCGAAGATCCGGTTAGCTTCCCTGATGCAGTGGTGCCCCTCGATGTAGGAGAACTTGCCCTCCCTGGTCTTCACCGCGGCCCGGTCCAGGGGGGCGCCCAGTGCCGCGAGCTGCTCGTCAGTCAGTGCCATCCGTCTCACTCTCCTTCAGTGCCTGCCAGACCATCCAGACGGCCGCTATGTGGGCGCAGGCCCACGACGGCCGGTACTTCTGCAGGTCGCACTCGCACTCCCACTGTCCCTCCCGGCGCAGGACCTCGTAGGTGCCGTGGTCGCCCTCGACCTCGGCGGCGATGCCGTGGGGGCCGTGGGCGATGACGTGGACGCGCTTCTCCCGGAGGAGCTTCGCGGCCCGTCTCCACTGCTTCGCCGAGGGCGCACGCACACCAGTCTACTCCTCCTCCGCCCGGCTGCGCTCCACCGCGTTCTGCCACGCCTGCAGGCAGGTGGGGTAGTAGTTCGGGTAGGCGTACACAGCCATGTCCACCGGGATGATCCGCTGGTAGATCCGCCACCCGTACTCGTCGTGGTCAGCGTAGTGCCCCCGCGGCAACTCGGCGGCGCACTCCTCGATGCTCATCTCGGACGGGTCCTTGCGCATCATCAGGTTGACGAGCAGCAGCGCATCTTCGGCCGCCTGCGCTATAGTCACTCCGTCCCCTGTGTAGACCGCCCCGCCCCGCGTCTTGACCTCCACACTGAAGACGGCCCCGACCCGCCAGAGCTTGACTTCCATGCCCTGTGGGCGCTTGTCGAGCAGCGCATCGAGCGCGGTCTCAGTGCGATTGGCGCAGTAGTTGCCAGCGTTCTTCGGTCCGGTCACGCGGTCCCCCATCTACCCCACCTCCGGCCTGTCGTTGTGGGCCTCCATGGCCTCGATGTACGCGCCCGCCCGCACACCGTCTTCGCCCTCCGCCACTCCGGCCATGCCGATCTCGTGAGCCGTCCACGGGCGCGACGGGTTGTCGGATGGAGCGCAGTCCTCCGGCCTGTCGTCGGGGTTGCCGCCGGCGCCGTCCGCGCCCATGTACGTCGCCTCGTCGCGGTGCAGGTCCGCCATCCGCCGCGCCGTCTCCGACATCTCGGCCATGGTGTCGTCATCCACGCACGCCTCCGCCTCCGCGTCCGCCGCCGCACGCTCTTCGTCCTGCAGAAACGACGTGATCGAGAACGCCATCGCCTCCAGGTCCGCCCGCCGCACGTTGATGAACGTGAACCGGTCCCCCCGCGCCTCGTCGTCCCCGAGTTGAAACATGTAGCCGTAGTCTGCGGGCGGCCCGTAGTGTACCACCTGTCCGGTCAACCGCTCGACCGACACAATGCAGTGTGAGACGTGCATCGTCCTCAGTCCCTTCGGTATGCGTACCCGGGGGCGACATTCGCCTCCCAGTACTGCGCCCAGCCCGGGGCGGTGCTCTGCCCCGTCTCCGCCCTCTGGCACTCGAAGCACAGCAGCGGCCTGTGCTCCTGCGCCAGGAACTCCACGTACTCCGGCAGGAACCCGGTGTCCCCCTCCCGGCACCGCTCGCAGTGGTTCCGCACGTAGCTGTCAATGAAGGTGTTGTTGGCCCGGATGACGGCCCGCGCCAGCAGCCTCCGGCGGAGGTCCTCGGGCGAGGGTGTCCACCGGGGGCGGGGCTGCAGATCGTCCGGGTGGAGGGTGCGGTCCCGGGCATCGAACTCCCGCTCGTTGGCTTCGCGGCGCAGGACCTCATGCAGGAACGGGGTGTCGCTCACGCTGACCCCTCCTCGTAGACCTCCGCGTCCCCGTAGACCCGCGCGTCCCCGTAGACCTCCGCGTCCCCGTAGACCCGCGCGTCCCCGTA
>Ga0265297_10007163_pt1 | contig 15617 bp, 13 predicted proteins | sample Munlanlwell13791_FD_192502 | JGI IMG/M metagenome (GOLD analysis project Ga0265297, IMG submission 192502) | Leachate microbial communities from a municipal landfill in Southern Ontario, Canada - Leachate well 137-91 | ecosystem: Engineered > Solid waste > Landfill > Unclassified | place... | reverse complement strand
ATAATTAAATATAAATATCCAGACTTACGCCTACAGATAATCTGCTCTGGGGGAACCTATATCCGCTCGTTATCCAGGGATATTGGGGATATTTTACAAACCGGCGCTTATTTAAAAAATCTTACCAGAACAGCAATCGGATCATATAAGTTGAAGGACGCGTTGAAAATAATATGATTAAAACTGCCACAGAAATAGTAAAAATAATTCAAAATCAGGGAAATATTGCGTATTTTGCGGGTGGATATGTCAGAGATAAGCTTTTAGGTGTCGACTCAAATGACATTGACATCGTGACCTCTGCTACTCCCGATGAAATTGAAAAATTATTTCCTCAAACATCGGCAGTGGGGAAAAAGTTCGGCATCATTGTAGTCAATAAAAACAACTACAGTTTTGAAGTAGCTACTTTCCGCAGTGAGTCCGACTATCTAGATAAACGCCGGCCAAAAAATATATCATTTACAGATGCAAAAGCTGATGCCACCCGCCGCGATTTTACTGTTAACGCCTTATTCTACGATCCGCTTGCAAAAAAAATAATAGATTTTGTTGGTGGCGAGGAGGATATTAAAAAAAGAGTTATTCGCTTTATCGGTGATCCGGTCGAAAGGATTAACGAAGACTACCTGCGTCTTATCCGCGCAATAAGATTTAAATCTACTCTTAATTTTCAATATGATAAATTCACATTTGCAGCAGTCAGGGCGAATGCTCACCTGATTCAAAAAGTATCCAAGGAAAGAATTAGGGATGAGCTAAACAAGATAGTACAATGTTCCAATCGACACATTGCTCTCATTGAGTTATCTCAATCCGGTCTGCTTGGTTTTATCATTCCCGAAATCGAAAACCTCAAGGGAATACCCCAACCCGCCCAACACCATCGCGAAGGCGATGTTTTTACTCACACATATCTCGCCTTCAAGTCTCTACCGGCCGATAGTGATTTACGTCTGTGCTGGGCTGTACTTCTTCACGATATCGCCAAACCACAAACTCTAATCAGAGAGGGGAAAAAGATTATATTTCACAATCATGCTCAAGTATCAGCCGAAGTTACACGCGACATTCTTGCACGACTGAAATTTTCAAAAACCGACATTAAAGCCATCACATTTTTAGTTGAAAACCACATGAGGGTGGGCCATATTGATAAAATGCGACCTGGTAAAAAACTTCACTTTTTGACAAATCCGCTCAGCGAAGACCTAGTTAAGCTTATTGAGGCAGATCAAAAAGGAAAGATCCCGACAGATTTAACTTTTGTTAAAAAATTCAAAGACGAGATTGTAGCGGCTCAGCAATTAAGAAAAAAAATACAAAAAAATAATCAGGATAAAATTATTGACGGACACATTCTTCTTGAAATGGGATTCGTGGAGGGCCCCAAAATTAAGGAAATTCTCGATGACGTGAACGATGAAATTGTTAAAGGTAAAATTTCAACAAGAAATAAGGCAAAAATTTACATAAGAGATAAATATGAAAATTAGTGAAGAAGATTTAAAAAACATTTTTAAATCAAACAAACCCTCTCTAAACCGCGCTCGCGTCGTTGCGGATGGTCAACCTGTTAAAATGTTCAAAACTGGTAAAAAATTTAGTGAAATAAAATCATTAAGAAAAAAAATACTCAAAATTCACTCAGCAGATAACAAAAAATCAGGATTTAAAAAGGACCGTTTTGTAATATTTTTTTTGCGGACGCTTTTCTTTTGGGGAATAATTGGTTTTTTTATAATCGGCCTCTTCAATTATCCTGCCTATTACGATCGGATCAAATGGTCGTATTATGTTGATTACCTCAACCAAAGGTTACCCGCCGTCCCCGATCAACTTCCCAAAATCAAAGATGACGCGCTGAAATTGCCCGGCAAAATACCGACAATTGAAGGTGTCAATAACAATCGACTCACTATTTCAAAAATATCAGTTGACGCACCAGTAATTTGGGATATCGACCAAAACAACATCCTTACTCGTCTTACCGATGGCGTCGTTCATTACATGGGCACAAGCCATCCGGGCGAAGGGGGAAATGTTTTTATTGTCGGTCATTCTTCCAATTACTTCTGGATTGCTAGCGATTACAGTAGTATTTTTTCGCTTCTTGATAAGCTCGAAAAGGGTGATAGGATCGAGATTACAAGAAATTTAAAAAAATATTTTTATGATGTTAAAGATAAGCGCATTGTCAACCCAGACGAAGTATCCTACCTTCAAAACACTCCCGCTGAAACTCTAACTCTGATGACATGCTGGCCCGTCGGCACCAGCATTGATCGGCTCATTATTCAGGCGGAACTCGTTTACACTAGTTACTAACCTCGGAAGCTTCTCTAATTACTTTAAGGGTTTTATCGGCGGCATTCTCCCAATTAAATATTTCCGCTCTTTTTAGACCTCTTTTTACCATCTGGTCATAAAAATTTTTATTATTAAGTAATTTTTTCATACCGGCGGCAAATTCCTGACAACTATCAGGGTCGCAAAGCAAACCCGCATTATTTACAATTTCGGGAATAGAGGTTGTATTAGCCGCTACAACCGGGACTCCACTCGCCATTGCCTCAACTAGGGGCATGCCAAAACCTTCAAATTTACTTGGGAAGGCCATGATGCTAGCATTCCTCATTAAATCTGATACCTTTTCGTCTGCAACATATCCCAGCTCGATGATATCGTCTGCAATTCTCTGCTCAATTTTATTAATTTCATCTCTAATTTCTTCATACATATAGCCAGGCCGGCCCGCTAGGACTAATTTTTCCTTTCTGTTTTTATCCTGCTTTAAAATATTAAAGGCCTTGATTAATATTTTGATATTCTTTTTTGCTTCAATCCTACCAATGAAATAAATATACGGCTTCATTTTTACAATCCAGTGCGGCGCTCTTTCGCCAGCTTTTAAAGGGTAATACTTATCTTTTTCATAGCCGTGATAAATCACAGTAATCTTTTTTGGATCGGCATTATATATCCTTTCAATATCTCGTCTGGTTGAATCGGATATGGCGATAATTTTCTTAGCGCGTCTGATTGAAAATGACATGCACCAATTATGATAAATCCTTTCAAGGGGTGTGTATAACTCCGGAAAATGCCTAAAGCCGATATCGTGTAAAGTCACGACCGTATTATGACATGTTATCAGGGGGATTGTATGGGCTGGGACAAACAGAACATCGGGAGGATTTTTTATCATTTCACCTGAAAGTCGGACTTGACTCCATAGCTTAGGAAAGGGCATGACCACATTTTTTACACTATTGTTACCCCTTTCAATATAATCAAGTGGTGTTTTTGAATAAAGCCTAAAATTAAATCCTTTTTTTTGAATTAGTTTTTTTATGATCTCTAATGAATAATATTCGGTACCAGTTTTTTGAGCGACATTGGACCGGCTGGCATCAATTCCAATTATGATGTTTTTCTCCATAACAACGACTCCAAATAATCATTAAAATTTTCTATGGCGACCCCAATCCCTTTAATTGTACACAATTCCGGATCGTCGGCAATTTGACAGGGAACGCCCGTTACCTTAGTTAAAAGTTCATCAAAGTTTTTCAATTTTGCCCCTCCTCCACTCATCACAATTCCTTTATCCATTACATCGCTCGATAGTTCCGGCGGAGTTTTTTGCAATACCTCCTTAACTGATAGAATTATTTCATTTAAAACCGGCCTAAGAGCATCGACCACTTCTCTTGTTTCAATCATAATACTTTCTGGTAATCCCGAAATAGTGTTACTCCCAGATATTTCAAGCTTATCTTCATTTTTGCTAACCATCGCCGCCCCGATTTGAATTTTAAGCATCTCGGCGCTCTGCTCGCCCAGTAGCAAATTTTTTTTCTTTTTTACATATTCAATAATTGCCTGGTCCATTTTTTTCCCACCAAACCTGACTGATGAGAATGCGACAATGTCGCCCAGCGCAATTACCGCAACCTCCGTCTTTCCACCCCCGACATTAATAATCATGTTTCCCGAGCTACTCGAAATATCAAGACCGGCGCCAATTGCACTGGCAAGAGGAGATTTCAGCAGATACACTTTTCTTGCCCCAATCGACTCAATCGCATCAAGAATGGCCTTTTTTTCTGTAGAAGTTGCACCAACCGGGACATTGGCAATGATATCTGGTTTAAACAGGCGAAAACGACCCAGGATTTTATTCAAATATATGGCAAGCATCTGCTTGGTGATTTTAAAGCTTGAGATTACCCCGTCTTCTAAAGGATACGATGCAATAATATTATCGTGAGTTCGACCGAGCATTCTTTTGGCTTCATCGCCAACCGCAACTACTTTTTGGCTGGATATATTAAGGGCCACAACATTGGGCTCGTTAACCACAATCCCTTTTTGGGGGAAATAAACCCGAATATGCGCAGTGCCAAGATCTATCCCAACTCTCCTAGACATCAGACCTCGTTATCTTTGCACCTAATTGAGAAAGCTTATTTTCAACATCTTCATAGCCACGATCAATAATATCTGCTCCCCTTATGACAGATTGTCCTTTGGCCATAATTCCGGCAATTAAAATGGTAATGCCAGCCCGCAGATCAGTCGATAAAACCGTGGCCCCCTTTAATTGGACCGGACCGGTTATCTCGGTATAATTGTTATTTATTAACCTATATTGCAAGCCCATTTTGCCTAAATTTTCTAAATAATTAAGTCTATTTTCAAACATCTCTTCCTTAATTATCGACACCCCCCTCGCGTTCGCAGCAAGAAGTGACATCGGGGATTGCAGATCGGTTGGAAATTCCGGATACGGCCCGGTTTTTATTTTAAATGGCTTGTAGATATCTTTTCCCTTGACCAAACAAACGCCATTTTTTATTTTTATCGTTACGCCACATTGTCTTAGGACATCTATTAAAGACCCGACCTGGTCCTGCCTGAATGGCTCTATTTCTCCTTCACCGCCAGTAGCTGCAAACGCAATTAAAAACGTACCGGCTTCAATGCGGTCAGGCATCACCTCGATTTCTTGCAGTGATAAATTTTTATTTCCCCAAACCTCAAAACACCTTTCGCCAATTTTTTTTATCTTTGCCCCCGCTTCATTTAAAATACCGATAAGGTGAATTATTTCCGGTTCAATAGCACAATTTGAAATTTCAACTTTTTGCTCCTGTGATGCTAAAAACAAAACAATGTTTTCGGTGGCAGAGACGCTTTTTTCAGCGAGTGTTATCTTGTTGTTTTTGATTTTGTCAATTGCGACAGAAACGACATCATGACAGCACGAAATCTCTGCCCCCAAATCAGCAAAGGCTCGCAGGTGAGTATCGATTGGCCTAAGCCCGATAGCGCAACCGCCAGGAAACGGGAGCTGAGCTTTTTTGAATTTGGAAAGTAGGGGACCCAGATAAACCACTGAGGCGCGCAAGCTTTTGGAGGCATTGCAAACAATGCTATGTGATTTGATGTTTTTTGAATCTAGCTTCAAGCTTTCCGCAAAATCTGCGCTTCCTCCCAAAAAACGAAAAATCTCTATCTGTGAGGCAATATCCTTTATTTTGGGAACATTTTTTACTTTTACGGGCTTATTTAGGATAACTGCCAAGGGAATTATCTTAAGCGCCTCATTTTTCGAGCCGCTCACTTTTACTTTGCCGCTTAGTTTTATTGGCCCGGTAATATTAAATTGTTCCATATTGATTGATTTCATTGTATAATCAACCTGTAAAAAAATAAAGGGCTATGACCAAAAAAGATATATTTTTTAAGGTTTCTTTTTATGTTCTCGCAGCGATAATTTTTGTATTTTGCGCCATCATTGTAATCTCTTTTGCCGCTGGTTACAAAATAGATTTTCAAAACCTCAAGGTATCTCAAACCGGAATTGTCATAGTCAAAACTGCCAATCGCCTTGGTGACATCTATATCGATGGCCACAAGAAGGGGGACGGTAGAGTTATTTTACGGGGACTCAATCCCGGACATTATGATCTTAGAATCACCAAGGATAATTATCAATCCTATACCGAAATATTCTACCTCAACCCGGGCGAAGCAAAAATTATTGATAATGTTGTTTTATTTTTGGACTTACCTGAAATTAAGGAATTAAATGATCGCAATGACATTCCTTTCGATAAATTATCCGATACCGCAGGAATTACATTCAACCATAACGAACTTTTTGTCAATGGTAAGTTTTTATCACGTTTTGAAGGCCAAGTCAGCGATGCGTGCTGGTATCCGAACGAACGCTACATCGGGTTAAGTGTCAATAATCATTTTCAGATTATTGACATAGAAACTCTGCATACCTATCCTTTGTTTGAAAAATTTTCGACCGAACCAGTTCTTTTTACCAACTCCGGAAAATCCGTTTTATATAAGTCCAATGATAAAATATATAGCGCGATAATAAGATGAATAGCTACAAAATTCTCGGGGTCAACGTTTCAGACACTACCTTTAATAAAATAATCGACGCAATAGGCGAGGCAATAAAAAATAATCATAAAATTCAAATTTGTACCACCAATAATGAGTTTATTATTGAAGCAAGAAAAAATCATCATTTTAAATCGATTATCAACGGCTGTGATATTTCAACAGCAGACAGTACCGGGGTTGTCTGGGCAATAAAAAGAATATATGGTAAAAATATTCAAAAAATTCCGGGAGTTGATTTATTCGATAAAATTTGTGCAACTGCCAAGCTCCGACAATTCCGAATTTTTCTTTTGGGCGGGGAAAAATCAATTGCTTTAAAAGCCAAAAAAATCTTGCAGCGGCGTTATATCGGTTTGCATATTGTCGGATCTATCGATGGAATAAAAATCGATCCACGCGCTACTGATCAAAAACTTATTGCAACTATCAATAAGGCCAAGCCCGATATTGTCGCCGTTGCCTTGGGTGCGCCCAAGCAGGAAGAATGGATTTTTAAAAATAAAAAATTAATTCGCGCTAATGTTTTCATCGGCCTGGGCGGAACCTTTGATTATATTTCAGGCAAAATTCATCGAGCTCCCAAGGGTTGGCAAAATGCGGGATTAGAGTGGCTCTACCGCCTTTTTCATCAACCCGCAAGGATAGTGCGTATTCTAAAGGCAGTTGTCCTTTTTCCCGTTATCGTTGTCTTGAAAGCTAAGACCGAGGTTGACAATAACTAAAAAGTGGCTTATAATATGTTTTGAAGCGGCTTTGGGCCGCTTGTGTTATTAAAAAGGAGCATCATGGATATATCGGAATTTTTGTCAGCAATGCGCTTAATCGCGGAAGAAAAGGGTCTGAGTGAAGATTCTGTTTTGGAGGCGGTCGAATCGGCTTTGGCGGCTGCATACCGCAAGGATTACGGCGAACCGGGGCAGGCAATAAAGGTCAAGCTTCACCCTGAAAAAAACACCATGTCAGTATGGCGCGAATTTACAGTTCTTGAAAAAGATGAGGAGCTTAGTAATCCTGAATCACAAATTACTCTCAAGGAAGCTAAAAAATTAAAAAAAGATGCAAAATACGGCGATATTATTAAAGAAAAACTAAATAGCAAATCAGATTTTGGTAGAGTCGCCGCTCAGACCGCTAAGCAGGTTATTACCCAACGCCTGCGAGAAGCCGAACGCGATGTGCTCTACAAAGAATTCAAAGACAAAGAACACAAAATAGTTAATGGTACGGTCCAACGTCTTGAGGGTCAAAATGTCATAATCGACCTGGGAAAAATCAATGGAATGATGCTCATCAGCGATCAAATTCCCGGAGAGCGCTACTATACCGGCCAGAGAATCAAGGTCTGGGTCCGTGAAGTTGAGGAAACAGCGCGCGGTCCTAGAATTCTCGCCTCACGATCCGATGTCGAATTTATTAAAGGACTTTTTGTCCAAGAGGTACCGGAAATAGAATCTGGTTCAATCGAAATTACCAGAATCGCCCGCGAAGCTGGTTCGCGTACTAAAATTGCCGTCTCGTCAAATGACGAAAACCTCGATCCCGTTGGTTCTGTAGTCGGACAAAGAGGGACGCGTGTCCAGTCGGTGTTATCTGAAATTCCCAACGAAAAAATCGATATTATTCTCTTTGAAGACGATGATGAAACGATGGTTAAAAATGCTCTTTCCCCGGCCAATATTGATAAAATTAAATTCAATAAAAAAAATAAAGTCGCGAAGGTTTGGGTTCCCCACGATCAGCTTTCTCTAGCAATTGGTAGAGGCGGTCAAAACGTCCGCTTGGCGAGCAAATTAACCGGATGGGAAATCGATATCGTCAAAGATAATAAAGATGTCAAGCCATCAGATTCCAGTCAGATCCAAGGCCAGGATCAAAATCAAACTGCTGAAGTAAAACCCAATCAGAAAAAAAATTCAGACAAACAAAAAGATCAAAATAAAAATTAGTCAAAGATGTAAAAAAACCGATGAGTGAAATCTTCGACAAGTTTACCAAAAACGCGCGACTGGTCTTGACCGAGGCGCAACGAATCGCCCAAAAGGAAGGCGGACCGATAACGACCGAGGCCATTCTGCTGGCAATAATCGAAATACCCGGTACTCTTTCACATGATATTCTCAGAGAATACTCAGTTAATTTTGATCAAATAAAAATAATTGTCAGCTTAAATTCCAACCGTAAAAGAGTTCGTGAAAAAATATCAGATCACTCAAAAGCGGTTCTTAAATATTGTTTTGAATTAGCGGCCGAAATGGGACATTATAATATCGATTGTGAGCACTTATTAATCGCACTTTTAAGCAATAGCAACTATGGTAGCTACCAGGCCATCAAAAAAGTTGGAGTTGAGCCAGCAGAAATTAAAAATCAGCTTCTTGATATTTTTACTGACCTTAAAGAAATGGACAACATGATTAAGCGACAAACACCCGGAACAAAGCCACCGCTTGAACAGGTCTCGGAAATACCAGATATTATCAGTTCAGGCGATATTCAACCCAACCTCGCCCGATCGCCCCTGCTACACGGTCCCAAAACAATGCCCAAAAAAAAGGCGATTGACTATTTCGCCACTAATCTCGTCGAAAAAGCGAGATCGGGACTGATTGACCCGACCTGGGGAAGAGAAAGGGAGATTGAGCGTTGCATTCAAATTTTATTAAGAAGGACTAAAAATAACCCCGTTTTTATCGGCGAGCCGGGGGTTGGGAAAACCGCCATCGCCGAAGGTATCGCCACGCGCATCTCCAAGGGTTTTGTACCAGATAAATTAGCGAATAAGAAAATTTACCAGATCGACCTTGGATTGATGGTCGCCGGCACAATGTACCGAGGCCAATTCGAAGAACGCCTTAAAAAGGTTATCTCCGAAGTAATTGCCGACAAAAATGCCATTATATTTATTGATGAGCTCCACTCAATTGTCGGCACCGGCAGCGCCGAGGGTTCGCTTGACGCCGCAAACATTTTAAAACCCGCCCTTTCCAAGGGAGATATTCGCCTGATTGGAGCAACCACTGTTGATGAATACCGTCGTTATTTAGAAAAGGACTCTGCTCTCGAGCGTCGGCTGCAACCAATTTTAGTAAATGAACCGACCATAGCCGATACGATCGAGATATTAAAAGATTTACGCCCAGCATACGAGAAACATCATGGTGTGACAATTACAGATAAGGCCATTACAGCAGCGGCCAACTTATCAACGCGATATATTACCAGTCGTTTTCTTCCCGACAAAGCAATTGATCTTATTGATGAGGCCTCGTCGGCTAAAATAATTCAATCATTGGGAAAAACCCAGACAAAAAGATTTGCCAAACTCAATAAAGAACTTTCCGAATTAATTATCTTAAAAGAAAAATACATCTCGACTGAAAATTTTGAGCAGGCGGCCCGAATCAAGTCAAAGGAAAAAGGGGTCCGCCTCCAGCTTGATGAAATCAGCAAGGGCAAAAAACTACCCCGCAAACCAAAATTATCGGACAAGGACATCGCCAAATTAGTTTCCGATATTACCGGCATTCCGTCCGGCGATCTCTCCGAAGAAGAAACAAAAAAATATTTATCGCTTGAAGGCGATCTTTCTGATTTTATTGCCGGACAAAAGAAGGCGATTAGCGATGTTTCTCGGGCCCTGCGACGCAACCGCTCCGGCATCGGTAGAGATAATAAACCGATCGGTTCATTTATCTTTTTAGGCCCAAGCGGTGTCGGCAAAACAGAACTGGCCAGAATTCTTGCCCAAAAAATATTTTTGTCGGACGACGCCCTTGTCAAAATAGATATGTCCGAGTTTATGGAAAAACACAATCTCTCGCGCTTAGTCGGCGCACCGCCCGGTTATGTCGGATTCGAAAACGCCGGAAAATTAACCGAGGCGGTGCGCCTGCGCCCATATTCTATTATCCTTTTTGACGAAATCGAAAAAGCCCATCCCGATGTTTTTAATATTCTCTTGCAAATTATGGACGACGGTAAACTCACCGACGCCAAAGGAAAAACGATTGATTTCACCAACACTATTATTATTATGACCTCGAATCTTGGAATGGATAAATATCGCAAGGTTTCGAAATTTGGTTTTGATACAAGTGAATCCGAGAACAATGAAAAATTAGAGAATATTATTGAAAAGGATTTATTTGAAAATTTTCGCAGTGAGTTTATTAACCGGATCGACAAAATTGTCATTTTTAACCCGCTTACACGCGATGACCTTGAAAAAATTGCCCGCATTCAGCTTGAATATCTAAAAGACAAGCTTGCGAAAAAGAAAATTATTTTAAAATGGACGAGGGGTGTTATTACATCGCTCTGCGCCGACATTGATGATAAAAAATTCGGCGCGCGGCCTTTAATTAGAAAAATTACGGAAAAAATAGAAGATAAAATTAGCGATGCCATCATTGCCAACGCTAAGGCAAAAAAAATTAATATTTCCTCAAGCAGTAATGATTTCAAAATTAGCACAAAGTAGATACAAACTCACAGAATCCTGCAGAAAATATTTGAGCAAAGCTGATTTAAAGTTAGTCGAGGAGGCAATCTCTTTTACAATTATGGCGCACGAGGGACAATTGCGAAAATCAGGCGCCCCCTATGCCGTTCATCCACTTAATACCGCTTTAAATTTATCCAAGCTCCATCTCGATAAAACCGCCGTGATCGCTGCTCTTCTCCACGACACTCTCGAGGACACATCGGTCAAACCGCAAATGATTAGGCGACGCTTCGGTGGCGATGTCCTCGCCCTCATTGAGTCAGTCACCAAGCTTGGTCGTGTGCGCATCAAAAAAAGTTGGTTTCCCTTGTCCCGAGTTAGAAGAGTCGATATGAGTGAATTTGAGCGTCAAGTCGAAACCCTGCGTAAAATGCTGATTGCGGTAGCCAAGGATGTTCGAGTGATTTTAATTAAGCTCGCCGATAAAATATATAATCTTGAAACATTAAGTCACCTCGAGGAGGATAAACGCGAGCGAATCGCCAAGGAAGCAATTGAGATTTACGCCCCGATTGCCGGTCGCCTCGGTATGAACGAGTGGAAAGACCAACTGGAAGATTTGTCGTTTCCCTATGTATACCCTGACGAATACAAAAAACTGCGCAAGTATGCCATTCCCGAAATTAAAACTCGCGAAAAATATTTACGCAAATTGCAAACTCGGGTGGAAGAGATGCTCAATCAAAATGATATTAAATATCGCATTCTTTTCCGCGCCAAGCGCTGGTATTCCCTGTTTAAGAAATTGAAAAAATACGACGACGATCTTTCCCGAATTTACGATCTGGTTGCCTTAAGAATAATTGTCAACTCCATCGAGGATTGCTATAGCGTCATGGGCTTCATTCACAGCCGCTGGAAACCCCTGCCCGGAAGGATTAAGGACTACATCGCGATGCCCAAACCGAACGGTTACCAATCACTTCACACCACCGTTTTTTGTGAAAACAATGAAATTGTCGAATTTCAAATCAGGACGGAACTAATGCACTACCAAGCCGAATACGGAGTCGCCAGCCACTGGATTTACGATACCGAGAAAAAATCGCGCCGGCCCAAAAAGCGCGAGGTTGAGTGGCTTAAGGAATTTTCCAAATTTCAACGCACCATTTATTCAGCCGAGGATTTGGCCAAATCCCTCCAGCTCGATGTTTTTCAGGACCGGATTTTTGTCTTTACTCCCAAGGGTGATGCCAAGGACCTTCCCATTAATTCGACTCCGGTTGACTTTGCTTACAGCATTCATACCGACATTGGCAATCACACCGCTGGCGCAAAAATTAATAATAAAATCGCTTCACTTCACACTAAACTGCAAAATGGCGACATTGTTTATATCATTACTTCAAAACGGGCCAAGCCGCGGCGTGATTGGCTGGAATTCGTCGTGACCGAGATGGCCCGCACCCATATCAAAAAACAAACTCGCTAACTCTTTAAATCAATTCATATTTCTGCTAGGATTTTAGCGATGATCCAAAAACCGCGCGGCACGAGAGATTTTCGAGCAGATGATGCGCTCTATAGGGAAAGCGTCACCTCTGCTTTTATTTCGTTTGCCCAAAATATGGGCTATACACCATGCCAGCCCCCGATTTTTGAAGAAGTTGGGTTATTCAAGCGCGCGGTCGGGGAGAGCTCCGACATCGTCCAAAAAGAACTTTTTTATCTAAAAGGTGACGATACAAAATACGCTTTGCGCCCCGAGCTAACAGCCGGGGTCGTGCGCGCGCTTATCGAAGCGGGTATAAAGTCAATGCCGAAGCCGGTTAATGTTTATACTATTGGAAGCGTTTATCGCTACGAGAAACCACAAAAGGGGAGATATCGCGAATTTGTCCAGTTTGATTTAAATACTTTTAGCACGCAAAATGCTTATGCCGATGCCTATTTTATCGCCAGTATTTATAATTTCCTCAAAATCGTCATTGGCACAGATGTCAAAATATATCTCAATACCCTCGGCTCGATCGAAACCAAGCAAAAATTTGCGATAAAGCTGAAGGATGCGATCGGGAAAGGTGCCGACAAACTTTGCTCTAATTGTAAGGCGAGAGTTAGCGCAAATCCGCTCCGCGTCTTGGACTGCAAATTAGGATGTAAAACAAATATTGAAAATGCTCCACAAATTTCGGATTTCTTATCCAGTGACGAAAAAGAATATTTTGCCAAACTTACAGCATTTCTGAAAAATAATAAGGTTAATTTTGAAATTGATACAAGCTTAATGCGTGGACTTGATTATTATACTTCGGTAGTTTTTGAAGCGACCATGCCTGACGACAGTTCCCGCGCGGCGGTTCTAGCCGGCGGCGGACGCTTTGACGGTTTAGTGGCGCAGCTTGGCGGACCGGAAATCGGCGCGATTGGAGTCGGTCTCGGGCTCGACCGCATCGTCGAAAATGCCATATCTAAAAAAATTATTCAAAAATGCGAATATATTATTTGCCCCGTTTCAAGCGAGTTTGAACAAAGTACCTACACGATCGCGCTTCAACTAAATCAAAAGGGGAAATCCGCGCGCGTTTCAACTGTTTATAATCTCACTCAATCACTTTCCGATGCAGTTAAATCGTCTTGCCAATATGCCATCATTGTTGGCGAAGAAACCAAAAACAACAAAGTTTTACTCAAAGATCTAATTAACAATTCACAAGAAGAAGTTTCGATAGAAGAACTATAATGTCAAAGTCAGTTCTTTAAAATGTTAGAGCCCCCGTTGCTTGCGTACTGCAAGCGCTGGAGGCTCCACTGACAGAATACGTCTTGTGTCTATCACCCCGTGATGCCAACAGCTTGCTTCCAAGCAGCCAGCTCCTCGAGAGTGATAACTCGCCCGTCATACATGAACGTGGTTCCTAAAATCTCATTCTCGCTACATGCCGCGAGAAGCGTCGGCAGCTGCCTGTAGTCACCCTCCATACAGGCGCTCGCTATCGACACTGCCAGGTGGCGAAGTTGATACTTGTCGTGTTCGAGAAGTGCTTGCTTCTCGGCTAGACCCCTAGAGCTCTCGACCTCCCGCTGGTACCATTGACGGAACCACTCCTGCGTTACCTCGAGAACCTCGTATGCCGAGACATTCGCAAGCACAAGCATCTCGGCGGCCGTAGGCGGGCAGATGGTCTCAATGTTCTCTACGGCTATTGGTAGGTTCTCACGTCCATATGCCTTGCCTTTCTCCATCGTGACTTTTACGATCGCCCATCGTGGCGCCTCAACCTTGTCCCTCTCGGTCGTGCCGTTCGGGTCGATGATCGGTGAGGTGATTCCCCACTTGACATGCTTTCCACCAACCCCTCGATAGATCTGGTCGCACGACATCTCAACCTTCGGCTTGAGCGCACCGTCGAAGCGCACTTGTGTGCTTCGCAATGTCACTGAGCCAGAATAACCGCTCTCCCTGAACCTCTCGCTGAAGAAGATGGGTGAATGCAGGTCACGGATCGCCGTCCTTCTTGCATTCTTACTCCACCCAACCGTGCAACGGACTACCTCGAGCCTCCCCAAAACGAAGGGGAGCAGGTCGTCGTACTCAAGAAGCGCTTGCACGATCATTTCGTCCGGTTGTACTGGTTTGGTCTGCGCATCTTCGCTTCTGGCGCAACCATTTCCTTCGGTCAAGGTCATTTCCCTCGACCTCCTCGTGTAAGATTCCCGTGGGTGACGTATCCCGTGGGTTAGCCAGATAATAGCAAACGACTCCGGATAGTCAAGAGTAAATCGGTACAAATCACATCTCAACCCGGCTAGTACATTTTAAAATGGAGATTGTAGGCTGAACCTACAATGTTCCGTACCCGGCATGGAACTATTGCGGTTAAGGGATATAATTGAAATATGCCAATTCGAAAAGAAGTTCCTACGAATGGTCAATATTATCACGTCTTTGTGAGATCAATTGCCGGATTTGTTGTCTTTAACAGTGAAAATGAGTATGGACGGATGAAGGAAGGTATTAATTATTATAAATATATTGATTTTAATATTAAATATTCAAGGCTCAAGAAGATGACGCTTGGTTCTCAGTTGGCAATGCTTGACGATCTCGAAAAAACGAGTGACAAGTTTATTGATGTGGTTTCGTATTGCCTTATGCCCACACACATCCACCTCTTGTTGAAACAGGGGTGCGACAACGGAGTTTCTATATTTATGAAAAAGTTACTACAGAGCTATTCTAATTATTTCAACATAGCCCATAGACGAAATGGACCACTTTGGGCCAGTCGGTTTAAAAATGTGTTAATAAAAAACGATGAACAACTACTACATCTGACAAGATATATTCATTTAAATCCAACCTCTGTGGGGTTGGTGAAAAAACCAGAAGATTGGAAATATTCATCCTACAGAGCATATATTACCGGAGCAGGCCTAGATCCTGAGATTATAGATTTAAATCCAGGCGAATATAAGGAGTTTGTTGATGATAGGAGAGACTATCAAAAAGAATTATCTAAAATCAAAGCTCTTCTGATTGACCACTATACCGGCTGAACCTACAATGTTCCGTACCCGGCATGAAACTGCAAAATCTAGTTAACATATTGGACTCCGCAGAGCACAAATAAGCGGAGCCCAAATGAAACAGATCTATCTTCAAAGTTACTTCAGAAGCGGTTATCATCGCCTCATGAATTATATCTATAATATCTCCAGTCACCCGAAGAGAGAGGAG
>Ga0265297_10007161_pt1 | contig 15618 bp, 17 predicted proteins | sample Munlanlwell13791_FD_192502 | JGI IMG/M metagenome (GOLD analysis project Ga0265297, IMG submission 192502) | Leachate microbial communities from a municipal landfill in Southern Ontario, Canada - Leachate well 137-91 | ecosystem: Engineered > Solid waste > Landfill > Unclassified | place... | reverse complement strand
CCTTTATTCGGGATCGTTTCAAGGCTGGCCGAGCAGAAAGGGTTTGATATCCTTGCCGAAGGCATTGATGAGATATGCAAGATGGGTATTCAAATGGTTATTTTAGGGACAGGCGACCAGAAGTATCATGATATTATGCGAGGCATGGTTGCTAAATACCCTAAAGTAATATCCCTGAACCTGAAATTCGACGACGTCTTGGCGCATAAGATTTACGCCGGAAGCGACATTTTTCTTATGCCCTCAAGATATGAACCCTGCGGTTTGGGTCAATTGATAAGTTTGCGTTATGGCGCCATTCCGCTTGTATTCAATACAGGCGGGCTTGCCGATACGGTAAATTCCGCTAACGGATTTATTTTTGACAGTTATTCAAAAGCAGGTTTGGTTAAGACAATAAAAAAATCGATAGCGGCTTTTAAGAAAAAAACAAGTTGGAGTAAATTGATGGTTAAGGCCATGAAATGCGACTTTTCCTGGGAAACCTCAGCCAGAAAGTATCTGGATCTGTATGCCAAAGCAAAAGCAAAGAAATAAGCTCGTAATCGGGTTAACCGGAAATTTTGGGAGCGGAAAAAGCACTGTCGCAAGAATATTTTCTGCTTATGGATCCAAGATTATCGATGCCGATGAAATAGCGCATAGTTGTTTCAGCCGGAAAAGCAAGGTTTATAAGAAAACAATTTCTATGTTCGGCGCTAAAATTCTTGCTTCGAATAAGAACATTGACCGGCAGAAGCTGGCAAGAATTGTTTTTGATGACAAGAAGCTTTTAGGAAAATTGAATAGTATGGTCCATCCTGAAGTGATTCGGATTATAAAATCAAAGATTAACAGCGAAAAGAAAGGAGTGATTGTTTTGGATGCGCCTTTATTGCTGGAGGCAGGTTTGGGGAATATAGTAGACAGGTTGCTTGTAGTAAAGGTAGCCAGGGACACCCGGATTAAGCGCCTGTTGAGGAAAATGTCTTTAAGTAGGGCGGATATTGCAAAGAGAATAAGATTTCAAATTCCCGATAACGCCAAAGCGCGTTTAGCGGATTTTATTATAGATAATAACGGCAGTTTGGCGGAAACAAGAAAACAGGTGAAAGAATTGATAATGAAATTAACCTCGCATCCTTCTGGGGTCGGGGTTAATTTTCTACCCCGTAAAAAACGGGAAAATTGAGGAGGAAGTTGTGGAAAAGTTAGATATAAAGAATTTAAAAGATATGAAAATAACTGAGCTTAACAAATTGGCCAAAGAGCTCAATGCCAACGGCACCAGCGGCCTAAAAAAGCAGGATTTGATTTTTAAGATATTGCAGGCTCAGGCGGAAAAAGAAGGGCTGATGTTCGGGGAAGGAGTTTTGGAGATTTTGCCTGAAGGATTCGGGTTTTTAAGGAGTCCAAATTACAATTATCTTCCCTGTCCGGATGATATTTATATTTCACCTTCGCAGATAAGAAAGTTTGATTTAAGGACCGGAGATACGGTTTCCGGGCAGATTCGTCCTCCTAAAGAAGGTGAAAAATATTTTGCCTTGCTTAAAGTTGAGGCTGTAAATTTCGAGAATCCGGAAGAAGTTAAAGAAAAAGTTCTTTTCGATAACCTTACTCCGGTTTATCCCAAAGAGGCATTTAACCTGGAGACCAAGCCTGATGAAATATCTATGCGCATAATGAGTCTGCTTGCGCCTATCGGCAAGGGCCAGCGCGGCTTAATTGTTGCTCAGCCTTATAGCGGCAAGACCGTGCTTTTACAAAAGCTGGCTAATGCCATAACTACCAATAATCCGGATGTAGTTATGATTGTTCTCTTGATCGATGAACGCCCGGAAGAAGTTACGGATATGCAGCGTCATGTTAAAGGCGAAGTCATATCTTCTACGTTTGATGAGCCGCCGGAAAGACATATACAGGTAGCTGAAATCGTTATGGAAAAAGCCAAGAGATTGGTTGAACATAAACGCGATGTGGTGGTATTGCTGGATAGCATTACGCGTCTGGCCCGCGCCTACAACTCGGTTGTGCCGCATAGCGGCAAGGTTCTATCGGGAGGCATTGATTCTAACGCCTTGCAAAAGCCAAAGAGATTTTTTGGGGCGGCGCGAGCGGTTGAAGAAGGCGGGAGCCTTACGATTATTGCCACAGCCCTTGTAGATACAGGAAGCCGAATGGATGAAGTTATATTCGAAGAGTTTAAGGGAACCGGTAACATGGAAACCCAGCTTGACCGCAATCTCTTCCAGCGCAGGATTTATCCGGCAATTGATATAAAGCGTTCGAATACGCGGCATGAGGAGTTGTTGGTTAAGCCAGACGTATTACAGAAGACCTGGATTTTGCGCAAAGTACTCAATGAATTGAATAACGTTGAAGCTATGGAACTTTTAATTGAGAAGTTAGGCAAGACTAAGAATAATGAAGAGTTCTTAAATAGTATGAATCATTAGTAGGATTGAAAGTTTAATGTCAAATGACAAAATTCGAAATTCAAAATAAATTCAAAGCTCAGATGTCAAGTATCAAAAAAAACATTTTATCATTTGGTATTTGTTATTTGTGCTTATTTTGAATTTTGGCCTTTGATATTAACAGTTTTACCTTTTACATTTTAACCCTAACTTAAAAGGAGGATTCAGATGAAAGACAAAGTGCATCCTAACTACAAAGAAGCTACGATCGTTTGCGCTTGCGGCGAAACAGTGCATACCCGGTCAACTAAGCAGGCAATCAGAGTGGAGATTTGTTCAAAGTGCCATCCGTTCTTTACCGGAAAACAGAAATTCGTTGATTCTGCCGGGCGCGTGGATAAGTTTATCAAGAAATACGGCAAGAAAAAATGACAAATGACAAAATTCAAAATCCAAAATAAATCCAAAGCTCGAATATAAGAATCCAAAACCAAGGTTTTGTCATTACGTACTTGTTATTTAAATTTATTTTGAATTTTGGGCTTTGACTTTTGGCATTAAATAACCATGCTTAATAAACTCGAAAAATTAGAATCTCGATACCGGGAATTAGAAAAATTATTATCTTCTCCCGAGGTGCTCGGCGACCGGGAGAAGTCCAATAAGCTGGCTAAAGAGCTTTCGGATTTAAAGGAACCGGTTTCATTGTTTCGTGAGCGGAAGCGGATTTCGAAAGAAATCCAGGAGATGGAACTTGTTTCCGGAGAGAAGCACGACAAAGAGTTTTTGGAGTTAGCCAAGCTGGAGTTGGATGACCTTAGGCTGAAACTTAAAGATGTCGAGGAAAGAATAAAAGAAGCTTTTACCGAAAAAGATAAGGACGCCGGGCGCGATATAATCGTAGAAATCCGGCAGGGTACAGGAGGGGATGAGGCCGGGCTTTTTGCCGCTGATCTTTACCGGATGTACTCTAAATACGCCGCCAGCAAGGGTTGGTCGCTGGAATTGATGTCGGCAGCTACCAATGAATCCGGTGGATTCAAGGAAGTATCTTTTGGCGTAAAAGGTAAAGACGCTTATAGCCGGTTGAAGTTTGAGAGCGGAGTGCATCGCGTGCAACGCGTTCCTACGACTGAGGCTCAAGGCAGGATACATACCTCTACTGCAACTGTTGCGGTTTTAGTCGAACCGGAAGAAGTGGACTTAGTGATTGAGCCCAATGACTTAAGGATCGATACCTACCGTTCAAGCGGTCCCGGCGGGCAGCATATGCAAAAAACCGATTCAGCCGTGCGTATTACGCATATTCCCAGCGGAGTAGTGGTTGCTTGCCAGGATGAACGTTCCCAGTTGAAGAATAAGAATAAGGCAATGCGAGTCTTGCGCGCCAAGCTCTTGGATGCCAAAAGAGAGGCGGAATCAAAGAGGCTTTCTAAAGAAAGAAAATCCCAGATTGGTTCAGGAGACAGGAGCGAGAAGATCCGCACTTATAATTTTCCGGATAGGCGGGTTACGGATCACCGCATAAATTTTACCACTCACCAATTGGAATCTATACTCGAGGGTGAGTTCGATGAAATTTCCGACGCCTTGATTAAAGCGGAGAAAGAAGCCAGGCAAAAAGCGCAAAATGAATGAAGCGGAGTTATTGTTTAGCGAGATTTTGGGCTGTGATAGAACCACGCTATATTTAGATAAAGCTAAAATTCTGGGCCATAATGAACTGGCGTTTATTTCATCCGTTTTAAAGAGAAGAATAAAGGGGGAGCCTATTCAGTATATATTGGGAAAAACTGAATTTATGGCTTTAAAGTTAAAAGTAAATCAAGATGTTCTTATTCCTCGTCCCGAGACAGAAATTCTGGTCGAGACAACGTTGAAATATGCTGATAAGATAAGGCAGGCAGAGATTTTGGATTTGGGGACGGGGTCAGGCTGCATAGCCATATCTTTGGGTAAAATACTGGAGGGCGCGAAAATAGATGCCATTGATATTTCAGATAAAGCTTTGTCAGTAGCCGAAGAAAATGCAAGGTTAAACGGCGCAAAGATCGATTTTATCCAGAGTGATTTATTCGATTCGTTGGGCGGCAGGGAATATGATATAATTGTCAGTAACCCTCCTTATATTGCGGATGATGAAATAGGGAGACTGCAGCCGGAATTACAATTTGAACCAAGAATAGCTTTGGCCGCAGGGGTTGACGGATTGGATTTTTACCGCCGCATAAACTTGAAAGCATCCGGTTATTTGAAAAAAAACGGTTTTTTGATTATGGAGATTGGTTTTGGCCAAGCCGGTCATTTGGTGGGGTTATTTAGCGAATCAAATAAATTTAAAGTAGTTGAAACGGTTAAAGACTATAATAATATAGAGAGAGTAATAGTAGCGCAAAAGGTTTAATGACCAATGTTCAAGTTTCAATGCCGAATGAAATCCCAATGATATAATTTTCCAGTTGGGACTTGGTGATTGGGTATTAAGGAGAAAAATGGATAAATTGATTATTGAAGGCGGTGTAAAACTTAAAGGCGAAGTTACGGTTTCAGGGGCAAAGAATGCCGCCTTGCCTATATTGGCAGCTACCCTTCTTACTGATGACGCTTGTCTGATCAAGGGGGTTCCGGATTTACGCGATACCAACACAATGGTTAAGATACTGCGTTCATTAGGCAAGGATGCGGATTTAGAGAGGGGAGTAGTTTCGGTAAGCAGTCTTAAAAAAACAAGTTACGTTGCGGATTATAAGTTGGTTTCAACTATGCGCGCGTCCTTTTGTGTTTTGGGGCCGCTTTTAGGAAAGCTTAAAAAAGCGAAGGTTTCTCTCCCTGGGGGCTGCGTTATCGGAGTCCGTCCGGTTGACCTGCACTTAAAAGGGATAAAGGCTTTGGGTGCCGATGTCAGCGTAGATTCCGGTTACGTAATTGCCAAGGCTTCGGAATTGAAAGGTAAGCATATTTATTTGGGTGGGGTTTATGGCTCATCTGTTTTAGCCACGGATAACGTAATGATGGCTGCGGTGTTGGCTGAAGGTAAGACTGTGATTGAATCAGCAGCCTGCGAGCCCGAAGTCGAGGATTTAGCGGAATTCCTGATTAAGATGGGAGCTAAAATCAAGGGGCACGGCACTCCTATAATTGAAATAGAAGGCGTAAGGCATTTGCATGGCGCTACCCACACGATTATCCCGGATAGGATAGAAGCCGGCACAATGATGCTGGCTGCTTTAGCCACCAAAGGAGACATTCTTATAAGAAATGTTTTATATAAACATCTAGGAGCGCTTATTGACAGGCTGGAAGAAGCAGGCGCCTCTATTGTTAAGATGGATAATTCCATACATATGCGCTATAAGAAACCGCTTAATGCTATAAATATAAACACGCTTCCATATCCGGGTTTTCCCACCGATATGCAGGCTCAGATGATGGCGCTTATGAGCATAACTCCCGGAATAAGCCTTATTAACGAGAAAATATATCCGGATAGATTTATGCATGTTGCCGAGCTTAACCGTATGGGAGCGCGTATTCAAAGAGAGGGTCCGCATGCTATTGTCGAAGGCGTAGAAGTCCTTTCCGGAGCTCCGGTAATGGCTTCGGATTTACGCGCCTCCGCCTGTTTAGTCCTTGCCGGTTTGGCTGCGGAAGGAAAGACTTCCATATCAAGAATTTATCATTTGGAGCGCGGATATGAAAATATCGAAGAAAAACTGGAGAAATTAGGAGCTAAGATTTGGAGAGAAAAAGAATAATAAGCTAATGACAAAATTCAAAATCCAAAATAAATCCAAAATTAAAATGTCAAAATCCAAAACCAGGGTTTTGTCATTTGGTATTTGTCATTTGTGTTTATTTTGAATTTTGAGCTTTGGTCTTTGACATTAATAGTTTTGTTTTTTTGAATCTTAGGTTATAGTTTTTCTTTTACGTTTTAACTTTTGAGCTGTATTAAAAGGGGTATAGATATGATTCTAATGATCGATAATTACGACTCTTTTACTTATAACCTGGTGCAGTATTTGGGTTCGCTTCGTCAGGAGGTAAAAGTTTTCCGTAATGATAAGATTACGATTGAGCAAATAATAAAACTGTCTCCCGAAAAAATAGTTATTTCTCCCGGGCCGGGACGCCCTGAAGAAGCCGGGATATCCTGTGAAGTGATAAAAAGATTAGCCGGCAGAATTCCTATTCTGGGAGTTTGTCTTGGACATCAGGCTATAGGGTATACTTATGGAGGCAAAATTGTTAATGCCAAGAAGCTTATGCATGGGAAAACCTCCATGATTTATCATAACAGCCGGGATATATTTAAGGGGCTTGCCAATCCTTTTGAAGCAACGCGGTATCATTCTTTGCTCGTAGATAGGAGCAGCTTGCCTGAATCGCTGGAAATAACTGCTTGGACTAAAGAGAAAGAAATTATGGGATTGAAACATAAAAAGTATCTTCTTTGGGGGGTGCAATTTCATCCCGAATCTATTCTGACAAAATGCGGTATGGATATTTTAGCCAACTTTGTTAATTTATGAGTGTAAATAGACTGATAAGCAAGCTTATCGCCAAGAATGATCTTGCAGTTAAAGAAATGCAGGAGGCGATGGACGATATATTGAGCGGGAAAGCCAAAACTCCCGAGGTCGTCGAATTTCTTACCTATTTAAATATCAAGGGAGAAACGGTCGAGGAGATTACCGTTGCGGCTGAAGCAATGCTCAAATACGTTGATCCGATACTGGTGGATAAGCCAAATATACTGGATACTTGCGGCACAGGCGGGGATAAATTGGGCACGTTCAATATTTCAACCGTCAGCGCTTTTGTAGCTTCAGGCGCAGGGGTTGTAGTGGCCAAACACGGTAATCGTTCTGTTTCGAGTATTTGCGGAAGCGCGGATATTTTGGAGGCTTTGGGCGTAAACATAAATATGGATAGGGATAAAATCAAAAAAAGCTTAGAAGAGATAGGAATCGCTTTTTTGTTTGCTCCGAATATGCATCGGGCTATGAAAAACGTGATGCCTGCGCGTAAGCAGATTGCCGGAAAAACAATTTTTAATATTCTTGGCCCGCTCACTAATCCTGCCCGGGCCACAAATCAGCTGATCGGAGTTTATTCCGCTAAGTGGGTTCCTATTCTTGCGCGCGTCTTGAATAATCTGGGCTCTAAACACGTTTTAGTCGTGCATGGAAGCGATGGTTTGGATGAAGTTACTAATACAGGCAAAACCTTTGTTTCCGAGTTGAATCGCGGCGAGATAAGAAACTATGAAATAGCCCCGGAGGATTTCGGATTTAAGCGCGCTCGTATCGAAGACTTGTCCGGCGGGAGTTTATTTGATAATGTGCAGATAGTCCAGGGTATTCTGGATGGCAAAGACGGTTTTAGGCGCGATATAGTATTGTTGAATGCCGGGTGCGCTATATATGCCGCAGATAAAACCGTTTCGATTAAGGAAGGGGTAAAATTGGCCGCTCAGTCGATAGATAGTAAAGCAGCGTTAAGAAAACTGGAATTGTTAAAGGAGTATTCGAGGTAATGGCAAAGACGGATATTTTAAAAGAAATTATCGCGAAAAAAAATGAACGTTTGATTTTGGCCAAACAGCAGTTTCCCGAAGAAGAATTAAAGGTTAAGGCGCAAAGCGTTGCTCCGGCGCGCAAGTTTATTGAAGCTATAAATAAACCTCGCCAAATTTCTCTGATTGCCGAGATAAAGAAGGCATCGCCTTCCGAAGGGGTGATTCGTCAGGATTTCAATTATATGGATATCGCCCGGGCCTATCAGGATGCCGGAGTGCAGGCTATATCGGTTTTAACCGAAGAGGATTATTTTCAAGGGAGCCTTGCGTATATCAATGAGATAAAAAATACCGTTGAGCTTCCCGTATTGCGAAAAGATTTTATAATCGATCCGTATCAGGTTTACGAATCCCGTTTTTACGGTGCCGACGCCATACTGCTTATAGCCGGGTTACTTACGCAGTGCCAGATAATTGAGTTCGCAGCTTTAGCTGGCGAGTTAGGCATGGATGCCTTGATTGAGGTCCATGACGAAAAAGAATTAAAGAAGGTGTTGAAACTAAAGGGGATTTCGCTTCTTGGGATAAATAACCGCAATCTGCGGACTCTTGAAGTTGACCTTAAGACCACCGAAAGATTGTATACCTTGATTCCTAGGGATAAGACTGTAGTGGTAGAAAGCGGATTGAAGACTTACCAGGATATTTTGTTTCTGAAGATTTTAGGGGTCAATGCGGTTTTGGCCGGTACGGTCTTTATGCGGGCAGAAAACATTGCCGGCAAAGTTGAAGAGTTGATGGGATGGTAATGGTTTTTGTATGGTTAAAGTAAAGATATGCGGGATAACGAATTTGGAAGACGCGTTAGCCAGTTTTTTCAGCGGAGCCGACGCCATAGGTTTTGTATTCTACAAAAAAAGCCCCCGTTACATTGATCCGTCAAAGGCAAGGAATATTTCGCGTATCCTTCCTGAAAAAATTCTCAAAGCCGGTGTCTTTGTCGATGCAAAGGAAAAAACAGTAAAGAAGATAGCCAGGCTTTGCAATCTGGATATGCTGCAATTTCATGGCAGCGAATCATCTGGGTATTGCAGGAAATTCAAGGGCTACAAAGTTATCAAGGCTTTTCGGGTTAAAAAAGAGATTAATTCAGAAGAGATAATGAAATATGGGGTTTTTGGTTATCTGTTCGATACTTTTTCTAAGAATAAAGCCGGCGGCACAGGAAAAAAGTTTAACTGGAATTTATTGAAGAATATGGATAAAATAAAGGGTCAGGTTTTTTTGTCCGGAGGGTTAACCCGCGCGAATGTAAAAAGCGCTATAAATAAACTTCAGCCGGATTGGTTGGATGTTTCCAGTTCCGTGGAGCATAAACCCGGCAAAAAGAATCGTCAAAAGATTCTAAAGTTTATTGAGGCGGCCAAATGAAAAAATGCCCGTTTTGCGCCGAAGAAATCCAGGATGAAGCGTTAAAATGCAAGCATTGCGGAGAGTTTTTAAGGAAAAAGAAGAAATGGGTTAATTGCCTTTTGGGCTGCCTGGTTGGTTTTGTTGCGTTTATAATATTTATAAATATTTTTGCGGCTTTAGCCTTTGTTCTAATCAAAACTATATTTTTTTCAGTATTTTACCCTTTAGGCCATAATACGCAGGCGTTTCCCGCTCCTAGCCTGGGCGGGCCGATATGGAATGACCTGATCGAAGGCGTAAAGATATTCTGGGAGAGGATTACTTTATAAATGAAGAATTTACCGGATAAATTCGGGCATTTTGCAGAATTTGGCGGCAGGTTTGTGCCAGAGACTCTTATTTTTGCTCTTGATGAGCTGGAAAAAGAATATAAAAAGGCCAGGAGGGATAAAAAATTTCATGCCGAACTAGCTTATTATTTAAATGAATACGCCGGAAGGCCCACGCCTTTATATCTAGCCAGGAAGCTAAGCAGTTATTTTGGTATTGATAAAATATATCTTAAGAGAGAGGACCTCTTGCATTCGGGCGCACATAAAATTAACAATACTTTAGGGCAAGCTCTTTTCTGTTTGCGGATGAAAAAGCCCAGGGTAATCGCTGAAACCGGCGCAGGCCAGCATGGCGTTGCTACCGCTACAGTTGCCGCTCTTTTTGGGCTAAAGTGCGATATCTATATGGGCCAGGAAGACATGTCTCGACAAGCGCCGAATGTTTTTCGTATGCAATTATTGGGGGCAAGGGTGATTCCGGTAAAAAGCGGTTCCAAGACCTTAAAAGACGCAATGACCGAAGCGCTGCGCGACTGGGTAACTAATGTGCGCGATACGCATTACATAATCGGGACCGTTGCCGGGCCGCATCCCTATCCTGCCCTGGTGAGAGATTTTCAGTCGGTTATCGGCAAGGAAGCCGGGCTCCAACTCAAGAAAAAAGGGATTGATTTGCCGGATTATTTGGTTGCTTGCGTTGGCGGGGGAAGCAACGCCCTCGGGTTATTCTATCCATTTTTTAACCATAAAAAAGTTAAGTTTATCGGAGTAGAAGCAGGGGGCAAAGGCTTATCCGCCGGTAATCATGCGGCTACGCTGGTAAATGGCGATATTGGTGTTTTACATGGATCGAAGTCAGGGCTCCTGGAAGATAAGTTCGGCCAGGTTAATTCTACTCATTCGATTTCGGCCGGGCTTGATTATCCGGGTGTTGGCCCGGAACACGCTTATTACAAGAAAATCGGGCGGGCCCGATATGTTTCAGTTAGTGATCAAGAAGCCTTGGAGGGGTTTAATCTACTCTCCAGGCTAGAGGGAATAATTCCGGCTTTGGAATCATCTCACGCTATCGCGTATTTAAAGAAGTTAGCTGGAAAAATCAGCAGGAAATCGACTGTTGTAGTTTGTCTTTCCGGCAGAGGGGATAAAGATTTAGGTATAGTAGTAGGCAGCAGGCAGCAGGATAGCATGCAGGAAAAACAAAAAAATGAATAGGATAGATGAGAAATTCAAAGAATTAAAAAAAAGCAAAAAGAATGCATTTATAGCGTTTATTACTGCCGGTTATCCGAATCTGGCTGTAACTGAAAAGCTTATCTATGAACTAGATAGAGCCGGAGTGGATATTTTAGAGTTAGGCGTTCCTTTTTCTGACCCGATGGCTGATGGCCCGGTGATCCAGGAAGCTTCCCAGGAGGCCCTTAGGAAGAATACGCATCTGGTTGATATATTGAAATTGGTCAAGAAGGCGCGTAAGAAAGTGGATATGCCAATTTGCCTTATGACTTATTACAATCCGATATTTTGTTTTCCGGAAAAACAATTTATAACCAAGGCCAAGGCCTCCGGGGTGGACGGTTTAATTGTCCCGGATCTGCCCCCGGAAGAGGGAAAGAGCTTTATCCAGGCAGCCAGGGCAGTGGGATTAGACACAATATTTTTTCTTTCTCCGACCAGCAGCGCAAAAAGGATAAAGCTTATCTCGAGAATTTCCAGCGGATTCATCTATTATGTTTCACTAACCGGCGTTACAGGTGAGCGCCGTAATCTCTCCGGAGATATCCGTAAGAACATCGGCCTGATTAAACAATATACCAGAAAGCCGGTTTGCGTGGGTTTTGGGGTGTCAACACCCGGTCAAGCCCGGGAAATCCGGCGTTTTAGCGATGGAGTTATCGTCGGCAGCGCTATTGTGAAAAAGATAAAAGAGAACCTAGGTTCAGCTAATTTAGTAGAGAAGGTAAGTGATTTTGTAAAAAGGCTCAAGGCAGGTTAAATTACAAATGACAAAATCCAAAGCACAAAATAAATCTAAAATCAAAATGACAAGCATCAAAATAAAGGTTTTGTCATTTAAAATTTTAAATTTAAGTTTATTTTGAATTTCGAGCTTCGTCATTTGACATTAAAAAGATATGTATAAGAAAACAGTTTTAAATAATGGTTTAAAAATTATCAGCCATAGTATGCCTAGCCGCGAGTCCGTAGCTCTTGGTATCTGGATAAATGTGGGAGGTCGGTATGAGAACTCCGGCAATAAGGGCATTTCGCATTTTTTAGAACATCTTTTATTCAAAGGCACAAAAAAATACTCTTGCCGTAAACTTAAGGAGTCAATCGAAGGGATAGGCGGTTCGTTAAACGGTTTTACTTCCGAAGAGGCCACTTGCTATTTGGTCAAGGTTCCCGCTGTTCATATTAATACCGGTTTAGGGATTTTGTCGGATATGGTGATAAATCCTACCTTGCCCTCAGCTGAAATTGAAAAGGAAAAAACGGTTATTCTGGAAGAACTGAAGATGTATAGGGATCTTCCCCAAAGCTATGTATATGAGCTGTTGGATGAATTGCTTTGGCCGGATCAGCCTCTGGGAGAACCGATAATCGGCACAGTTGAATCCGTAAACAATATTGTCCGCAAACAGTTATCGGATTTCCGGCAAAAACATTATACTGCTTCTAATATCGTGGTGAGCGCCTGTGGCAATCTTGATTATGGTAAACTGGAACACGCCGTAAAAAAAATATTTTCCGGTTTTAAGCGGAAGAAAAGCAATATTTTTCTTGCGGTAAGAGAGGCGCAAGAGAAGCCGGGTTTAAAAGTCCTTCTTAAGGATACTGAACAAACCCATATGGCTTTAGGTTTTAAAAGTTTCAAGAGAGACCATCCATTGAAACACGCCCAGGGCCTCCTTCATGTAATATTGGGGGCGAATATGTCCAGCCGGCTTTTTAATGAGCTGAGGGAGAGGCGCGGTTTAGCCTATGAGATAGGGACAGTTATTAAGCGTTTCCAGGATACGGGCGCTTTTGTCGTGCATGCCGGAATTGATAACAAAAAGGTTTTTGAATCGATCAAGCTGATTTTAAATGAGCTGAATAAGATTAAAGCGAGTATGGTAACCGACGCCGAACTTAAGCGCGCCAAGGAATTTTATATTGGCCAGCTCAAATTGGCGCTGGAGGATACCCTGGAGTATATGCTTTGGATCGGAGAAAGCACTCTTTTAGCGGACAAAACCTTTTCTTTGGGGGAGATTATTTCTGAAGTGAACTCTGTGGATAAAGCAGCCATACGTAAGACTGCGCGCAAAATATTCAATGCCAAAAATATCAATTTAAGCCTTATCGGTCCATTAAAAGGCATGGAAGAGAAGATACGGTTATCTCTTTGCCAGATAAAGTAGGGAGATGGAAATTGTAGGCACGATAATTTTATTCCTGGTTTTGGCTGCTTTCTCTTTTTTCTTTGCCATATCCGAGACCTCGGTTATAGCTCTAAGTAAAATCCGCCTGCGCCATATGGTTTCTAAAGGCGTAAAGAGGGCCAAGGATATTCAAGCTTTGACCGTCAGGATGGATAGATTTATCGCCGCTATCCTGGTGGGAAATAATTTCGTGAATACCGCGATGTCTGCGATTATAACGGCGGTTTGCATCCCCGTATTTGGTTTTAGCTGGGGCACGGCTCTGGCTACCTTTTTTACAACTTTTTTCGTCCTTATATTCTGCGAGATAACCCCTAAAATACTGGCAACAAAACATACGGAAAGGTTTGCTCTTGCGGTCGGGCCGTTTATGGGAGTGTTGATTAAAATATTGAATCCTGTTACCGGCTTCTTTATAGCCATCAGTAATTTTATACTTAGGATATTGAATCTTGAGCCCCAGAAGAGGCTGCCGTTGATTACCGAAGAAGAGTTGAGAGTTATGATCGAAGTGGGAAAAGAAGAGGGCGTATTAAGCGATGAAGAGAGGAAGATGCTGCATCGTATCTTTGAATTCGGGGATACGAAAGTAAAAGATGTGATGGTTACAAAAGACAAGATGGTAGCGGTAAATATTAATATTGGGCCGGAAGAGTTGTTGAATATATTCGTAGAAGAAGGGCATGCCCGGCTTCCCGTATATAACGGAATTGTGGACAATATCGTAGGGATAATTTATGCCCGGGATCTGCTTTATATCTTGAGGGATAAAGGATTGTTTCTTTTGCAGGATTTAGTGCATCAGGCGTATTATGTCCCGGAGAATATGCGGGTAAATGAACTTTTGAGGAAATTTCAGTCCGATAAGATCCAGATTGCCATTGTTTTAGACGGCGCCAATAAGACGCTCGGGCTTGTTACGCTGGAAGACCTGATTGAGGAAATTGTCGGGGAAATTGAGGAAAAGCATACCTCCGGGCAATTGCGTAAATAAAAATTGACCTTTAAGTCAGAAGTTGTATAATTAAAATAACAGCAGGTTCCACTAACAAGGAGGAAGAAATGGCGGAAAAAGGTTATTGTGTAAAATGCAAATCCAAAAAAGAAATGAAAGATGAGCAGAAAGTCACTATGAAGAATGGCCGTAACGCAATGAAGGGAAAGTGCTCAACTTGCGGCACAGGGATGTATAAGATTTTAGGCAAATAACCGCATTAAATAAAAAGAGGTTTTAACAATAGACACAAGAAAATTAGCTCAACGTATCGCAACAGCTGCAAAGTCTAAAAAAGCGCAGAAGGTGGTGATCTTGGATATGCGTAAGGTTGCTTCCTTCTGCGATTATTTTGTCATAGTCAGCGGCACTAGTTTGCGGCAGGTAAATGCCATTGCCCGTGGCATAGAAGATGATTTGGCGCAGGAAGATATAAAATCGCTTTCCAAGCTTTCCCGTAACGATGAATCAGGATGGGTGGCTTTGGATTTTGTTTCGGTAGTCGCGCATGTATTTTATAAACCGGTTCGCGAGTTCTACGCATTAGAACGCCTCTGGTCTGACGCAAAGAAAGTAGCCCTCCCGCGCAAGCCTCATTAAGATGAAAGAAAACATTCAGGAACAAATAATCAAGCTGGTGAAGCTGTCTTTGAGGGAATCAGGTTTGAATGATTCATCAAATGAGGCCCTTTATCTGGATATCCCGGCAGATAACCGCTTCGGAGATTTCTCCACGAACATTGCTATGCGTTTAAGCAAAGCTCTAAAAAGACCCCCCCGCGATATAGCTGTTAATCTGGTTGGAATTATGGAAAAAGAAGCGCGAAAACTTCCCTTAAATGAACATATAAAAGCGATTAAAGCCGAAGGCGCCGGCTTCATAAATTTTTATTTAAGCGAAACTTATTTACGCGGACAATTACAAAATATTCTAGATAAAGAAGCCGATGCTCTTCAGGCTGATATAGGCAAAGATGAACCTGTATTAATCGAGTTTGTCAGCGCAAATCCCACAGGTTCTTTGTCGGTCGCCCACGCCCGGCAGGCAGCAGTTGGCGATTGTTTAGCCAATATCCTGGATTTTTTGGGTTTTAAGGTCAAAAGAGAATATTACCTTAATGATGAGGGTAACCAGATAAATATTCTCGGTTCTTCCGTAGCGCTAAGAATGAAAGAGCTTGATGGCCAGGAAATCGAGTTCCCGGAAAATTATTATCAAGGCGATTATATCTACGAAATAGCTAAAATTGCCAAGCAAAAAAACATAAAACCGCAGGATTTAGGGGATTTTGCGGGAAATTATATTTTGGATATAATCCGTAAGGAACTGGATGATTTTGGGGTTAAATTCGACTGTTGGTATTCACAGAAAGAATTAGGAAAAAGCGGCAAGATTAAAAAAGCCTTTGAGTTCTTAAAGGAACAAGGATTTCTTTACGAGCAGGATGGCGCTCTTTGGTTCAAATCCACCGATTTTGGCGATGATAAGGACAGGGTAGTTATAAAAAGTGATGGTTCCTATACCTATTTA
>Ga0265297_10007160_pt1 | contig 15618 bp, 30 predicted proteins | sample Munlanlwell13791_FD_192502 | JGI IMG/M metagenome (GOLD analysis project Ga0265297, IMG submission 192502) | Leachate microbial communities from a municipal landfill in Southern Ontario, Canada - Leachate well 137-91 | ecosystem: Engineered > Solid waste > Landfill > Unclassified | place... | reverse complement strand
CATAATCTATTTTATTTCGTAAATCAGATCTCATATAAGCTTCTTCTATCATTCTAAACTTATCATTTGCCATTTTTACAATCTCTTCATATTTAAACATGCCGTCTCTAATTGAAGTTAAAAAATGCCTTTCTGGTCTCATTACTTTAACTTCTTTCTCTACTAAAGCGTCTAAACACATATTAAGCAACCTCATCATATGAGATGCATTCTTTGTACTATACCCGAATTTCCTAAACTCTTCTAATCTTTTCGGATTTTCATTCACCTTTTCATTTAATTTATCTAAACGATTTAATTGAGCAAATGCATACCCCCCAAAACTATGTTTTAATTTTTTTGATAGAAATTGATCTCTATTTTTAAATAATTTTGGCCAAATAAAGCTATCTCTATACACATATTGACTTGTCTCATGCCAAAGTAATTCTAGAGAATTAGGGTTTTGGTCAATCATTAATTTAAACCATTTTACAAAATTAAATACGGGTCCATCAATCAAATCCCCATTTCTCTTCTCAAAAACAGTTTGTTCAAATTTATTTAATCCCAATATGTAGCCGATGGGGGGTAGAACAATTCCCATAATATCATAATCACTATCTTTGGTTTGCACCCCATATGCGTGGCTACCAGCTATAGCTATACAAATTAAATAGTAATTATCCTTCCCAAATATGCTATCTAATCTTTCTTGTACAATTTGTCTAATTTTCATTTTATTTCTATCTGTTTTATTTCTCCACAATGAATACATTCTTTTACTATTACTCTTTTATAAACATTTCCAAATATAGTTCCTATATCTTGTGTCCCCTTTTGTATCCATTTATGATTACACCCTACTTTAGGAGCAGGAAAAGCTTTACCGCATTTTATACAATACTGATAATTTCCTTCTACTTTTCCTAATTTATGATTGCAAAATACCCACATAGTTCCCCCTTAAAAATAAAAACTATTAAATAATCCTCTTATTACTCTATCCCTTTCATATATGCTTATAGTCCTTTCTAACTCCTTTACTTTAAGTTGAAGGTATTTTATATGTTCTTCATATACTCCTTCCAATTCTTTTGTCTTAAGAGAAAAAGATTTTATCCCTTCTTCCAATGATTTTATTCTATCTTCGTCTATCTTCTGTATTTTTTCATAAAGTCTAATACTTTCCTCATAACTATTACATTTTTCTTTATATAACTCAATCATTTCTTCTTGTGCTTTAATGATTTTGTTAAGTCTAAGATTTTGTTCCATTAAATTTTCTTTTGCATTTACTGTAATTTTTTCTGCCATTTTTAATTCCACCATCCTTCTATATGCTTTTCTAGTGCTTTAAATAACAATTTCTTATCTCTTTGTTTAACATATTCTCCTATATCCCACAATATTCTTGTTTCTTTATCACATCGTCCTTGCTGTTCTTCTGTTTTTATTTTCTCTCTAGTCATAACACATTCTGTTTTAGAAATGTCTATAAAAATAAATTTGCCATATTTATTATACAATGTATTTTTAGGATCAAAGTACTCATTTTTTATTAATCTGTTTAAACAATTTATGCAAAATTGTAATTGCTTTACGGGAGATTTCATATCATGGTGTTTATCTCTTTCGTAGGAATTCTTCATATATTGCAATTTTACTTTTAATATCTTATATAAATAGACATGATCATCGTTCCTATCCCCCCAAATTACTTTAAAATATTTAATTAAATTTTGTACTCCATTAATTGCACAGTAATATAAATAGGAAATGCCATAGTCTCGAAAAAAGAAATATGCTCTTTTAAAAATATTCATATCTCTTTATACTCTTCATTGTCACAAGTTGCTCTTATAGTATACCCTATACCTTCATATCCTGTTATTGCACACCCATCTCCATATGCAGTAATTTTCCATTCAAAATCTTCCGGTTCTCTATCTAAATCATAAAAAGCATCGGATTGTGGGGAAAGACAATGTACCACTGCTCCTTGTTCTTCATAAGAAGAACTTATAAACTCACCTACATCCCATCCGGTTAAAACTTCTTTAAACTCTTTTTGTTTATGATGTAAAGGGTGTTTAGGACAAAAAATGCAATAACATTTAGTTTTCATGATTGCTCCTTTCTTTACATTTATTGCATCTATTTAATAATTCTTTTAGAGATTCTTCTCTATTAATTTTATAAGTTAAAATCTTTTCATTTAAATAAGATATATCTTTAATTATAGGTAATGAAGAATTATGTTTCATTCCTCTCCTCCCCAACTCTTTTGCTAAATCATTGTGCCTTTTAATCAATGATTTCACTTCTAAACAATTATTCTTAACATACCCATCCATTTTAAGTTGTTTATTTATACTTCCTACAAACATATGTATTTCTAAATGCTCCCCTAATAAATGTTGATTACATAAAATAGAAGGGGACACCATCCACATTCTCATCCTTAAAAATCCCCATCGGCTACTTGAAAAACTTTTAACCCCATTCTTCTCCACAACTCTACTACTTGATTTCTATCATCAAAAATTACTAATGGGTTATATTTTCCTCTTATATACTCATTAAATAATTCTTCTTTGACAATTGCATCCTTTCTCATATCCCCGGCTTTCCTCATATATAGCTGATCATACTCAACATCGTTTAAATCCAACCACTCTTTTGTTACTTCTTTAAATTTATCTGTCCTGCCTGATAGTATTATTATATGTAAATTTACAAAGTTTTCTTTCAGCACACTTAAAATTGGTTTGATTATTTCGTCAACTTTATCATCTAGAAAATTCCTATCATAAGGGTTGTTGTTTCCAAATTTAGCTAGTGTTCCGTCTAAATCACATATAATACAATCTGGAAGTAGTTCATCATAAGGGTATTCTTCTTGAGGTTTTAAATACTGATTATACATAGACTTAATTACTCTTTCCCCAACAGATCTGTTTCTTTTTAAATCCCTTTCAATGCATTCTTCTAAAGTAACTTCTTTGGTAAGATCTATTATTTGAAATTCTGCTTCGCATTCCTTTGCTATTTCTTTTAATTTAATTTCATGCTTAGGATGAAGGTTAGTATCTGTACATAATACATGTTTCCCTTCTTTTAGTGCTTCTACTATAATGAAATCTCTGACTTTTAAAATAAACTTTTCATTTTTACTAGACCAATTACTTTCATCTATCATTTCTCTCAAATCATCTTTGTTTACCCTTTTATAACATCCAGGATTCTTTTTCATTATCTCTTTAGCCTTCGTATCTTTCCCAGAACCTGGCAATCCTTTAAACATTATTAATTTTTTCATTTCCAATACCTACTGTGTTTAACAATTAATCCGTTTTTCTTTACTATTTTTTCTACTTGATTAGCTAATTCTTCAGGAACAAACCATAACTGTTCTTTCCCTAACCAATCTAAATAGGTTTGCCCTTTCTTTTCTATTTCTCCTAAAGTAACCTCCATGGTATAAATATACTTATTAGGAGTTTCATATAAGTAGGGGTAAGTTTTCACAGAATCATTAAAAAACTTAAACCATACTACTGTGGAATCCTGCGAAAAAAGAAAGACTGGAAATAAAAAGAATAAAGCCACTATAAATTTTTTCATATTCTCCTTTCCTTTATATTATACATTAGAAAGATATATTTCTTCTAAAATGTTTTCTATAAAAACACCCCCAACTTCCTCTAAGGGGATAAAATGTTTTGACCAATATACAGCACCTGTTATTTCAAAAAATCCTAAGTATACTTCTCCTTGTTCATCATCAAATTCTTCCACTGTTAGTACTTGTCCATATGTAGGGTCATTAAAAGAATGATTCCCTTCATTTTCATTTACACTCTTCCACAATCCTTTTTTTATGCACCTTACTTTTCCACCTACTTTAAACATACTTATTTCTCCTTTAATAAAAAAGAGTTGCTAATTACTTTAAAGGATAATCTTCCGTTATACGTGCCTCTAATATTGTTAAACTCATTAATTGATCTAAATACTAACCCTTCTCTTTTAGTATCTGCAAGAACTGATTTGCCATCTGCTAAACGTAATAAGTTTTCTATTAAAGATTTATTATTATCTTCTATCAATGATCTTAACGTTACTTCTCTATAAATTAAAGGAACCGTATCAAGTTCTAAATCCTTCATTAATAGGAAAAATTCTTCATAATTCAAATATCTTTTCTCATCTATATTGTAAGCATTAAAGAAAAATATATTTAAATCATTTAATCTATAAGGATTCTTTTGAACCCCTGGCCCAGATAGTTCTCCTTGTAAAGAAATATTATAAGGAAGAGAAGAAAGTTTTTCCGATAAGTGGAGTTTTTTAGCAGTTTTCCAATATCTATCATAGTCTCCGTTTACTAATTCTTCTTTTACTTCTAAATTTCTACTACATACTCCGAAAGCATCGTCTTTCTTATAACAGGTAAAGCTACTTCCATCTATTTTTTCTGTTACGTAATACACTTCATCTTGGTATTTATCTAAAACTCCTAATAAGTTTTGAGCTCTTTCTTCATCCGTCTTTGGAATAAACGCGGGAAAACTTCCTTTAGCATTTCCTGAATAAGAAACTTGGCTTTGAGAATCATATTTAGTAATTCCTAATAATTCTGTTACATCATATCCTATTTCAGAAATACAAATAGCATCCCCTAAGAATAAATTTATATCCCTTTTAGCATTCTCTATGTTAGAAAGTATTTTTAAAGGCAAGATCAATCCTTGACTAATTACTCCTCTCATTTTCATAGTTTTTAATCGGAATCCTTCTGTACCGTCTACTAACTTTTTATAACTGGATTTTCGAAGAAATTCAAACTCTGGTTTTATAGGAAGAAAACTATCTATTTCACAATAAATTACATAATCCCCTACTTTATAATTTTCATCTTTTTTAACAATAACTTCCCACCCATCTATCACTACTATTTCAATTTGATCTGCATCTGGAATAGGTTTAATCTCTTTAATTTTACGAATAGTTGCTAATTTTCTTTCTTGTTCCATATCCCATTTCCTCCCTTAATTCTTTATTTGTTTATCTTCTCGCACTACAGTATATCCTAATTTTCTGTAATGTTCCTCAAAATAATCAGCGCATGCTACCCCAGTAAAAGGAATCTTAAAATTATCTACTTGCAATACCCAACTAAATTGTTCATTAATAAGTAAACATGTTTTATTTTTATTATCAATTTGTTTAGAAAGCATTAATAATAAATCATCTCTTTGTTTTGCTAGCTTTCTATTAGATATTTCTAATTTCTTTATTTGAAATTCCGCTATCAACCCTAACCATCTTTTCCTGCCTATTTTAAGCATAGCTTTAGTAATAGAAGAATTTAAACGAATAGATAAATCTTTTACAAACTGAGGGTTTGTTTTGGTTACAACGGAGTTCTTAAAAGCGTGATTTAATATGGAATCGATTGGTGGTTTTATCGCTGGTATGAACTTTTTCATAATATATTTCCTCCCGGAAGTTATTTATATCATATAATACACCATAATACTATGGCTTTCCTTTAATTATTTCTTCTAATTCTGGTAAAAGTTTTCGTTGAGATTCGTGCATCATTTTCTGTGCTACTCTTAAATCTACCCAAGCAAACCCGTCTACTTCCGGAAAAAGTCCATTAACTAAACTATTACATTTTAAAGTATTGCCTATAATATATGAAGCTCTGATTAATAAAGCAAACCCTGTTAATTGTTTTTGTTTATTCTTTTCATAAACTACCGTTCCTAGAGGATGAATAAAAGCAGATAAGTATTCTAAATCTATGTTAGTCTCTTCTCTTAATTCAATTAATGCCCTTTTCCATGGTTTATCTCCTTCTTCCATTTCTCCTTTGGGTACTGACCATTGTGTAATAGGAGCATGAGTAGGATGGACTAACAATATTTGTTTAGTGTCCACAGTATATAAAAATATTCCACATGTAGTTGTCATTTATTTTTTCTCATGATTTTTATTATACCATTTTATGTATTCCACTACTCCTTTATAAACATCTTCTAAGGTATTCATAATATTAAAAGGAGTAAACCCATTATGGAAACTCCCTACCGAAACATCATCTATAGTTCTTAATGCAGATGAAATAAGAAATTCTCGCCCTGGTCCGTAATGTACTTTCCCAATCTTTATAACCACCGGCATTAACCAATCCCACGAGGAGTGGTATTTTATATCTTGTAAATTATTCTCTACATATGGATTAGTAAAACCTTCTTTGAAATGTAAAAATCCTTTCTTTGGATGATAATGTCCCATAAACTCTGCTATGAGTTTATTATTCTTTAATATTTCTCGTTTTCTCATTTTATGTCCTCCTTCTTTACATATACTCTATACCGGGCTTTTATGTAATTTTGTAAACAACTCTTTTCCAAAGAGGGTAGTACGGATAGAGTAACTCTTTTTTCAAAACTTTGTTTAACTAGTCCATAAAAATAATTTTTATAAACAATATTTTCCGCTTTTAAAATACTATTCATTACAGTGTTATAATCTTGAATAATAGAAAGAACTAATCTCTTTCTTTTAGTATTTAAAGAAGTTTCTCTAAATAATTTAATAATGGCTGGATAATTCTTATAACATCTATTAACATCTTTTAAGTTTATCATATATTACCATTCTCTTTAGCAGACTTTATTAATTTATCTACTGCTTCAATTACCCCTAAAGACGGCATCCATGCAAAATCTAATTTTAAATATTCTCCTATAAAATCTTGTAATTCTAAACATTCTGTAAGAGGAGAATAATGATTAATTAACTCTTTAAGTTTATCCCTTTTCTTGTCTTTCACTATTCTTTCTTGATCTAAAAAAGCTAGAACCGTATGAAATCTACATAATTGTTCTCTATTCATTTTTGTATTCCTCCGTAAAAGTTTTAGTAGAGTTTGGTTTAATCAGCTTATAAATATTCTCTCTTACTTTTTCTTTATCTTCATCTATCATACTAAATAACACTGCTTGATACCTTTTTTTATTTTCTAATATTATACAAGCAGCTTCTTTCCTGTTAATTTCTTTTAAATTATTGTTTTTTATAAAGAAATAACAATCTTTAAAAATTGTATCAAATTTTACTTGCATATCAAAAACAACATTATCTACCCACTGTATAAATTCTTCGGGTACATTTTTTTTTAAATCTTGTATATTTTTTCTTTCTTTTAAATACCCCCACAATACTCTTTCATTTAAACCTGTTAATAATCTGTGCAATCTTATATAATCATCAAACTTTACTTTCAATCTAAACCCATTTTCCCACTTTAATACAAATCCTTCTTCATTTTGTAAATTTAAAGACTTTAATTTTTCAATAGAACTTTCATTCCAATCTATTTTGTATTCTTCCACTACTTCTATAAAATCATAATGCCTATAATAATTTAAATTGTGTTCTAACCCGCTCCATGTAGATATTGCTGCTAACAGTATTAATTTATCTGTTCCATAAGTACACACTACTCTATTACTTGGTCCTACTAATTCAAATAAATACGTAAAATTATCTGAATGATTAACCATGTATAATAAAACATCATTATTTAAAATTATCTTTTCTGCCAATCTTGCCTGATCAGATATAAAACTTCCTCTAGTAGCTACTATTAAATGTTTTTCCCAACTAGTAGCTATGATTAAACTTCCATCCATTTTTTTGTAAATGGAAGGAACTCCTTCAGGAAGAGGTACTTCTTGTTCTCCATAATTAAAAAACTTTTTGAAAGGGCGTGCTACTACAGTTCCGTTTTTATCTAAAATTAACCCCCTACATTGAATAGTAATATCATCCCATTTCTTCTTAAATACACATTCCTGAGTATAATTATATACCCAAAGGTCCCAAAGAGGGTGTTTCTGTTTAGAAATAAGTCCATCTTGTATATACTTTTCTAACGATATTAAATCAAAGTTTTTCATTTTTATTATTGTTTACTGTAAACTATAGTAGACATATTTCTCATATGCCTACTATAGAGTTTTTAAATAGGTTGTTTAAAAGATCACTACATAAAGAACGATTACAATTGCCCAACTAATGTACCACATGGCTTCTTCCGCCTATTATGATTACTTATATTAATTATGCTAGTTCTTTTAAACTAGCATTTATATATCGTATATAATACAATACTCTTTTAAAGTTTCCCCACCTTAATAATTACTTTCTCTCCTTCTATGGGGGTATCCTCTACAGATGCACCGTAAAAATATAAGGAATTTTTATATCCTAAAAGCTCTCCGATGCCCTCTTTAGGAACTTCTATTTCTTCATCATGATGGATAACTTTAACAGTATCTCCTTTTATTTGATCTAAACATGTAAAACATAAACGATTATACCCCGCATTAACTCTAACGTTATCAATGGAGTACTTCAACAAATCTAAATCTAAATATCCTGTTCGAAAGGATCCTTGATAAGAATTTTTAGTATTGGTTTCATCTTCATTATTTATTAAATCTAAAGTATTTTCGTTTGACATATACCCATTACCGTGCCGTGTTTGATATACTCTAGATACAAAATTTACTTGTAAACGAGGATTTTCTAATCCTCTTACTTCCTTCAATATTTTATACACATTAGTTAAATCTGTATTTGCTCTAGTCACGTTTGGAAAAAATCCTAAATCTTTATCTAACAAAATACCTTGAGATCCTTCAAATATTATGTTTGCAGTACTCCAAAACTCTCTTTTAAAGTCTACTTTCTTATACACCTTCCTTAATTCATTCACACTTTCTAAAAAATTTAACATTCGTAAGTCCAAATTGAAATTAAATAAGGGAGAATCTTTCTTTTCTTTATAATAATGATTTACAATATTATTTAATTTTGCTTTAAATATCTTATCAATAAATAAATCTTGAAAATACAATTTATATGTATCATGTCTCTCTATTGTAGTTCCAAATCCTAATCCACAAGATCCGTGGTTATTAGCAAATTCTCTATTTCTATTTTCATAAATATCATATGGAGTAGTAACAGGGCAAAAATCATCAATGTGTATTTCTGGAGTAACTCCTAATTTATTTAAAGCTTTCCACTCATTCATTAACCCTACTGGATAAACTGTACAATATTTACTCCAGTAAGTTTTAGCTCCTTGGAGAGTACCAGAGCCAAAATGGGAAAATACATGTCTTTTACCTTCATATGATACTGTATGCCCTGCCTGATGTCCTCCGCTAAATCTTACTATCAAGGGGTCATGATAAAGGGATGTAAGGTAAGAAACTACCCGTCCTTTACCTTCATCCCCAAACCCTGCTCCTAAAACTACTTGATATTCTTTCATTATTCCTCCCGAAATATTTTTTTTATATTATACAACTACTTTATAAAGTAATTACAGAATCCTCGCTTTTTGTACTATCCACTGTTTTTACTGCATTAAACACTGAGTTTCTTACTACCAGTGCGGTAGAATTATCAAATGAATTAACCACATCATCAAAATTGGCGCCTAACATTACGGATACTGTAGTAGCAATAACTTCTGATATTTTATCATAATCTTCCAATAATATTAATCTTTCCCCTAATAGATTTTTCCAATACTTTAATATTTGAGGGTCGTTTCTATAAGAACCTTGTTGTACATGTATATGAAATACATTATACATTCTTTGAGCTTCTGTTAATAACTGTTTATCAGAAAGGCCTTCAACGTTTTCATCGTATCCCATAATTTCTGTCAAGGAAGATTTATCTAGTTTATCCCAGCAAGCCTCATCCCCGATAGTAAACAAGAATCCTTTTTGTCCTCTCTTTTCAAAGCAATCAATGCTAGTGTGTCTTCCTGCTACTAACCAAGCTAGTAAGTAGGATTCCCTGTTTTGTCCCCCGCCTCCGGTTTATTTTCCTCAGTAGTAGTAATATCTTCCGTAGTTGGATGTTGATCAGGTTGAGGTTGATCTGTTCCTTCAGAAACTTCTTCTCTTGGAAATACTTCTTCATTTGCGGGTGTAGTTTCTGGTACTTCTTGTTCTACTAATCCCATTTTAATCCTCCTTGTTAGTTTTATTACATTGTATCATCTTTATGTGGTTTATTACTTCTGAATATCCTCTTATCATTCCTACAAAGTGAATACGTTTTTGAATATCTACATCTATAATTTCCTTTTTACGCTTTCTATACTCTTCTCTTTTTTTTATTTAAGCGTTGTAATAATTTTACAAAATCTAAATCATTCATTTTGATCCTTCCAAATTATTTCTGGGCAGTTATCTGCTTTCCATGACATAGCAGCAGTCCAAAAGAAACTACATACTCCGGCTATAAATTTTCCGATACTTATAAAGAATTTAGATATTCCTCCCCATATACTTGCACTTAACTTACATAACCATAAAGGAATAGAAAAGTTTATGTTAGGAATGATTACTTTAATTATAAATACAATAATTCCCACTATCCCCGCAGTTATGATTGCTATTGAGATTAATATCATTCCTAACGCGGCCCAATCTATATTGTTAAAAACATAAACAACACAATACCATACCCAACCAATTGCGAAAAATAGCCAGTATAAAAATTTATATAGTAAATATCCTCCTGGTATAACTAAAGAAGTAGCCCCCCATTTTGTATACTTAATAGCTTTTGGATACCAAGGACGTTTAGTCACAGGTACATAAGGAGTTTCTTCTTTCTTTTCTTGATAAGGGACTTTTCTTTCGTTTTCATTTCTAAACTTATAAAAATCTACGTCAAAATCATGCGTTGTGTAATAATTTCGTGCAAGTTCTCCTCTTAATTTATCAGACTTTCTTATAATATTTAATTTCTTGCGATATTCATCAAATACACAAGCTGCTAATTTTTTCTTTAATGTTTTTTCATAATCTGTATTTCTTACATTAAAATTCCAATATGTTATAATATTTAACTCTTCTTTAGTTAAAGAATCCCAAACTTCTTTAGCTTTTACATCCCGCTTCTTTTCATTTCTTTCTTCTAAAGTATCGACTAAGTTAGAGATAGGGTGAATAAAAAGAGTATTAACTACCCAAGCTATTCCTAAAAATAGTGCCTTAAATGGAGTAATGATTAATGCTAGGTTTGTTAACCAAAAGTAAGGGCAAAAATTATAAAACTTGGGTAAACTTGGAAATACCCAGTATAACACTTTATAAGACCAGTGTTTCTTTGTTAATGATACGGATTTAATAAACATAATTTTGTAACCTCCCTTTAATTTAGTTGTTTTGTAAATAAATATTTAAGTCTAGTTAAAAATCCAGAATGTTCTATTTTATTAACTGCAGTTTTCTCTTGCTTTCTTACATTTTGAAGATGTTCTCTCAATTCCTTGTTATATCGATGCAGTCTTTCAAACGCTTGAAATGATAGTCCTATAGTGTCTTGTACTTGTTTAGTCATCCCAATGCAAACAGTTTCTCCTCTATTATTAATGAATCTTTCTCCTCTTATAAGTTCCTTAGTCATTTTTAATTCTTTCTCTAAATGATCTCTCTCATTATAAGAGACATAAGGATTTCCCATCTTTTCATACATTTCATATACATAATCGTTAGAAACTACTTCTACTTCAATATTTTTTATTAATATCATCTTTTGTTCCATCTATTTCCTCTTTATATATTTTTCATACTTTTCAAGCAATCTTATATAATAATTAGTTCCTTCTCTTTTATTTCCTAAAGTATTATACACTTTTTCATCATTATCAAATTCATTAAAAATAATATAAACAGTAATTCCTCCCACAGATAACAATATAAATATTAATGCAATAATAGTAATTGTTAAAGATGGTTCTACTTCTAAGTAATCAAATTCTTCGAACGGTTTTCTTACAAAGGAGGTAACTACTTCATCTTTCATAGCATTTACAGTTTTATATATATCTAATTTCTTTTGAAACCTTACGAAGTCTTCTATCCTTGCTTTTAACATTTCTTCATCCGTCCATGAAAAGCATTTAACCCAATCTACTTTTAAAGAATCCCCTCTTACTCCTATGCATAAAGTTATTTCATTTTTGTTACCTCTTTTCCAATAGTTTTCTTGATGCATTCCATATGTAAAAGGTTTATCTTTAAATATTAATATCCACATTCTAACTTGTTTTTGGGAGCCATATTTTGCATTATAATTAGTTAACAATTTATCTGCCCAATATATATCTTCAGATTTTACTTCTGATAATATAGAATTACAATTATAATCTTCTACCTCCGGATATTCAAATACTTTATGTTTTGAAGTATCTACTTCTGGAAATTCATAAATGGAGGAAGAATTAGCAACTTTATTTTGATAATGATGAGTAGTTATAACAGGAAATATATTATAATCTTTCTTATCCCAGTAAGATTCATATTTATTCCCATCTATATTATGGTAATCCCTATTTAAATCTACAAATCTTTTATTATCCCAAGTATATAACATCTCTTTATATTTTTTTTCAGAGATATAATAATTATTATTCAAGTTTGTTACGACATACCATTCAGGACCATGATATCTGCGATATGAACAGTCATAAGTAGTAACGTTCCCTTCACTATCTGTACTAGTGCAGGTTTGAGATACCCATTCATCCCATTCTTCATAGTATTCTACTTTAACTCCATATTCCCCCCAGTATTCTACTTCTGTAGCATCCATCCTTTCTGCCATAATTTTAGCAATAAAGATTATGCCTATAGATAATACCCATAAAACTACTATTTCTATAATTCTAGTACGTTCTCTGAAAAACACTACTAGAATTATAGTGGATATGAGGGGTATTGTAAATCCTATCCACGTTATCATTAGAACACCTCTATATTATTTTCCTTGCCAACTTCAAATACTTTTTCAGTTTTATCAGAAGTAACTACATTAACAACTATTTTACCTCTACCTCCTACAAATAAACTAGAAGGGAATTTATCAATAACGTTATCATGAGCATTTTTAAATGCTAATAATTTAGTTTGTTCTCTTGTAAACTCTGCTCTTGTTGCTCCTATAGTACTCATTAATTTTGTATAAATACTTGCATCAAAATTAGGGTTTGCTTCTGTTACCCATCTCATCAAAGATTGTTGATCACTTTCACTATATCTTTCTGACATTAATTCTGTATAAATTTCTTTAAAAGAATCTTTATACTTTTCAGATACTTTAGCTTCTTGAGAAATAGTTTTCCAAGTATTATCAAAAACAACCTCTAAATTTTTCTGTTGTGCTGTAATTTTGTTACGAAGATCAATTTCACGGTTACTTGCAGATACCCATACTATTACTATTAATAGTAAAAATCCTGCTACTGCTGCTAAAGAAGACCATAATACATATTTTTTCATTTTCTTTTACTCCCTATTTTCTTTTAAAATACTTTGTAACTGTTTTAATTTCTTATTTTGTTCATTTATTTTATGTATCCTTTTATACAATCTATATAATACAGAGATTTCATTATCTATATCTAAAGGGAGAGATTTGTCTCTTTTATAAATCCTTTTTATGTCTCTTCCAGTTATTAATCCTAATAAAGGTTCTAATGATTTTATTTCTCTTTTAGATAATTTCACTACATTCATCTGAAAACACTCCTTTAAGTATTTGTTTGTATCCTTCGTAATTACTATCCATTGATGTTGTTTTACACATACCTTGTAAATAGATTTTGTCTGTTATTATAAACTTTTTTACATAATCTAATTTATTCTTTGCTCTACGTGATAACAGTTTATATTCTTCCTTAAAATAATTATTTACTTTATTTCCTTTAACAAAACAATTCTCCTCCCTATCAAACCATCTTCTATTCAAAACGTATTTAATCCATTCTACTCCTTGATATAATGCTCTACTAACATCTTTTTTAGGAGAACAATCTAACACTATGACATCTTCTCCTAAAGCTAAATCTAATAAAAACTGGTAGTCTAAATCTTCTATTATATAACTCCAATCTTTTTGTTCGCATTTAGTTGACTGTATTCTTATACATCCTATATCTTTAACAGGAACATCTAGATCTAGTATCCATTCTATTCCGTTAGTTAGATTTAAGTAATATTTCATTTACCAACACTATTAAAACTATTATAAATATAAAATTAACAATTAAGAGAAAATTAATAGTACTTTTTAAGTTGTTAATTTCTTTGTTTAGGTCATGAATGTTTTTTATCATTTTTCTTTTTCTGTTAATACTTCTTCTATTACTGCATCTACGGTAGAAAGTACGTTATAAACAGTGTCACGTTTATCTATTGCGGTATTATCCATATTTCTTTTTATTAATGCAGGGTTAGATAAAGCCGCACATAACAAATCTTTATAAAAATCTACAGCTACGCAAGAATCCTTATCGCAAATACTTGCGAAGTGTTTCTTTATAGAATATTTCATAGCCCCTCTATTTAATTGTTGGTCTTAATACATAAATATAATACAATACAGCCCATATTAATATAAAAGGACTCAATACAATTAGTATAGGTATTGCTAAAGGCCCAAAGTAGAAGAGATTAAGTAAATAATCTGCTGCTTTCTCTAACTTATTAGGTTGTCTTTCTTCCATATCAATTACCCTCTTCTCTTTTTTTAATCCAATTATTTAACCAAATAATATACCCGTGAAAGGAAGGTTGAGGTTTCCTTATTATATAATACTTATCATTTATCTTTAATATATCCTCCTCCTTTATTTCAATTAAATCTAAAGCTGCTATATTTCTTACACTATCCTCAAATTCTTTATTGTATCTTTCATAACTCGAAGTTATTGTTACAGAGTAATTCCATATAAATACTTCTACATCACTTGTTTGAGAATAAATTAAAGAAGAGAAGAAAAACAAAATAATTATTATTTTTTTCACGCTTTTTCCTTTATTAATTATTGTTATGCTAGTTATATTATACAATGGGGGAAAGTGGTTAAAAGAGAAATAGCGGAGGAGTGAGGTGTTGAACCCCTACTAACCTGTAGTTAATTGATATGCTGTCCCATATACTCCTCCTTAAATTCTAAATTCTTGTATTACTTCCATAAACTTTCTATCGAACTCTTCTATAGTATTACCCGCTATAAAGCATATTGTATTTCCAAAATATATAACTTTAGTATCCCCGAATTTTTCACCAGTGAATATTTCTTCTTCAAAACGTAGTCCTTCTGTATATTTACTAAGGGTAGGAACTATTTTAGAATCACTAAATTTAATGTTACTCATTTCTTATTTCCCTATATAGATATTGTTAAAGGGGGTAAGCACAAGTCCAAATACATTTACCATTTTCTTGTTTTATCTTAAAACTTATTCCTTCCACCTCTTCCATAGTATTAATATTCAACAATTTACCAGGTCTAGTATCCATTACAATACCTTCTATAATTTTTTTTCTTCTTCCATCATGATATCTCACTTTTCGATTCAACCACTCATGTTTTAATTCATTCATTTTTTATTCCTCTCAATTCTTGTTGTTCCCATTCTTCCCATATTTTTTGTTCAATTTTCATTCTCTCATTTAAATTCTTTCTAAATTGAGAAAAGTCGTGTCTTAGAAAAACTTGAGATTCTACTACTATTA
>Ga0265297_10007159_pt1 | contig 15619 bp, 18 predicted proteins | sample Munlanlwell13791_FD_192502 | JGI IMG/M metagenome (GOLD analysis project Ga0265297, IMG submission 192502) | Leachate microbial communities from a municipal landfill in Southern Ontario, Canada - Leachate well 137-91 | ecosystem: Engineered > Solid waste > Landfill > Unclassified | place... | reverse complement strand
CTGCGCGCCAAAACCCCGCCCTTCGCAGATAGAGTCCGTCCAAATTCAAGAAAATCAATGGGGGAAGGCCCGCAAACCCGGCAAAAAGTGCCGAATTGGGGAATTTCACCCACTGCAGGAAAGTCTGATGGGAAAGGAGACTAACATGAAACTCTGCAAGAACTGCAAACATTATGGCGGGAGAGGCCCAGAGTATGCGGGTACCAATTACAATGCGCTGCATATTTGTTGCAGGGATGTTACAGAAACCATTGATCCAGTTGACGGGCACATGGTGTCTGACGGCTGCGTGAGGTGCGACAACGACGGAACATGCCCGCACTATGTGCGTATCCGCTGGTACCGTAGACTGATTCTCCCGTGGAATATTGAGCGGGTGGTCGTGACATTGTTCATGGTTTGCACAGTCTATATAGGTTGGCTTTTAATCGACCAGGTAGTGCAGTTAATCAGTTGCGAATAGGCAAATACATTGACGCCCAAAAACAAGGAGCATGCTATGACCACCGTGGCCAACGATTCTGGCGGTCCCTTCCAGTTTGAGTCTGTCCCAATGGACGAGCCACCCTCCAGTCGGTGGGTTAACCTGGTCAGATTGGATGGGGATATCTCTAACTGGCACGAGTATGGGATGGCTGTTGCATACCGCAACCGCATGTGTGAGGCCCTGCTAGACATCCCTGATGTTTGTGCCCACAACGTTGCTTTAGAGACTGCGATCTTCGACATGACCGTAGGGATCCGGGCGTGGGAATCTGATTTCCAGTACCAGGATGAGGGGCTGCCTTATGTTTGAGACCATGCTACAGTCCATTGGTGTGGGCATGATCGGCATCGGGCTATGGGACATCTCGCCCGGTCTGGGGTGCGTCTACATCGGTGTGCTGTTGATCGTGATAGGCAAGATGGCGAAGGGTAAACCGAGTGGCGACAGGAGATAAATGGTGGGCTAAGCCGAAGCCAAAGCCGAAGCCAAAGGCGAAGCCCAAGGCCACAGATCCGCCCCTGGTTGTCGAGGTGAAACGCAAGCGGGGACGGCCTGCGTTGCCGCCTGAGCAGCGGCAGGGCGAACACGCCTCAGATGCCGCACGTAAAGCGCGGGGGCGCCGAGCCGCCCGTGACATCGAGATCCCTGAGTGCGTAGACCCGGCCCGGCGTGCTGCTGCTGAGGATCACCCGTATGCGTTTGGTCAAACCTACTTCACCAGTCCACCGTCTTCCAAGTACCCCTACGAGAAACCGCTGTTGTCGGCCCCGTGTGCTGATTTTCATCACGAGATGATGGACGCATTCAAGCAGAGGATCTTGTATGGGGGGCTCAAGGCGTACGCAATCATGCGGGGCGGGGGCAAGGACACGAGCGCCTGTATCAGCGTGCTGTGGGGCACGCTGTGCGGGTTGCTGCCGTGTTCCGTGTATGCGACCTATGAGGATAGGGAGCGGCTGAAACGGTTGGAGTTGATCAAGTGGCAACTCGAAAACAATGATCTGCTATTCGAGGACTATCCGGAGGTGTGTGCGCCCGTTAGGGCCCTAGAACGGTCCGCATCCCGTGGCAGGCAGCAGACGTATAAAGGCGAGTTCACCTACATCGTATGGGGACAAGAGGCCGTCCAGCTACCCATGATACCTGGTAGCGTGTCATCGGGCGCTGTGATAGGTACGGCCACGCTAAACGGCAGCATCCGTGGGCAAAACGTGCTGGGTAGACGGCCTGCGTTTGTGGTAATCTCAGACCCTAGTACAGCAGAATCAGCCAAGAGTCCCACGCAGATCGAGGATATGATGTCCAAGATCAACGGGGATATAGGGGGGTTGGGCAGCCATCTGGACCCGTTGGCATGTGTTGCGCTGGTTACGATTATCCGGCGTGGTGACGCGGCGGACCAGTTGACGGATACGAAGCTCAATCCTATGTGGTCTGGTAGGCGGATCCCGGCGTTGACTACGTGGCCGGAACGTATGGACCTATGGGAAGAGTATGGGGACCTCTACAAGGACGGGGCCATGGGGGATGATCCGAGTGGGAGGAAGGCGCAGGCGTTCTACGAGGCCCATCGGGATGACATGGACCGGGGGGCTTCGTGCGCATGGCCTGACGGGTACATACACCGTCTGTCTGAGGATGGTATTACACCACTTGAGCTGTCTGCTCTGCAACATTTGATGAACTGGAAGTTCCAGCACGGGGATGCTGCGTTCCAAACAGAGCTACAGCACGAACCACCCAAGGATGACGAGTGGAACGAGTTGACTGCGGAGGCCGTGGCATCGCGGATCAATGGGATGCCGAAAGGCGTGTTGCCTAGCGAATGTGACAAGAAGCTAGTACAGTTTATAGACGTTCATGCGCGCGAGGTGCATTACGTGGTGATGTCGTTCTCTATGGATGGGACCTGCGCTGTGGTGGACTATGATATTCTTCGCGTGGAAGCCCCGGAGGGTAACCTACGCGATATGGATGGGCCGGTTGCGGATGCCCGTGAACGACGGATCAAAGAGGCTTTGGAATCCAGGCGGGATGAGGTCCGTATGGGGTCTGTGGTATACATAGACCAGGAAGAACATCAGCGCACCATAGACATGAGCATGGTTGACAGGGGCTGGTTGCCTGGGGTGGTGATGGGGTTCATCAGGGAATCCGGCCCGCAATGGCGGGGGTCTATTGGGTGCGCAGCAACGCCGAAGGAGATGCACTGGACACGGCAGATACGTATGCCAGACAGTAAGACGCTGATAGGCGATGAGTGGTATGCCAAGGCAGACCAATACGGTCCGTGCTGGTTCATACACTCGGACTACTGGAAGATGTTTGTACATGAGCGGCTGTGCCAGTCGCCCGGTACGCCTGGAAGCATGTCTCTGTTTGGTGTAGACCCAAAACAACACCGGATGTTCTCAAGCCATATCGTGGCGGAGAAGTGGGATCCCGAAAAGAAGATGTGGGTGCAGACCAAGCGGCACAACCACTTTTTTGACTGCTGCGCGGGCTGCTGCGCCGTGGCGAACATGCTGGGGGTCCGGTTGATCGCGGCCAAACCGGCGGCGCACGCCATGGCTCAGATAGGCCACGAAGAGAGAAACCGAAGCCAGGCCCGTAAATCTGCGGGCTGGCGAATAGGCAGATAGTACACACCGAAAGGAGACAGACACAGTGAAGCGTCAAGATTACAACCACGCAGTAGTGGCAGAAACACTACATAAGGAAACGGCTGTGCCACAAGAGCAGGACCGCCGCTATTGGCCCGAAGACAAACCGATGCCGGATAGCTATCGGCGGCGTGCGTTGTACCCATGCCCAGAATGCAGCCGGGTGTTGTTGGACACACTGGGCGTGGCTGTCGAGGTGCGGTCAATCCAGAACGGTGTCGCTTACATGCGATGTAAATCGTGCGGGCACAGGTTCAAGATGATGGAGGGATGACCTTTATGGTTCTATAATACACCTGCTTGTCTTTACGCTCCATGTATGGTATAGATTGGGGTAGTGACGGGGCTGTGACCATGGCCCAGCGAGTGCCGTGGTAACCCACGCCGAGATCACACAGCCCCGTCACGTGCATACCATACATGGAGTTTTTGCATGCCGGACACGGCTATTACACTGGCCACGTTTCAGGAGGCGTTAGGGGAAGTCGCTGACGCTATCGGTAGCGGCGACTATGCCACGGCCCGGCGGTTCTTTGCCAAAGCGTGCGCAATCGAGATCGGTTTGCCCGTCGAGGTGGGTAACGACGGGTCCCGTGTCCGTATGCGGGAACGCCTCGAATCTCTAGAGGCCACGATAGCATCCGCCGAATCGTCTGCCGCTAGCAGTGACAGGATGCGCACCATCCGTACGCGGGTAGATTACCCGGGGTTTGTATGAGCCTCCGTACCCGCATCTCCAATGCTGCTGAGGATCTGGTAGGTCTAGTGTCCCCCCGGCGTGGTACATGGATCAAACACTGGCGGCGTATGGAATCAGATTCCGATTACCGGATGGCGTGGATGCTGGCCATGCGGACGATGGGATACCGCGCAGCAGACGCCAATAATGGGGGAGGCCCATCGTTTCGCGGGTTTGGACGTGACCCCAACGAGGAAGTAGAACAGTCCCTGGAAACCCTCCGGGATCGCGCCCGTGAACTAGACCGGGATGATCCTATCGGGTCCGGGCTGGTCACCACGTTCATCAACAACGTCATCGGTACCGGCATCCGGCCACAGGTACGGACCGAAAATCCAGAAGTCAATCGGCGGCTGGAATCCCTATGGGCTGACCGGACAGATACCCTCTACCCTCAAGATATGCTGGATCATCCTAGCGCGCAGCAGATGCTACTGTCGTGCGTTCTCAACGACGGGGATGTGTTCGCACACCCAGTGTATGAGCGCGGTAGACCTGTATGGATCGAGATCGTCGAGGGGCATCGCGTAGATACTCCAATGGGTGCGCGGTCCAATGGTGGGATATCGCAGGGGGTTCAACGGGACGCCGCAGGCCGGGTAGTGAACTATTGGGTTATGCGCGGGGATCGCAACTTTGGGTTATCGAGTGACTTTATCCCGTATCCCGCGAGCCTCATGCGGCATCTGTGCCGTGTCCGGCGTCCTGGTCAGTCTCGTGGTGTCCCTCACGTCCATGCCTGCCTGCAAGAGGTCCGTGACCTCGACTTGATTCTTCTGGCCAGCATCAAACGAGTCCAGATTGCTGCTTGCCTTAGTGTGATCATACAGTCCCCGTTCGCGGTTGGTGATATGATGTCAGTCACGGCCCAGAAGTACGGGTACGAGATGGACCAGAGCATTGAACCAGGAATGTTCTATAGGACGTTCCCCGGTGAGACAGTACAGACGCTGACCCCCAACTTCCCCACGCCAGAACTGGCGCCGTTCATCATCACATTGGCGCGCCGGATAGGTGCCGCTGTTGGGATCTCGTGGCAGTTGGTGCTACGTGATTTCAGTGGGTCGACCTATTCCAGCGCGCGAACAGACCTACTCGAATCGCGGCAAACGTTCCTATCCTGGCGCAGATGGTTCATAGAGAAGTACTGCAACTGGGAATGGCGTACTGTACTAGAAGATGCACGAAGACAGAACGATCCCCTGATGGATGGTATATCCGATGACCAGATCAACGCTGTCACATGGATTGGGGACGGGTGGAAATGGGTTGACCCGGTCAAGGAGGCACGTGGCGCACAGGTACAGCTAGACATGCGGATCACGAGTCCGCAAGCCATTTGTGCGTCTTTGGGGGAGGACTGGGAGGCCATACAAGACCAGCTATTGGATGCTGAGCAGCGCTGGATTGAAGGCCGTGCGAAACGCGGGATGGAACCAGTGCCGTACTACGTCAGCATGAACGGGCAAGTTCCAGATCAACGCAGGGACGAGGGAGGCGATGATGCAGATAACGGATAATGACGGTTCAGAGCGGCGGGTAGTCTGCTCGTTTGATCCTATTCAGGGTGCGGCAGGCGAGCCTGTCCGGTTTGTGGCTGCTACCGAGGGGCCTGCGCAACGGTTGATCTGGTATACCACATGGCTGGAAATGACAGGGATTGACCTAACGCGGTTCGTCCGCAATCCGATTGTGCTAATGGGCCATGACAGCGACAAACCAGTCGGGCTTGCAACGGTCCGTATCGATGGGAATAGGTTGATGGCGGACGTTACTTTCGTAGACCGGCCCGAAGGACATGACGCGGCGGACCAGGTGGCAAAGAGGATGATTCGTGGGATGTCGGTCGGGTACATCCCGGATATGGCGTCCCGGCGAATCATCGGAGAGGGCGAGACGTGGGAAATGTCCAGCGGCACTGTTGTACAGGGGCCTGCTGAAATCATACAGAGATGGACGTTATCGGAGGTAAGTCTCGTGACCCAGCCTGCCAACGCGGATGCTCTGCTACAGGAGATGAGCGTTGGAGGTGTCTGGTACACGAGCAATCCGGTACAACAGGAACAGAATCACAACCAGGAGATCAAACCAATGGAAAACGAACCGAAGGAAACGGCGAAGCCGGATGCCACGGCCACGGCCACGATGGCCGTCCCCGTTTCGCCGCCGGATCCGCTTGCTACTGAGCGTCTTCGCGTCGAGCGAATCCGTCTACTCGGCGGACCGGGACTGGAAGCTGCGGTGCAGTACTGCATCACGGACGAGTTGAGTGTGGAAGACGCTCGTAAGCACCTGTGCGCGGAACTGGAACGCATGAGCGCACCGGCAGGCGTGACTGAGCCGGAGATTCCCACGAAGGCGGCCACGAATGCGGCTGACACACTGAGTACTGTTTCGGATGATGCACTGGCGGCGGCCTTCACTGGGATGCGCGTCAACATCGGATAACAACACAATCACCGTATGGTGATAGGAGGACACTACAATGTCTGTTAACCTTAGTCCTTGGAAGTACAACCTGCTCGGCATCACGAAGCCGATCATCATTCCTGGCCGGTTCCAGGCTGGCGCGACGGAAGCTATTTATGCGGGCGAGATCCTGGAGTTCACGGGCAACTCGAACGCGGACTTTCACGCGCTTGATTCCGATTTTGCCATGGACGGCCACATCGCGGTAGCCACGCAGCAGATCCAGAGCGGCGACCTGACCGGGTTTTACCCGATCATCGTGCCGACTCCGTATGACGTGTTTGAGTACCCCCTGGCTTCTGCTGCAGCCGTGACCTATGGTGCGCCGCTGTACTACAGTTCCGCACAGGCAGTTACCACGAGCGGATCCTATATCCTGGGGTATGCCATTGGTACTGGACATTATCCCGACTTGCAGGGCAGCAAGGCGCTGGTAGGTGCTGGTGCCCCGGACGCTGGAACCACAGTCAAGTCCACGGCATACGTGCAGATGGTGTTCGCCCAGAACGTGTCCTACTACGAGCGGCTGACCCGTGGTATCGGCGCGGGGTACAACCGCGTGAGCATCGGCGATGCAGGCGGGTTCACCGGGATGGTGTTTGATGCGTCTGGTACCTCGATCCAGTTCTACATCGATGGTACGCTGACCGCGTCGATTGAGTCCACTGGTGCATACACGAACGAAGTGTCGTAACCAATCGGCTAGTACAGCCATAACCTAAGAAAGTGAAACGAACAATGAGCGAAGACAAGAAGAAGCGGGTTAGCCTAGGCCCCCGTATTGAGTTCGGGCGCAGCGTTGATGCGGCGTCCCTCGGCGACATGGCCCGCGCCAACCCTGCCGCGTTCGGCCAGAGAATGCTTGACCTGATAGACAGCGGCAAGGTGGGCTGGCATAACGTTCAGAACCTTCAGGGTCTGTATCGGTACCTCGGCCCTGTGATGATTCCTCACCAGGAGGCTGTTGGCAGCACGTTCACGATGGCAGTGAGCACGTCCGCGTTTCCGTTGCTGACTGGCGCCATGACGCGCCGGATGCTTGAGGACCAGGCTGCGGCTGTGGAAAACCCTGTTGATGAACTCGTGACCGATTTCAATGATCCGAAGAAGGTCACGATCATGACGAAGATCCGCAAGGACGACGCGGAAGAGGACCGGACGGACGAGGGGATGGAATTCCCGGAAGTTGGCGTGACCGAAGAGTACTCGGTTATCGAGCACCACCGTTGGGGCCGTCGGCTGACGATCACGCAGGAAACCATTGACGAGAACGATGTACCAGACATCGTGCGCCGGATCAACGGACTTGGCGAACTGTACCAGGAACACGTGATCGGCCATGGCCTGGACCTGATCATGGACTACTACGGTTCCGCGAACACGCCTGACCGGCCCTATGTGTACCGCCCGAATGGTATAGGCACAGCGCTGTACCAGACGTCCGCTACCACGCTTAAGCGGCTGGGCCCGTCCGGTAACCGGGCCACCACGAATTCCCTCGTGGACGATACGGACCTGGACGCGGCCATGCTGCTGCTGGGCGCCGTGCTCAACGAGCGTGACAAGCCTGTGATGCACTCGGTTACTGAGCCGCTGACCTGGTTTGGTCCGAAGGCGCTTGAACCGATCATCTTCCATCTGACCCGTTCGGAGTACACTCCTGGCGTGGTACAGGAGGTGAACATGTACGGTCCTCGCGGCCCCCGCAACATGAAGATCGTGTGCTCTCCGTGGTTTGACCTGCGTAGCGCGACGGCCTGGTATCTCGGATACCCCAAGGCCCAGTTCCGGCGCAAGACCAAGTTTGCGGCGGAATACGTGAGTCTCGGCAACACGACGGAATCGTATCTGCGGTCCCGGATCGCGATGCAGATGCGCGTTGCCTGTGACGTGACGGTTGGTGCGGACGACTACATTCACGTGGTGCAGTCGCTTGCGGCCAGCACGCCTCCGAACGCTACCTGATGATTACCAGTGGGCTGGGTCCGGCAGTTTGCTCCTTCTGCCGGACCCAGCCATAACAAGTATGGAGACTGAACTATGAGAACGAGACAGTATGCAGTATGCGCGATGGCGGTGATCGTCCTGTGCGCATTTCCTGCGTTTGGGCAGAGCCGTGTGCCTGCCGCAGACGCGACGCAGAACCGTACTACTTCTGAGGTGATCGGGAATAAGTCGGATGCTGCGGTGACTACGATAGGGACTACCGCGTCTCTGATGGCGTACCTGAAGGGCTTGTTTTCGGTTGTAGGACCAAGCGCCACCACGGGCGTGTCTTCGGTAGTTGGTGCGATGACTGATGCAGCCGTGACGGCGCCTACGACCGACAAAACGGCCATGGGCTACCTCAAAGGCGGATTGACTACCATTGGGGCCATGACTAGCACGGCGGCGACGGCTTCGGCCACGGACAAGTCGGCTATGGCGTACCTCAAGGGCATGGCAGACGGCGGCATCAGGTGCGCGCAGACGGCCCTGCTTGCCACTACAGCTACTAGCAACACCAACATCTTCACCTATTCCGGTAGTATTGTTGTGGAGTCTATCATCGGCATTGTGCAGACTACCGAGATGGCTGCTGCACAGACGCGGATCAAGCTGACGGCCACGGCGGATGCTCTGTCCGCTACTGATATCTGCGCGGCGCTTGACGTTACTGGCGACACTGTCGGCACTACGTACAATATCACCGGGACGGTTGCGGATGCGCTCGTTGAAGCCACCAATGGCGTTGCAATTGCTCAGGCTGGCAGGCTAGTGCTGCCGTGTACTACGTCTGGGGTGATCACGGTCAACAACGCTGACGCTGCGAACGCGGGACGTATCCTGTGGCAGATTTTGTATCGGCCACTGGAACCGGGCGCGACTGTAACCGCTGCGTAGTGAGTCCGATCATGCCCCGCGCGGGCCGCTGGTAACGCAAGTTCCCCCCCGTTGCCAGCGGCCCCGGGGCACCCAAGAGGGTGTATTGAATGAGTATCATGAGCGACATGCTGGCGAATGGGCTTGGAATGCTCCAGACAGCGGTCGGAGAGACTGTATCCTACACCCCATCGGGATCGTCGGCTGTGTCATGTACGGCCCTAGTGACGCGATACAGGAAACAACTCGAAGACCGAAACCATACGCGCGGCGTGCGTCACGAGGCGTCCGTGATTATCCTCACCACGTCCGTGGCCAGTCCGGCGGCGGGGGATACGATAACGTTTGACGGCATGACGTGGGGCGTGGACGGCGTCCAATCCAAACCTCCGGGTGCGCATACGTGCTCGGCAGTTCGTTGGGAATCCGTAGACCATCGCGGGAAAAACAAGGTGTAACACAACAATGGCTATTGTATCTGAAGACGCTTGCCTAGCACGTACGCAGGCCATCCGTGACGATATTAGTCAGCTAAGGCAGCAGATTGACAAGCTGAGCGGGGTGCTGCTGGGGAATGGCTCACAAGGCATGTGTGGGCGGATTGAAAACCTGGAACGGGCTGTCGATACGGCGCGGCGCGGGTTGTGGGAACTTGGGCGCGGAATCCTTCCGTATGTGTTGGCTACGTTGACGGCTGGCGGTGTAGCCTACGGCGTGACAAAGGCCGACAACAATAATATCCCTCCAGTAGTACAGAGTGGCACGCCATGACAGTTAGTGCTACCAGTGATCTGGCCAAACGGATAAACGCACTGCGTACGTCAGTGAGTAGCAGCAGCACGTTCCAGACGTTCACTGGCACAGCCACCTCTGTACTGGCAGCAGCGAAAGTTTACTACCCTGGCGCCGAACAGAACCGGCCCTATGCAGTGGTGGGCGTTTGGGAGGGGTACCGCGTCTATAGTGAGGCGGTAGGTCAGGTATGGGGCGAGGGGGCGCTGTGGCTGGCCCTAGAACAGGACGTGGCGACCGGTAACCAGTCCAGTGACTGGGACGCATGGACGGCCTTCCTGAACGCCTGTGGGGGCATCCTGGAAGACATTCTTGGCAGTACGACTTCGGGGGGGTTGGTGATCAAAGACGCTGTGTTCGAGGTGGCCCCGGCCCGTAGTGATCCCTATGAGGAAAACGGATCGGACTACTTCTTTGCTCTCATACGAATTGAAGGGGTGTAGTATATGCCTAGGAAATGGGATCAATACCAGCACGTAGAAATGATCGTGCGGTGTGACCCAGGGGCGAAACAGGCAGCAGTAGCGCGCGGGTTAACGCGCGGGTTGAAAGACGCTGCCGAAACGTGGCGGAAACGGTACCTTCCCCGCCACTTCGAGGAAAGCGCTTACAGTCGATATCTGTACCACAGACGCAGTAAGCAATACGAGATCGCAAAGTACAAGAGGTTCGGACACAGGATTCCGCTGGTGTGGGAAGGGAAAGCTCGTGATGCTATTTTGTCCACAATGCCAGCCGTATCGGTTCGGAAACTGAAACTGAATGCTGTCTGGCGCGGGATGCCGCGCTACCTGTTCGTGAAACGGAAAGGCGGCGTTCGTCCCGCCGAAGAGATCACGACTACGATAGCGGACGAGCGGAACATCCTGCTTCGGCATGTGGGAAAGACAGCACGACAGTATGCGTCCAAGGCGACAGGACAAAAGAAGGCGACAACGCTGAACATATAGAATACTGACCGTATGATCTCGGTGGGTATGGTGTTGAAATGGCGAATCAGGAATACGTGCTGCACATGGCGGCGATCAACGGTACTGCGTTGCCGATCAACCAGGCGTCCTATAACCCTGGTATAGAGCCTATGCTTGGGTATGGTAGTGGCGCCATTGACCCGACGCTGGGATGTATTGGCAGCATGAAGCCGGTGTGCCGGTTTCGGACAACGGCTGTCAAGACCGCGCTGGACATCTGCGGCATTGGCGGGTTGGCGTTGACGAGCACCACGAAGCTGTACTTCGGGAAAACGGTATCGGGCGGATCGTTCGCTTCGGGAAGCGTCCATACCAGCCTGACAGTCAACGAGGGGCTGCTGGTCTGGCGGTCTCTTAGTGGCGGACAGGGGGAGTTCGCTCAGGTCGAGTACGAGCTATTCGCCGTTCATGACGGGACTAACTACCCGTTTACTGTGGCCACAAACGCAGCGTTGCCGTCCGTGACAGCACTAACGCAGGGGTACAGAGTTCACAGCGTCACGATAGGCGAGACCGTCTACTGCGTCTCTGACATCAACATCGACACGGGCATTGACGTGCTCGTAGCGGGCGATGCCAGCCGGGCCGATCCTACTATGGCGGCTATCAAATCGTGCGCGCCCGTGGTGAGTTTCAGTTCTCCGGCAGTCAGCACGTTGCTGGGCGCCGTTGGTGTTGGTGGGGCGGCTATCACGGCGTTCACGGCAACGTTTGCGGCGTGCGTATCGGGCGGCGTGTTTGGGGCATCGAACCATATCACGGTAGGCATGACTGGCGGGATTATCATCCCCAAGTCTGTTGATGCCACGCACAACGAGCAGGCCAGCATTTCATACGAGGCGCATGCCGCCTACGATGGGTCAAACGCTATCCTAGATGTGGCCACAGACGCATCTAGCCTGCCAACGGTGTCGCCCCTGGCAGAGCTGTACACCGCAGGACCAGCATTGCTGTCGTCCCCGTCTGCTACACTGAGCACATCGAGTTGTGGTGTGGAGTTCGGGATCTCGCTTGAGAAGGGGAGCGACAGCGGCAACTACCAGCCTACCCGGATCTGGATTGCGAAACGGGAACCAGAACTGCGCGTCGGGCACATCGACATAGGGGTCCTGACTATTTACGGGGCTGCGCAAGCCAACGCCTACGTGAGCCTGCGGAAGGTCGAGGAGGGTGCCACGCGCGTTGCGGCCGCCACAGAAGAGCATATCCAGTTCAAGGCGGTTGTGGGCCTGGCCTATCCCGGCGAGGTGAGTGGTACAGGCCAGAGTACGGCTTCGGACGAGGTGATTTTGAAGTGCATCAAATCGGGTGAGAACGATCCGATTACGGTAGACACGACTTTTGCATTGAGCTAATCTGCTGGGAGGACAACAGACATGGGTGATATGCTGTATTACGCGCCTGGTATGTCAGGCGTCATGAACGCGCAGGGCGTTGCGCGGCTAGGGTTGGATTATATTGGGGAGTGCGGGTATAGCACAACGCGGGTGCAGGAAGGCCCTGACGGGCATCCTGGGGCCGTGTTTGCCGTCCAGGTGGACCGGCCACCAACAGAGGAGAATCCCGTGCGGTACGTGCGGGACCGGCAGACCTGGACCCCGTTTGATTCGGGGGGTGTATGGCTGGGATACTGGACGGATGCCAAGCCTGGCCCGTCTGACCTATGGCGGGGCGTGCGTATGACGGCTACGGGCGTGCGCCTCGAAGACGGCCACGTCTGGCAGGTGCCGGGTGTAGCGGCTCTTCCACGGATGTTGTGGGTAGATGATACATCTACGCTTATGAGTGCTGCGCTACCGCAGTACACCGCATTTGAGACGGCATGTAACCGGTTCATCGAGGCTATGCGCGCCGAGCACCTGAAAGATTCGGGGCAGCCTCTGGGCGGGCTTCGTGAGATGACACACCGGGACTTCTACGATGCTGTGTGTACGGGGTTGGGTGTGTTGTACCGCGTATCGTGGCGGGAAGCCAGCGCGCTGCGTTTGGTGTCGGACGCATCGGGTACGGAGATCATGCGGGCCATGCTGGACTTAGCGGCATATGAGGGTATGCGGGCAGAGATGGAGGCGGAGGCACAAAACAAAACGGGAAACGGTACCCCGTCAGTTTCCGGCTCGCCGTCCACAGGCGATGGGTTGCAGGCATGATGCCTGAGTACCACCCCACCATGGCTGACTGGCTATTGGCAGGGATAGGACTGTAGCAATGTCGTACTACGACATCAACGATCATTACACTCCAGCGGCACAACCCACGCCGCCGATTGTTCCGCAATACTACATCGAGGCGTTAGCGGCGGCGTTGCATGAGCACGAGGAGTTTTGCCACCAGAGCAAGACGGTCTTGTCAATCGTGGGGGATGGTAACGCCTACAACGGGACAGATGACGCCTCGGCACATCCTACAAGCGGGCGGAAACACGCACGTACGATCATCATGCACGCGCTGAACGAGATCAAGGATGGCATCGAGTTGTGCTCCCAGTCTACTGGGGTGACAGAAGATTACAAGGTGGTAACCTGGATCAATCCGCAGTTGGACATCTATGGAACCGAAGACGAAGATTTCCAGACCATCCAGGATGTGTATGATTACTACGAAGCTGGTGATGTGACGGAATGCGATAGCACGAACCTGCACAAGTGGAATCAACTAATCGAAGCGGAGATCCGCATACTGGATAAGCTGCGCAAGATTTACATCGCGGACGATCCGTTAGACCCCAGTAGTTGGAAAGCGACAGTAAAGTACTTTGAGCTTGCTGATGGGGATGCCCCCGGAATTTCTGGTGAAACACAAACGGGGTATGTAGGAGTTACAGGGAGTTTACCAGGATGGTTTGATTTCGGCGGTGAACTATTAGCATATGGATATCCTATACCCGAGGACTACAGATGGACACCATTTCAAAATCTGGGACCGGGATCGTATCAAGGTGTACAGCGGTTTGATGCTGTTGTAAAACTCCCCCGGGGTTGGAGTTCTGGTGCTACTGCGCGAATAGACATATTGTGTGATGGTGGTGGAGAGATTATAGGCGCTATGCATGACGGGGATGATGTAACGGGGCCTACGGGTGGATGGTCAAAGTGGGTAAGCGCCGGACTGGTGACGGAGTCAGAATACAATGCCTTCGCCTCTGGATTATCAGAAAACGAGGGGACGTCTCATATCTCAATGAGCGGTGGGGCTCCTGATGAAATATCATACGAAGGCAACACGTTCACGTTGCCGTCTGGTGATTATGTATACATTGGGATAGCGGGCGAAGCTAATATGTCCAATGCCGCCGGATGGTTGGCAGCGGCAGACCTCATTGAAGACGGGGCAGGTGTAAACTTCAGAACAACTCTCCTAGTTCTTTTGCAGATTCTGTCAAAGGCTATTGTATATAGCGTCAAAATCATATGCATAGGTAACACACCATGCCACAAGAAGACCTAACATTCCGAATCACGGCGCTGGCCGGTGCTGCCGATGCCGTGTTCCAGCGCCTGCACCAGCACTTCACAAAGATGGGATCTGCCGTCAAGTCCCTCAACAGTTCCATGCAATCCCAGAGCGCTACCATGTCGGCCATGCTCAAGGGGATGATGGGCTTCGGCGCGTTGTACGGGTTACAGCGGGGGATGGAAGGCGCGGCTCGTGGAATCAACCAGGCTGCCGAGGACGCGCACCAGTTCGAGGAGGTCATGACGGAACTCCTGTTCCTGGGCAACAACATCAAGATGACCGGGAAGGTCAAAGATGAGGTCCTCAGTCTTGGCGTTGCCTATGGCACTGCGACTGACATGGTGTCGAGTTTCCTGTTCCGGCTACAGTCTGGCGGTAGCAACCTACCCCCAAACCTAATACGGGCTATTGCTGAGGAATCCCTGGAACTCACTAAGGTCATGGGTGGCGCGCTGGACACCAACAGCAGGCTAGTGCTCAAATCCGTCGAGAACTTCGGCGATGGGTCCGAAGAGTACGTGTCAATAGCCCAGAACCAGATCGCGAAGATTTCCGAGATCGCGGACGTGAAACCTTCGGAACTTGAGGGGCTCGCGGATATCATGCCCGTGGCGAGTCTGTTTGGCGCTGGGTTGCCAGAGCTAGGAGCACAGTTCGCCACGATATCGCTACTCATGAACGATACTGGTAAGGGCATGACTGCGTTGCGCAACGTATACATGCGTCTAGGACAGGCCGCAGAGTTAGGTGTCATCAAACCTACGCACGATGTGACAGCGGCCATGGTGGAACTACAGGGCGTTGACCCAGACATGATGGCAGAGATATTCGGGCATCGCGCCGTGGTAGCGGCTGCGGCACTGGCACAGTCCACGGGGACAACGGCGGCGAACATCGAGAAGATCCAGCAAGCGGGCGCCGCTAATGAAGTAGAACAGAAGGGCGCTAGGCGGCTGCTAGATCCGGCATACGCGGCCAGCGAAATCCAGGGCGCGGCGGCCATGGCCAAAGATACCGCAGATCTGCGGAAGGACAATACGTGGGCACAACAGTCCCAGGTAAAGTACAATGAGATAATGACTGGGTGGAAAGGCGTCACACCTCCATGGCTACGTGGCATACTGGGAGAGGGGGTTATTGGAACGGGTGTGGCGGCTGCCGCGAATTTCATTTCTGGCGG
>Ga0265297_10007158_pt1 | contig 15620 bp, 10 predicted proteins | sample Munlanlwell13791_FD_192502 | JGI IMG/M metagenome (GOLD analysis project Ga0265297, IMG submission 192502) | Leachate microbial communities from a municipal landfill in Southern Ontario, Canada - Leachate well 137-91 | ecosystem: Engineered > Solid waste > Landfill > Unclassified | place... | reverse complement strand
TGATTGTAAATGTAATCACGGCTGTTTTCGGTGATTGTATTTCCATTTGCATCAAAAGTGAATGAACTCGATGCACCGGTAATGCCTGTTAATTTGTTAGTACCATTTTGATAGGTGTATGTCTTTGAACCGGTGCTGTCGTTCTGAGTTAAACGATTGCCAACGCCGTCATACGTCCATGATAGTGAGCCCCATGCACCTGTGCCTGCTGTCAGACGATCGAGCGCATCATAAGTGTAAGTCTTATTCTTGGCTGAATTAAGATTGTTAGTTATTCCAGTTATATTTCCGTTAACATCAAATGTATAAGATAAATTCTGCACTGTTCCTGTCTGTATTTTTGTGATTTGATATCGCTGATCGTAGGATATTGTACGGTTTTGTGCGTTGCCATAAGTTAATGATGCAACACCGCCGTATGGTTTATACGTAATTGAAGAGACTAATGGAGTCGTGACTCCCGATTTTGCTGTGTTGACATTGTTGATTCTATCATTTGTATAGCTGTAGTTGACTACTCGACCACTCGGATAGGTTATTGAGGTGATATTTCCGTTCATGTTGTATGCATAATTCGTAAGATATGTAATGCCGCCAATGATCTTTGTTTCTTTGACTACGGCCCCTTTGGCGTTGTATTCGAGCGAAGTCGTTCCTGATTGATCAACAATTCTGCACAATCTTCCTTTTCCATTCAGACAATTATCGTAGGTATATACAACACTTTGACTTGAATCTGGAAAAGTCATTTGCAATAAGCGATTCGCCGCATCATATTGATATGAGATGGAGATACCTTTAGCATCTGTTTTGCCAGTCATATTGCCCACAGCATCATATGCGTGGGTGGTTGTTCCTGTATCCGGAGATATAACTTGATATGTTCTGCCTGCGTCGTCTGTCTTATAAATCGTAGGGTGGCTATTGGCGTCAGTTACCTTTGCAAGGATGTTATTCAAATTGTATTCATAGGAAGTGGCTATATTTCCGGGTTGAATAGTAGCAGTTAACCGATTTAATCCATCATAAGAATAAGTTGTGCTGTTTCCTTTTGGATCCTTGGCACTTATTCTGTTTCCCTGGTAGTCATATGCATATTGAGTATATGTACTGTCAGGATTTACAATCTTGGATAACCGATTAAGGGCGTCATATTGATAGCTCAGTGTTTTCTGGAGTGTATTGCCTGCGTCTTTTATGTCTTCTTTGAGCCGGTTCCCTTGGGAATCATAGGTATAGTTTATGGTATTGTTCGCATTATCTTTTATGGTGCTTAAGTTCCCCATTGAATCATAGGTGTAATAGATCGTATTTCCTTCCGGCAGGGTTATGTGATCTATTCGGTTCGATGATCCGCTGCCGCCACAGGATTGGCAGCCACCAGCACCGGATACATAGAAGTACTGGGTTGATCCTGTATCTCCTGGTGCTTTGACTGTGAGCACCCGGCCATTGGTGTCATAGGTATAGGTGGTGGCATTGCCATTGGGATCAGTGATGGTCTGGGGATTTCCTAACTGGTCATGATTACTGTAAGTTGTTGTCCCTATTATTGGTTGTGTTACTGAGAGTAGATTTCCGGTTGTTGTATCATATGAATAGGTGGTTATGTCACTTACATCTGTTCTCGGGCCGTCAATGCTGGTGATCCTGCCATTTGTATCATAGGTATAAGTGGTTGTATATGAGAAAGTTGTTCCATTTCCAAGGAGCCCTACTTCAGTTGTGGTTAAGAGATTTCCGTTGGTGTCATAGGTGTTAGTGATTACTTTGTTCTGTGCGGTATCTACTACGCTTTTGATTGTCTCGGTAAGCACCCTGCTGAAATTTGGATCATAGGTGTAGGTTATGGTTTTTTCTATGCTTGTTCCCTGGGCATCGGTCCTGATTAAGGTGTTTCCTTTGTTATCGTACGTAAAGTTTATCGCGTTTCTTAATGTGGTGGTTGGTGAGCTTATTGTCCCGATATTCTCATAGTATTCTTCCCGGGTGATCCACATGTTGCTATCCCGGCTAAAGGTGGTGATATTGCCGAAGGTATCCGTTACTTTGATTAATTGTCCGTTGTCATCGAATTCTACTGTTCTGGTTTGGGTATTTAATACTGTGCCGGCAGTGTCTTTGATGGTGGTGGTCATGATGGTTTTTTTGTACGGGATATTGTAAGCAAAATCTACCTGGCCGGTTCCATGGGTCTGCTTTATGACCCTGCCGTTTGTATCATACGTATTGACGTATTCTCCGTTTCCTTCATTCATGCTCGTGATTCGGTGTTTATTGTTCGTATCGGCATATCCATAGGTAATGGTTCCTGAGGGGCTGGTTACGCCAGTCAGGTTTCCTATACTGTCATGGGTGTAGGTTACGGTTCTTCCGGCGCTATCGACGATATCTGTAAGTCTGCCGGTTGAGCTATCGTAATGGAACATGATGTATTTGTTAGTGAAGTTTCCTGCTGCATCTTTTTCTTCGATTCTACTCACCCGGTAGTCATAGGCTACAATCTTGGCGGTGGTCTGGTCTATATTTGCTGGTAAAAGGCCGACCAGAGGTGTTCGTGTGTCGTATTCATAATAGATAAACAGGGAATTTCCTTTGGCATCTACCATGCTGGATAAACGGCCGAAGGTGTCGTAATTCTCTTTTTCTCCGCTTTTGTAGGTATACGTGAAGGTTTCGTTTCCGTTCTGGACTAAGATGCCTGTATCACCCAGCGGAGAGACGTAATTTCCTCCAGTTGCGGTAAATCGTTTTTTCCAGCCGTTTTCATGCCGCAATGTTACTGAACCATCAGGATAGGTGTAGATGCGTTTATCAAACCCGAATGCCCAGCCGTAACCTATGGGGCTGTCATAGGAGGTTCTGCTGTTGTATCGTCGGGAGAGACTTATGGGATAAAGGGTTCCAATAGTAAGATCAGTCCGGTTGAAGGATTCTACGCCCGAGAGCAGACTTACGGGTTTTCCACCGAAAGCAAGATTGTTTTCAATGGTTGCTTCGAAGCCTGGATAGTAATAAGCAGGAACAGCATTGGTTGCTGCCTGAACGCCAGATGTAAGAACTAAAAACAATGCAAGAGTAAAAACAACGGATACGATCCTGTTCATGGAATCCTCCTGAATGAAAAATCTATATAAAATCTGTCTCGCGCCCCGAAAAAATATCGGGACAGGCTCCGACGCAGAGTATGCTAAGAAAATCTTGCTATCTTCGTTTTTAAACCAAATCATTAGTTTCTCTTTGCGGCCTTAGCGACTTGGCGTGAAACAATACCTAGCCTCCCCCGCTTGATTTTCCCTTATCATTTCCGTCGCCGTCTTTATCACAGCAACGATCATCACTATCGCAACACTTATTTTTTATTCCGCAGCAGGGATCATTGCTGCCACAGCAAGGTATTATATTTCCACAGCATGGATCTAAATGGTCACAAGAAAATGAACAAGAACCACAAAGAACAGGAGAAGCAAGAAACGAACCGGATACATAAAAATAAACTGCGCCTCCCATATTATCTAAGAGAATAACTTGTTCTGAAAAATGTATATCAGAGCCACAACGAGGAGGGCCATCCCAACAATATTGAGGGCATGCTTCCCGCGGTTCCCAAGATAAACACATGGCTGCTGTCCCGACACCACCTGCAGAACTATATGAAGTTATAACATATAAAAACACTAAGGTAAAAATTGTAAAGTTGTTCTGAATACTCATCTTCGACATGTCTCACGCTTTGTTAATGATTTTAGAAAGTATCTAAATTTCCATTATTTTTACGTATCTTTTCTTGGTTTAAAAACTCAAATCAATAGTTTTTCTTTGCGGCCTTGGCGACTTGGCGAGAAACAATACCTAGCCTCCCCCGCTTGATTTTCCCTTGTCATTTCCGTCGCCATCTTTATCACAGCAACGGTCATCGCTATCACAACACTTATTTTTGATTCCACAGCAAGGATCCTCTTTTTTAGTGCAGCAAGGATCTGAGTAACTACCAATGCAGCAACTGCTTCCTGGATACAAGGCGCAACAGTTAATCTCTCTTGCACCACAATAAAATGCTGCTCCCCAAGGACAACTGATAAAAAGTCCTCCGCCAACCTCAGAAATCGTACAGCCATCAGTCCCATCAGTACACTCTTCTATTGTTGAACAACACATACTAGGAAACTTTCCTTGACCACACTCATAACAACAAGCTTTGATCTCTATAGGTAGCAGAAAAAAATGAATTACAAGCAACATCAATATGACCTTGGCAATCGAATGAAAACGTATTACAAGAATCTTTTTATTAAAAAAAATTCTTAACATTTTAATCTCCATTCACAGCGTATTTCTCTATAGCTTAAATTACAATCATGATCCGCAATTCGCATTGCTTGCACTATTTCCACTGCCAGCTCCACCTTGCTGTTCCTTACAGCATTTATCACAACTTCCACAACAAGGATCTTTGCTTTTGCAGCAGGGATCATACTTCTTGCCACAACATGGATCACTTGGATTACTGCAACAAGGATCAGTAGGATCGCACGGTTGTGAATAAGTACAACCAGGACTTTCCATTGTAGAACTGCAATCGATCACTCCACCAACCGTAAGATGATCAGGACATGTAGCAGATATGGAAAATATGTAGTTAATTTGATTCTGATTTACATAATTTTTTGTATGCTCTAGCGAGCAAAAACAACTTATCATGGAAGGTGGCAACGGATTTGGACAATAATTACATGGTGGCGTTATGCTTTCGCATTCAGTCAAGGTATCACAACTATAACCAACACCGGCTTGAGTACACTCTGCATTGGTTATAGAATAACTACACAGCATAAAAGCAATGCCCCAAACAACACTGCGCACCCATGATAAAAACATATATTGGCTCCTCTTTTTTATCCGGTTGAAATCAGTACTTCTCAATTTCCACTGTTCATTGCATCACAATTCTACAAACACCGGGTCACGGACAAGGCTTGCAATTCGGGTCTCCACAACAGGGATCGCCGCAACAAGGGTCACCACAACAAGGATCAGTGCTCCCGCAGCAAGGATCACTGTTATCGCAACAAGGATCAGCGCATGTGCAAATGTAACCTATACCACCAGCGCTTCCCTTTTTGCCACATTGACCAGTACAATGGCCATCTTGCTCAGAACCGGAAATGAGATATATAGCTAAGACACCAGAAACGCTGCCTTGTCGACATCCTGTATCTTCATACCAGCAATCACAATAGCATACGGAAAGGGCCCAGGAACAATATGAATTGGCCTTATCTACTGCCTCAGCATAGGTATCGCAAACAGCGTTTGGCACATGACAAATTGCATAAGACGTAGCTGAAAACCAAGCTATAAATACTATCAGAGAAACTGCTATAATGATTGACTTGATATTATTCATATATAATTCCTTTTTGATATATTTTTTAAAAAATTAACTTTCACTCTTGTCCTAACCCCCTCCGCCTGAATTCCGTGAACCAGGTCCATTTCCGCCTTGCTGTTGTTCGCAACACTGATTGGGATTATCACAACAAGGGCTTTTACTGCCGCAACAGGGATCATCATTTCCGCAACAAAGATCACCTATATTGCAAGGATTTAAAACTGAATATCCGCATACAAAACAAAGACGATCGGGTTCCGCACATAGAATTTCTGCTCCAGGAACGCTTTTTCTCCATCCTGGATATCCTTCAAACACATTGACACATTCTTGCTGTGTTATACAATGCCAGTCTGCAGTCCAGCTTGATAAACAATAAGCGTGTACTGTGACTGGGAAATAGCAACATGCGAACAATTGTAAAAAAAATAACAATTTTGATTCTTGCCAATGTTTTAGCATTATAATTCTTCATGCTGTCATGTGATTCTTTAATATCCAATCCTCAGATTCCCCCTTGTTGTAGAAGTAGTTCCTGTTATCGGATTCGTTGTTTGTATTGAAACCATGTAGTCCCCTTCCTCGGTAATAAGCTCCTTCTTCCCTGATGTGTCTGATGAATCCAAACCACTCCAGGTAATTGCTTGTCCTCCTGCTGTCTGGAGTTGGTTATTCACCAGCGTAAGAACCGTGCCTGATGGTGAGGTGAGCTTAATCGTAACATTTGCATCTCGCGAGATTGTATAGGTTATCTTTGTAACGTGACCATAGGCAAGCTGCTGAACATAAGGATCAGCCTTGAGATCCGTGACCATCACGGTATCGCCGGTTGTAATAATATAATTTTCTCTGAGTAATGATGCTATTGAGCAGGACGATTGCGCTCCAACATCGAGCATCTTGTTGCTCAGGTTTCTGCCATCCCAGACATACGTATGGCTTCCTGGTGCTGCTGCTACGGCATCCTGTATCTTAAAGTTCTGGCTTCCCCAGGAGATGTTAATATTCACTCGTGAAGCCTGGGCAGGATTATAAGTCACAACCAGCGGAATATTCTTTACAGGATCTAAGCCTGTTGATTGCGAACAAGAGACCGTTCCTGTGCCTGAGGGTATTGCAGGACTGTAAGTGTCTGTTTTAGATCCGTCAGAGGCAGCAAGAATCAAGAGATACGCTTCATCCGGTACAACCATGCCTGTGTTATTTTTCCCATTCCAGGTGAACGAGCAAGCGCCAGCAGCACAGACTTTTGATGCCTGATATACAGGAGCTCCTGTTGGTCCTTGTTTCTCAGGCACAACCTTGAAGGTAACTGTTGCCTGAGAACTGAGGGTGAAAGATATAGTTGCTATTTCAGAAGCAAGGGTATTAAGTGTATTTTTATTCGTGGTAACATTTGAGAACGTCAGGTTGTTAGTACTGACCGGTACACTGGTCGTTGTGGTATTTCCTGCTTTATCTATAACCGTGAGCTTAAGAGCATAGCTTCCATTCGGAACAAGAATCGAGTTTGACGCATCATTCGTTACCCATGTAGCGAGAGTATTGGTTGTGACTGAACTTGTAGAGCTGGATATGAGGTTCCATGGGCCAGTGCCTGATGAAGGACCATATTCAACCTTGTACGTATCGATATTTGCATCTGATGCCGTACCCCTGATGGTAACTGAATCTTTGAGTACAGCATTTGCTGTTGGTGCGGTGATCTGGGCTGTTGGCTTGGTTATGTCCACAACAATGGGTCCCGTTTTCGAAGGAGCGGTGACTGTTGTGGTTTCACTGCTGACAACACTAATTTGATAGGAATAGGTTCCATTTGATACGACTGTTCCTGATGTATTTTTACCATCCCATACCTGATTCATTGCAGTTCCTGCTCCGGTATAGGTTTTCATTGTTGTATTTGATGCATTTCTAATCGTTAAAGTCCAGTTGCTCGGATAGCTGAATGAAGAGCTGATCGTTGTCGTGTCTTTTACCCCGTCCGCGTTGGGTGAAATATATGGTTCGGTAATTGCCGGATTTTGTATGCAGAGAAGCCGGACACGAGAAGCTTCTGTTGCTATGTTTCCCGCGTTGTCAGTAACCCTCAGTTTTACGGTAAAGATTGTTCCTTGAAGAGATGACGTGTTCCATGCATAAATGAGAGCATTTGTTATTGCTGCTGTTCCTGTTTTTAAATTTGTCCAAGATGTTGGATTTTCTCCGATGCCGTAATCAAGACTGTAATTCTTGAAATCAGTTGAATCTGCTGCGGTACCTGTGATATTGATGGTTCCTCCACACGGGAATATCTGGTTATCTGTTGGAGGATTCAAAATAGCAATGGGTATCTGACGCGATACCATAATCATTCCCTGGGGAGAGGAAGCTGTGTTACCACTACTATCTTTTGCGGTGATGGAATAATAATATGCTCCATCGGTTACTTTGACTCCTGAGGTATTCTCTCCATACCATTTCTGATTGATGCTTGTTCCTGTCCCGGTAAAATTCTTTACACTGAGGTTGTTCGTATCAGTAATCGTAATGGTCCACGTGGCTGAAGAGGATATACCAGCTGTAAACGTGACGTAATCGCCAGTGGGATTTAATGATGCGGGCAGCACCCTGGCATCATTGATGGTTAAGGTTGCTCCCGGAACCTGGCCGAGCCATGGATTATACAGCACACGGTCGTTTATCTTGTCTCCTGTTCCCTTTGGATTGCCGGAATAGGTCGGTCCTGTTGTCGTACCCCAATAATTATCCCGGGCATCCACATCCATGGTTGTTGAAGCATTGTAGACGCCGTAGGTGGGATTGGAATAGATTTTTGTGTTGGTGATATAGGGATTGGAATTGTATGAATAGATTCCCCATTTATTTCCTGTGATTTCACTATCGCGAATTATCGGCCAGGACAAGGCTGACGTAAGATAGATGCCGCTTCCTGCGCTGTTTCGGATAAGACAGTTTTTAATGACTGGTGATGAGGAGCTAAGAGTAAGATTGGCATTCGAATAGCCTGCACCGGTACCTGCATACTCAATAGTTGCATATTCAAGGCTGCTTGTGCTCGCTGCATCACCTGAAAATGTAATGCCGTACCAATATCCAGCAGTTGGTGTGACCTGATTGGAGGTAAAGAGTATTTTATTTGTAGACGTCCCTTTTGCAATAAGAACACCCTTTGTCGTTCCGCTTCCTACCTGCAATGCAGTATTAGAATTGAACTTAATGGTTACGCCGGGATCAATGGTAAGGGTTGAAGCTGTGGCAGTATCTTTATATACATACACGTAGCCAGAAGTAATCACATAAGGCGCATTCCATTTTTTCCATTGCACGTTTTGATTTATTTGTTCACCGACAACTTCGATTTTACCTGCGGAGGTCATGCCGTTTACGGTGTTGTTGTTCATAATGTTGGCTATGATGTTTGCGCCAGCATGGATTGGCGAGTTATCCGCGTTTGAAAAGGTATTTCCGGTTATTGTTGGTGCATTCCCAGTGACACTGGAACCAATATAAAGGCCGTTAGCAATGGTAGAATTGGTAATTGTGAGCGATGAAGACGTTGAGCCGAGATAGATCCCATATTTGGCTGCGGTATTTATTATTGAGACATTGTAATTCGAAATGACTGGCGAGCCACTACCATATATTCCATGCCCTGTTGTGCTTGAGTTGGTAAGGCTACCACCGGTTATCGTTGGATTCGATGAAGAGAGGTACATACCATAAGAGCCGTTATTCGTGATCGTTACGGTATTGAGGATTGGGTTTGATGAACTAAGATTTAAGCCATACCCAGTCACATTTGTAATAGTGCTATTTTTTATGGTGGGCGAAGCGGAAGACATGGTTACGCCGGTACTGTATTGAATATCGGTATATTCAATGATGCTTGTTGCATCCACAGTTTTATCGTTAAACGTTATTTTCCCCCAGGTTCCGGTAGCGCCACTCCGAGTGAAAGTAATACGATTCGACGTTGTGCCGCGTGCCACAAGTGCACCCTGGTTCGTACTGTCGCCCACTTGAATTCCAGAACCTGAAGCAAACTTCACCATCACACCCGGATCAATGGTCAGTGTTGATGGTGTAGTAGCATCTTTGTAGACTGCTACTGTTCCTGATGTCACGACATACGGAGCTGCCCATTTTCCCCATTGAGCATCCTGTTTCACTTGCTCACCGACAACTTCAACCCTTCCTGCGGAGGTCATGCCGTTTACCGTATTATTGTTCATGATACTTGCAATAATATTGGCCCCGGCATGCATTGGTGAGCTATCCACATTCGAGAACGTATTGCCGGTAATTGTGGGAGTAATATTTGTTGAACCAATAAAAAGTCCATTTCCTATCGTTGAATTAGTAACTGACAATGTAGAGGTACTGCTTGAATAGATTCCGTAATAGTTTGCAGTATTCATGATAGAGACTGTGCAACTTGATATCACTGGCGAACCGCTGCCATAGATGCCGTGGCCGGTTGTGCTTGAGTTCGTAAGACTACTGCCGGTTATCGTTGGATTTGAAGATGAAAGATAAATTCCATAGGAACCGTTATTCCTGATAGTTACTGTGTTCAAAACTGGATTTGATGAATTCAAACTGATATAACCGGTTACATCGGTAACTGTACTATTTTTGATCGTGGGCGACGCTGAGTACATAGTTACGCCGGTACTATACTGAATGTCAGCATATTCGATAATGCTCGTTGCATCCAGGGTTTTATCATTAAACCTTATACTCCCCCACGTCCCGCTTGTTCCGTTTCGAGTAAAAGTAATTCTATTTGTACTGGTACCGCGGGCTACAAGAGCTCCCTGATTCGTACTGTCGCCTATCTGAATACCTGCTCCTGAAGCGAACTTAATGGTTACTTCTGGATCAATGGTAAGTGTTGAAGCTGTAGATGCATCCTTATACACCGCTATCGTGCCGGAAGTCACAACATACGGTGCTGCCCATTTTTTCCATTGTGCATTCTGCTTCACCTGCTCACCGACAATCTCAATTCTGCCAGCTGAAGTCATGCCGTTTACGGTATTGTTGTTCATGATATTGGCAATAATATTTGCTCCGGCATGAATAGGTGAATTATTAGCATTAGTGAAGGTATTGCCGGTAATAGTCGGGGTGACACCTGTAGAAGTGACGTAAAGTCCGTTAGCGATAGTTGAATTAGTGAGTGAAAAGGTTGAAGTTGTTGAGCTGAGATAGACCCCATATTTGGCTGCGGTATTTATTATCGAGACATTGTAATTCGAAATGACTGGCGAACCTGAACCATAAATTCCATGGCCAGTTGTGCTCGAGTTGGTTAAGCTTCCACCGGTTATCGTTGGATTCGATGAAGATAGGTACATACCATAAGAGCCGTTATTCGTGATCGTTACGGTATTGAGTACCGGGTTTGAGGAAGTTAAACTGACATACCCTGTCATATTTGTGATCGTACTGTTCTTAATGGTTGGTGAAGCAGTATTCATGGTAATACCAGTACTGTATTGAATATCGGCATATTCAATGATGCTCGTTGCATCCACGGTTTTGTCATAGAACGTTATACTGCCCCAGTTACCACTCGTCGCATTTCGGGTAAGGGTAATACGATTGGACGAAGTACCGCGCGCTATGAGCGCTCCTTGATTGGTACTATCGCCGATCTGGATGCCAACCCCGGAGTTGAGCTTGACGATAACACCAGGATCAATCGTCAGAGTAACCGGTGTAGTCGCTGTTCCATACACCTGGATACTTGAAGTAACAATGTAGGGACTATTGGCGAGCGTCCAACGTGTATCCGTAGATATGCGGCCACTCACTGAGGTGTCAGCAAAGGAAGGCATGCTGCAAAGAAGTATGAACGCTGAGCAACCTATTACTTGCAAGAAATATCGTGTCATCATCATAGCATCTCCATATTAGGATTTTTGGAACACAGATGCGCACAGTAAAAAATTACACAAGATACAAATATTGCAGCCAAACTATTTTTTAAGTAACAGTTGTGAATCTGAGCTGATTCATGGTTAAATAGTTTTTGGTCGAGATCCCTCAGTTGGTTCGCTCCTTCAGCATGATACATGAGGTTTCCTTACTCACGTTTTTTACTTTTTACGAATTCAATTTTTCAGAGCAGGAAATGAATCAGAAGAGACAAACAAAAAAGTTTTGTTTTTTATATCATCAGCAAGGTAGATTGTCAATACCCGGAGGGTACCCATATATGGGTATTTTATGGGTATATAGATTGTTGCAGAATGCGCTATTTATTCGTTCGGTGAATCGTGATTTGTCTCGAATGGAAACTTGATTCGGAGTGAAGTCGACACTGCTGAACGTATCTTTGACATAGCGTTATAATTTCCTCTTGACAGTGAACGATTGTTCACTTATACTATTTCCATGTCGCCGGTTACTGTTAACGAAAAAAAGCTACAGTCTAAAATTTCTGCAATTCGGAAATTCCATGAAAAAAACGGCAGAATGCCAAGTTATTCGGAAATTGGCGATCTCATCGGCTTCCGTTCGAAAAATGCAGTGTTCAAGCTTATTGACAAGCTTCAAAGTCTTCGTATTCTAGAAAAGGACAAAAAAGGTCGGCTTATTCCTCTGTCTCTCATTAATCCGGTGAGGGTTTTAGGAACTGTCGAGGCTGGCTTTCCGTCTCCGGCAGAAGAAGAGCTTGTTGACACAATGTCTTTGGACGATCTTTTGATCCAGAACCGGGAAGCCTCCTTTCTGCTTAAAGTTTCAGGCGATTCAATGACAGGCGCCGGTATCATGCCAGGAGACATGGTTATTGTAGATAAAAGCCAGACAGCAAAAAGCGGGGATATCGTGATTGCACAGGTGGACGGCGAGTGGACCTTAAAGTATTTACGAAAGCGAGGAGAACATGTCTCGCTTATTGCGGCAAATCCCAAATACCAACCCATCAAACCCAAGAACGAACTCAAAATTGCAGGCGTTGTCACAGCAGTTCTCCGGAAATACAAATAATAATGTTACTCTGAGACAGGATGCTGATGTAAGAAGGCAGACCTATTTTTTCTTATGAAGAACGACCGACCCCTTACCATATCCTCCTGGCCAAAGGCAATTCTCCATCTTGATGCGGATGCCTTTTTTGCTTCCTGCGAGCAGGCCATCCACCCGGAGCTCAAAGGAAGACCGGTAATAACTGGAAAGGAACGCGGGATCGTTGCTGCTGCCAGCTATGAAGCCAAGGCCAAAGGCATTCAGCGGGGAACCAGGCTCTTTGAGGTTAAGAAGATATGCCCGGATGCGGTGATACTTCCCTCTGACTATGAAACGTACAGTCTGTTTTCAATCAGGATGTTCAATATCCTTAGGCGGTTCTCCCCGGATGTGGAAGAGTATTCCATTGATGAAGCATTCGTCGATCTGACAGGGCTTCGAAGGTCATTCCATGGTTCCTATGAGATGATCGCAAAAACGATGCAGGAGACCATAGAACAGGAGCTTGGGATAACCGTATCCGTTGGGGTAAGCCTCTCCAAGGTGCTGGCCAAGATCGGTTCAAAGCATAACAAGCCGCATGGCCTTACCATCATTCCAGGAAGAGATATCCATCTTTATCTTGAAAAACTTCCGGTTGGTAAGATCTGGGGTATCGGGTCCAATACCGCAGCGTTCCTGAATAAATTCGGGATAAGTACCGCGCTCGATTTTGCCCGGAAGGATGAGGCGTTTATTCAAAAAAATCTTTCCAAGCCTTACCGTGAAGTCTGGCATGAGTTAAACGGGAGAAGTGTTTATCCGGTTACTCCGGAATCCAAAGACGGCTATCAGTCTATCAGTAAGACAAAAACCTTTACTCCGCCTTCAACGGACGAAACCTTTGTCTTTGCGCAACTTGCAAAAAACATGGAGAATGCCTGTATCAAAGCTCGTAAATACAATCTCGCAGCTACACGGATCATTGCCTTTCTGAGAAAACAAGATTTCACCAGCAGCGGAATCGAGATGAAACTAAGCCGTCCGAGTGCATATCCGGCTGAGCTTTTCACGCCGCTCAGGAAAGCATATAGCGATTTGTTTGAAGCGGGAACGCTTTATCGCTCTACCGGCGTCATTCTTTCCGGTCTTATTGCAGAAAATTCAGTTCAATATACTTTGTTTGATGATACATCGAAGATCGAGAGGATGTCTCGTGTTTATTCCGTAGTGGACGAGATCTCAAAAAAGTTCGGCAAGCACACGATCCGGCATGCTGCAAGCCTGCCGACGCAGATTCAGGCCCAACATGAAGGAGAACGGGGAGATGTTCCGCAGAGGAAGACATCACTATTCAAGGGTGAAAACAAAAGGCAGCGGTTGGGACTGCCCCTGCTGCATATAAAGATTTAAGCAGTTTTGCTTTCAACGTATTGCTTCAATCTACAAACCTATTCCGTATTCGATACGGTAAAGCGCTTCGATCACCAGTTGTGCGCCCTCTTTCGTGTCCCACAAATCGACAGGTTTTTTATTGCCCAGCACAAATGCAGGGGCGTTCAGCCACTCCTCTGCCATCTTATCATCATCCATGACTTCTTTTGCCAGTTCCCGTATCCGTTCTTTAGTCATTTCTTTATCGTTCCAGCTGTGAGCCACGAGATATTTTTTTATAGCGTCTACGGGATTTTGCTCATTCTTCAGATATTTTTCATGCAAAAAAACTGGCAGGATTCTTTTTGCAGAATCGGCTTCCGTTTCTGTATGCCGCCCCTCTTCGTACCATTCGACCAGTTTTTGCATGAATCCTCGTGCATCGGACAATTCCCGGTCTTTTAATCGGTATCTTCTGAACAAATCGTGATACCAAAAAGTCAGTTTCTCAAGGTTCAGATCTTGAAGCATGCGTTGCGCTTCTTCAAATGATTCGGTCACGCCGACTATAATGCCTCGCACAATCGGTATATATACATGCGTACTTGCGGAATTTGAGCAGGTAGGGCAAGACACCTCTTCTTTGAGAATCCTGATATCTTCCGCATGTCCGATACAGTCTTTTTCATAATAACTGCTTAACGTTTGGGCAAAGTCTTTCACTTGGACTGATTTAATCATGCCTCCGCACGTTTTACATATAATCGGCTTATTGAAATGGATCGTGTCGAAAAGCCCCATAAAGCACTCCTTTTTAAAATATCTGAAAGCTCACTGCGCTTCACAGTAAGGCTTTCTAATGATTTGCAACTACCCTCTTGAATTGCATGGTATCCAAATCACCGAGTACATATATGAGACCATGTAAGGTCTGTCCTGGTTGGATACAAGTCGTATTCAGGATGTTAGCCAGCCAGATACCGCTTACCTCGGGAGATTCATGAATATGTCCATGGAGCGTAAGCCGCGGCTGCGTCTTTAAGATAAAATTGTAAACAGCCTGTGACCCGACATAGTCTCCACTTGCACATTTATCCAAATTCAGTTTTGCCGGCGGCATATGTATCACGTAAACGGTTTTTGATGCGTCGTGCAGTTCTGGGAGACGCCCTAGTTCTTCTTCGAGTGTAGGAAGCGTGTTGATGTATCCCGGCCAATCCGTTATCTCTTGCCAACCGTCCGGGGCAGACAGCAAAGCGCTCCCTTGTTGATATTGGAGAACGTAATCCGCGGCGTCTTTCCTGCAGCGGTCCTTCAGCCTGAACGGATAATCGACTACGTAGTTCATTCCGATGAATTCATACTGACCGATCGTAACCCTGCGCTGGGCAAGGTCAATAACATGCGAAAACCGGCTGCACGTGCGGCTGAAGATGTCGTCAAAAATACGCAGATCGTCGTTTCCAAGAAAACAGAGATAATGAATCTTTGCTTTTTCAAATGCCAGGAAATGATCAGCAATATAATCCGTGATGAAATCACCCTGTTTGAATAAGTCGCACTTGTTCGGCAGCATGTCGCCACCGTTTATGACCAGATCGGCTCTGGTCCTTTTGGCTACCTCTATTAACGTATCGTACTTGTGCTTGTCACCATGGAAGTCCGTCACGAAAATTATTCTCATAGCATTCTGCTTGCAACCGGCCGGTCAAATGAATCGTAGGTACAGACGAATGGTCTCTCGGCTTGCTTTTTCCCTTTTGCGTGGTTGCGTTTTCGGCTGTTTTCTCTCTGCCATACAGGTAAGTGTGCAATACTACTTGTTCTGTTTCTGGTTGTTATTCCTTTTCTTAATCCCTTGCTGCCTACTGCGCATTCCCTATCGTGGAGTTGC
>Ga0265297_10007157_pt1 | contig 15622 bp, 15 predicted proteins | sample Munlanlwell13791_FD_192502 | JGI IMG/M metagenome (GOLD analysis project Ga0265297, IMG submission 192502) | Leachate microbial communities from a municipal landfill in Southern Ontario, Canada - Leachate well 137-91 | ecosystem: Engineered > Solid waste > Landfill > Unclassified | place... | reverse complement strand
CATTGTTATAAAAAGTGTAACTGGGAGAACCTTCCTCTTCACTTACGTATGTTCCATCGAGTGTATACTTTTGTGGGGTATTACATCCACTGAACACAACACTGATGAAAAGAATAACGATTCCTATGAGAACGAATTGTTTTTTCATTTTCCCTCAAATCATCAGGTTTACAACAGAATAACATTTAATAATATATCCAATGCGTGTCACGCAGTAAGACAGTTTGAAAACACAATAGGTTCTCTGTTAGGACGTCTGTCTTCAGCATCTTTGAGCGGGGTGCGTATGTTCTTCTACCATTGGATAACAATTGTAAAACATCGTTTAAATACTGAGTGGACAGAAGAGTACAGTGATGCGTATGCCAAGGAAAAAAGATGCAAAAGAACATCATTCACCATCGGATCAAAACACGTCTCCTTCTACTCCACGGTCTGTTGCGATCATCCCGTGCTATAATGAAGAGGCGACAATTGGTCGTGTTGTGGAAAAAACAAAACTATATGTCGATACGGTTGTCGTGGTTGATGATGGGAGTACCGATCAGACTGCAGAGATCGCAACAAACGCTGGCGCCATCGTACTGTCTCACGAGACGAACAAAGGAAAAGGGGCGGCGCTGAAAACTGGTTTTCAGTTTGCGGTAGAAAACAAATTTGACTTTGTCGTCACAATAGATGGCGACGGTCAGCATAATCCTGATGAGATCCCAGCGGTGCTCGGGAAGGTGATGACAAATGACTACGATCTTTCCATTGGTTTTCGCGTCGGTCACAACACAGAGATGCCGACGTGGCGTCGCATTGGGAAACGAGTGCTGGATTATACGACAAGCCTGGGTACGGGTGGGTTTGTCACCGATAGTCAATGCGGGTTTCGCGCATTTAACAGAAAAGCAGTGGCAACAATCACCCCGAAGCTCCGGGGAAGCGCCTTCAGCATCGAAAGCGAACAATTAATCAGAGCCTATGAGTCCGGGTTTAAGGTGGTGAACACGAACATCACCTGCAGATATAAGAATTTACAGACTTCAACGAAAAACCCTGCCTCGCATGGTCTTTCCGTTCTTTCGTCTGTTCTCTGGATTGTCGCACGTCAACGTGCCTTGTTAGTGATGGGTGTCTTCTTTTTATTCTTCCTACTGATTGGCCTGGTGACGGGAATCAACATAGCATAATACGATGAATTTTTTCGCTACGGAAGAACCACGTCCGACACGTATTGAAATGACTTAAAAACACGAGAAGAACAGTTTTTTTTCTTTTATGTGAATATTGGACGAAAATAAAAAAAGAGAGGGGGGGAATAAAGTTTTTCTTTAAAATTCTAAGACTCCAGGGCACCATCCCATGATGATGTGTGGCATGAGCACCCCTTTGAATGCTCCGGGGATCACCATCAACTGACCACCATACCGAATGCCGGTGACTCGTTGACCGATGCCTTGGCCGACGTAGTGGACTAAGAGACAGCGAAATATGATTAATGATCCGCCGTTTACTTCTCTTACTCCAAAGACGAACCCTTGAAGCGTGGTCCATCCTATTTTACTTGGTTGTGGCTCTTCCTGAACCGTCATTCCTGCCGTAACAGGGATCATGGCGAGCAGTAGCATACATAGACCGATACCAATTATTTTCTTTTTCATATTCGTCTCCCTCCCTATTCACAGGGGTCTTAGGAAATTACAATGCGCTTATGGTTTAAATAATTTGCTCTTAGAATATAATCGTAACAAAAGTTACATGAAATGTAACGAATACTTGTCTTTCAAGATTGCTATTGATGAAGGTTCTGTAAGAACATATCGTCAACAACCAAGGAGGAGCATAACATGGTCTCATCTGGATTTCCATGCGATTCCTGATTCGCCACTCCTCATGATAGCTTTTTACAATACCAAGAATATCTCTGAATCGAACCACTTGCTGGATTTTTAGAGGTTCTTTAAGAATAGTACTTCTGAGTCGGTTTCGCTGTATAGGCAGAGGACCATACTGGTTTTTTTTGCCTTGGATATGGCGTATTTTTCTTACGATATCCCATACGAATACGCGAAACAAAACAATAAAGAAAAGTCTTTTAAGAAGAGATTCTCTATAAAAAGCAACATCCTAAATCCTAATATACTAGTTTGAAATTACGACTGTAAATAAGGTCGGGGTATGCGAAGAAGTCTGATACTGCTTGGCATCATGATGTGCGTCGTTGGTACGTTCCTGGGGATAATCGGTACATTTTTTTACCCCGAGACGCTGACGCGATACATTGGGTCAAGCCTCGTGGATCAATTCAAATTACTTTCAGTCTTAGGCTTTTTTTCGTTCGTCATTGGATTTCTCCTTTCCCTCAGTGGCGTGGTGTCAAAAAGGAAAGGAATGAAAAAAACGAAATTGATTTCTTTTAATCGGTACTATAACCCGTAAAAATACACCTGCACATCAGTTCTCTTCTTCTGGTACATCTCCTTGGATTCTTTGGAGTTGGTCTGGTCTTCATCATGGTCTTTGCTGGGATCACAAAACAGATGACCACGGGGAAACAGGTGCTCATCTTCACCCTCTTTGATACATAACACCAGAGCCGAATACAAAAGAGATTCTGTATTACCTGACAACTCTCATCCTAATGGAAACGGGCAATCCCCTTACGAGACGCCCGTTTTCCTTCTGATTATCTATAACTTCTTTTTTTTAGAGTTTATTAAATATGGTTACTTCCCCACTCTCGGTTTCAACAAGCGTAAGAATTGTATCGGTATCTGAGAAAGAATACGTAAAGGTCCGGGGATGCTGATACAGGGTATTGATAAAGATCCCCTCAGTCAGCTCCCATGTGCCTTCTTCTCTTGTTTCCATGTCCGTTTCGCTGACGACATATAAACACGTTCCGTTTGAATACAAGGTGAGGCTTACAATATCCGTGCTCGCAAGCGTCCAGGTTCCCACAAACTTATTTCTTTCTCCTTCAGGAGAGGTATCAGGACTAGTGCATCCGCTAAGCACAGCACTTACCAGCAAGCCAAGGAGTCCTATGGTGACGAGGTGTTTTTTCATGCTGCTCTTCGTTTTTCTGACAAGATGAAAAAAAGATTATTGTCAAGGGTCATGTAAATGTTTTGGAGCCAAGAAAAACAAGAGGTCAACCAGTGACACTATTTTAAAAAAGAAAAGGATGAGGATTGTTAGTACCCCATGAGATGTCGTAGGATTGGAAACGCATGTGGGAAACGTTGAAACAACAACTCAAGATACCGGTGTATCGGAGTGTCGTAGGAGCAGGGCATTGTTACTGACAGATATGCCCAGTCGCTCTCTGCGTTGTATCGATCTTTGGCTTTTGCTTTTATTGTATAGGTTCCTTTTTCAGACCAGGTATGGCTGAGGGTTATCGCCTCTCCTGAGTCAAACGGTCCCACGAGTTGATCAGGGGTATTGTCACTCCAATTGACGTAGTAGGAGATTCCATCTCCATCGATATCGGTGGTAGTGAACGTGTATTGATATTCTTGACCAGGTTTTCCGTTTTCGTCACCATTTATTTGTGGGGTATCTGGGGGCGAATTTGGTATCGTCGGATACCCAGCAAGCACCCATGCGTCGATACCACCTAGCATGTTGTAGATGATTCCATCGAAATTATTTTGGACAAGGAGTTCCGCAGCAGCTTTGCTACGCCCCCCTGTTTTACAGTAGAGGATGATTTCTTTGCCTTGATAGGCTTCCATGAATTCACTCAGTTGTACTCCATTCTGTAAGCTTGGCCAATGGTGCGGGTTTTCCGGGGCGGGTGTATCAATATGTGCGGTGATCCATTCCGAATCATATCGAACATCGATTGGTCTTTGCATGCCATTTGAGGTATTCGTTACTAACTCCCAGGCTTGGTCAACCGTGATGTTCGTATACCCCCTCGTGAGAGGTGAATGAACAGATTCATACGTTCTGATTACAGTTTCTTCGGCTGTCATCGATTTCGCTTCGAGTACGAGTATAGACGTCGTACCCAATAATATACAAATCAAGATGCTGATGATTTTTTTTCTCATATTTATCCCCTTACGATTCACTTATGTGAATTGATAACACCTTGTTTTTATAAGAGTTTCTATTGTAGGGGCGGGGGGGTCCTTACGATAAAAATAGGATAATGTGGAAATTCCCAGCTGCTTACTTGCTTTCTTAAAAATCAATCCGTTATTCAATACAAATCTATATGAATGCGTATTTTATTTGGGTGCTCTAGCTCCGGAGATCAATGTTTTTTGATTTTCATTTTCTTTCCTCCCTTGCTTCGGAGCCTCTCATTTTCTGTAGACTGATTCCTTTTTCTTGAAAAGTAACCCGGGGTGGTGAAACAAGAACCGGTCAAGCAGTGATACGGTTTCTTACGACTCGCTGGTTTTTTTGTGCTCATGATACCGGTAGATGCCGTACACAAGGAGTGCGGCAACCAGTGCGACGATGGTCACCCGGTAATCATCGGATCGGTACCAATAGACTTGCCAGCCGTCCCAGCTGAACGGGAAGAGGAGTTTGATGCCTCCTTGGGTATGGACTAAGAAGAAGTCAAGGAGGAAATGGGTCGTGACACCGATGCTGAGGGCGAGGAATGCTTTTTTGATATCCTGAAAGAAGACTGCGATGATACCTGCCACGAGCAATGCGCCGATGGGGAGATGCAGCGGGTCGAAGAACTGATGATCATAGATTCCCAGCCAGGTGAACAAGAGGGTGAGTTTTGTCAGATCTGGGAGGAGTGCACCGATGACGACCAAGGCGATATCTTGTTTCGTGGTTCTGCCAGTGATCCATCCGATGAGGGTGTGGGTGAGCCAGTCAGCCATGTGGTTTCCTCCGTTCGAAGCGGCGGGTGTCGGTGTTGAACCGGTAGGTTCGGAAGAACAGGTACACGGCGAACGGTACGGCGGGGAGGGAGCGCAGATAGACCAGGTCGTCTTTCCATCGCTCAGTGATGAGGAGTTTTTCTGCTTCTATGTGATTTCTGCTGGTGAGCGTGCCGTACACCTCGACGATGTCCCCCGGTTGGGTGGTGCTGATGTTTTCGGTGGTGCTGAGAAGGAGAAGATAGTTGGGAGGATGGCTGAGTTGTATTTGGAGGGTGTTGTTGGCACTGTCGACGGTTCTGACCACACCGCCCATGAGGACGTTTGTTCCATTGAATGCCTCAAAATTTTCCAGGATATATCGCTGGTCGGGGTCATGGTTGTTGTGCTCAAGACTATAGTACATCATGAGTGAAATCAGAAGAAGGAACAGGGTGATTCCGAGGAGGAGTCGTTGATGGTTCATGGTCGTATGGTCCGGTGAATCACGTAGCTGTTTTAATAATGTAGGATATGTTTGCTGATTTTCTGCTCTATTGGTTGTATGGAAAGTGGCTGTGTGTCTCCTAGTGCTCTGAACATCGTCGAACGTAAGGATCTGAACAAGACGTACAAGGATGGGGTACAGAAAGCCTTGGATTCAGTCAGTTTTTCAGGCTCAGAGTATAGGGTTTTTGGGGTGATTGGGTGAAATGGGGTGGAGAAGGTCACTTTGGTGCGGATTCTAGTCAGGTTCGTGTTGACCGCGTCTCTGTCTATTGCACTGAGACGGTCGATGTATGGGAAACTGGTGATTGTGCGTTTCTTTTTTGGGGTAGGTTCCGTGGTAGCATATAAAAAGAAGCTCGTCAGGTAATATGCTTTTTAAAAGAGGATTCGTTATAGAGAAAAGGACTTCGCTGGTTCGGGAAGTTATTTCAAGATAACAGTAGCAAAGAGATGGAAATCATGGATAAACGACCATATGGTTTGAGGTTCAAAATACTCCTCGTTTTTATTGTAGTTGTATGCGTAGTTGCAGCGCTTGGATATTTGTTGACCCAGGCGCCATCTTCCGATGGTGTCTCTGTGGTGCACGCTAAAGACCTTATCCGTCAAGGTGCAGTGGTTGTTGATCTGAGTTCTCAGAGGGAGTATGAGGCGGGGCATATCGAAGGAGCACTCAACGTTGTGTATGACGGGTGTTTCCCCTGCTTTGAGGAAGTGGTAGCGACTTACTCAAAAGAACAGTGTTTTCTTCTTTATCAGCATGCAGGACATGAGCTGTCTCAATCGGTCTGCTTAGAGATGAAAGCAGTCGGGTATACGAATGTCTCGTATCTGATAGGCGGGTATGAACAGTGGATTCATAAGTTTTAAAAAAGGTGGAGAAAAAGAGAGTGGGTGATGTTCTTCGCGATGACACCGATTGTATAAATTATGTTTTCTTTGGATTTCTTTTGCATAAAGTCCATAATCGTCGTCTCTTAATACTGTGTTCATGGTTTTTCTTAATAAATTCATGTTGTCCTTCTGAAGGGAGCACACCGTTTACATTCAATTAAAGGAAAAACTCTTCGATTTTTAATTCAACGATAAAATCTATTCATCAACTATCCATGCATCCATGTGACACCGTGGATTTTGCGTATCAAAATATTATAATAACGTTGATGTTATTTGCATAAAAGCATTGATCCCATATTTACGGAAAAATGAGACGTGTCCTATGATGGAGCAGCTCCTGGTCTTTGCAACATTACTTGTCGCCTTGATCTTATTCATGTGGGGGAGGGTTCGCCATGATATTGTTGCGCTTCTCTGTCTCATTTTCTTGGTTATTACAGGCATCGTCTCTGCTGAAGACGCGTTCCGTGGGTTTGCTCATCCGGCGGTCATTACCGTTGCTGCAGTGCTGATCGTCAGCAGTGGTTTGCAGAGTGCAGGGATAATGGATGTACTAGGCAAATGGATGATGAAACTAGGGGACAGCCTTACGGTACAGGTTGGCGTGCTGAGTGGGTTAGTATGTGTGTTCTCTGCGTTTATGAATAACGTGGGTGCGCTTGCTATTCTAATGCCCGTGGCCATCCATATCGCCCGGAAGAAGGGGCATTCCCCGTCATTCATCCTGATGCCGCTTGCGTTTGCTTCGCTGCTGGGTGGGTTAACGACCCTGATTGGGACGCCACCCAATATTATCATTGCCACGTTCCGTGCAGAAGCATCAGGGCAGGCGTTCGGGATGTTTGATTTTACCCCGGTTGGTGCAGGTGTTGCCATCGCAGGAGTGCTGTTTATCGCCCTCCTTGGCTGGCGATTCCTTCCCCATCGAGATCCAGAACGAACCGCGGAGGACCGTTTCCACATCCAGGATTATATCACTGAGGTCCTCATCACGAAAAAATCAACGCTGAAAGGCTCCTCTCTTCGCCAGCTGAATACGATAAAAGGCCTGGACATCAGAGTACTGGGGTTGATTCGCGACAACCAGCGAGTGTATGCGCCACGATGGCGTGAGCTGTTAAAGGAACATGACATCCTTATTATTGAAGCAGATTCCGGTGATCTGAAAGAATTTCTCAATCAAACGAAAACAGAGTTGGTCGGGAAAGAGCCCTTACCGATGGATGAGAAAAACACGGCGACTCTGTCAATTGTTGAGGCGGTCGTGATGCCGGATTCACCCATCATAGGCAAGACGGTCTCAGCGATGAAAATGCGTTCACATTATGAGGTGAATCTCCTAGCGATCGCACGCAGCGATAAACGGATCATCCACCGCATCGATGACTTAGAGCTGAATGTCGGTGATGTTCTCTTGCTGCAAGGCGCGGCAGACAAGCTTGATGACGCGATTCGTGACCTGGGATGTCTCCCCTTGGCAGACCGGGGGTTCTCCATTGGACAGCCAAAGAAAATCGCTCTTGCCCTTGGGATCTTCGGGTTTTTTCTTGCCACGATCATCACCGGGTTGTTACCCGTGCATATCGCTTTTGTGCTTGCTGCCATCATGATGGTTCTAACCCGGGTGTTGTCGTTACGTGATGTCTACACTCGGATCGACTGGCCGGTGATTATCCTGATCGGCGCCATGTTACCTGTGGGGACGGCGCTTGAAACCACGGGTGGTGCCCAGCTGATCGCAGACCAGATTCTTCTCGCAAGCAGCATCTTACCGCTTTGGACGACCCTTGCGATCTTGTTGATTGCGACACTGTTGCTCTCAGCAGTGGTGAATAATGCTGCGACGGTTGTCCTCATGGCTCCTGTTGGTATTGGAATCGCCCATGGTCTACATGCATCAGTTGATCCGTTTCTCATCGCGATCGCTATCGGTGCGTCCTGTGCGTTTCTTACCCCGATCGGGCATCAGTCGAACACCCTCGTGTTAGGCCCTGGTGGATACACGTTCAAAGACTATGTGAAGCTGGGCCTACCGTTAAGCATCCTGATCGTCGTGGTGGCGGTTCCCCTGATCATGTATTTCTGGCCGATGTGACGCCCCTGGATTTTTTCATGATGGAAAAATACCGGCTTACGTTTAAATAGGTTCAAATTGAAAAGAATCCATAGCGTGAGAGGGATGAAGAAACCAACCAGAGCTCAAGATGAAAAAAAGAACGGGGTATTGAGACAATTTATTGAATTGTGGAAATTTAAAGAAGATGAAACGTATTATTAAAAGAGAAACATTGATTTCTCCATTCTTTCTTTTCATGACTCCGGCAGTGGCACGGTTTTCACAGTTTGGTTTTTTTTTTTTGGCAAATTTTAAAAAATAAGAGATAGAAAGAGTCTTCGATTATAAGGGGTATCCGCCGATTTTCAGGCTAGGATCACCAAGTAACACCCATTGTTGAACGGTTTTCGCATCAATTGCAAAATCCCAAGCAGCTGGTGTATTCCAATGAATAGGATATTTATCTAAATAACGTGCTATGGATTCTTTCCAAACCTCACCAAGAATATCTACCTTATTCACACCATAAGTATAGAAAAAGCTATTATCTAAATAATCAGCAGCTCCTTCTTGAGATTCTTTGTCTTCTTTTGTCAGTTCCAGACCACTATAACCAATGGTTGCTATGGATCCACCACCAATTTTCCTAGTCAGTTTCCAACCCCAACATTCAGGAATCCACGTCATATAACCAAAAGATTGTTTAAAAATATAAAAAATATTCACATCAAACTGTAGATTATGGCATGAATTAACTACACAAATAGGAAGCATTTCAGTATTTCTAAGTTTAGACATCGTTCTTACTGATAGACCTTCTACCCATACACTTTTATCATCTGGTGGATGTGTACTCCAAACCGATGGATTACCATGGCCATAAAATATAAGGAAACCACACCCCTTGTTGACTTCACGTATTACATCTTCCGGTCCTTTGAAGGAGCCATCTGATGTAAATAATGTTGTATTTTCAAAACCAGACATATAACTTATATCGGTTAGAATATTATCTTCACCTTCATACGCAGGTGTTGGAAAAGAATAACTGCCGGGTGGATACATATCACCAGCCACCCCAATAATGCGATGAAACCATTCTTTTCCATACGCATCCGTTTCATAGTTTATTATTTTATGAACCATTATTTTTACTTCAAAAATATTCCGACAAGCAAGTCTACCAACACATACATCAGGATATAAGTCAATATCTTTATCTTGAGCTTCATCACCATTCCATTCACCAAAAATACCATTATTATTTATATCCCATGAAGAAAAACTCCCATTTTTATCAATAATATCAGCATAATATAATTCAGAAATAAAATATTGCTCAAAAGAGTCAGCGTTATGTACATATCGAACAGGTATCTTTCGAAAATTCCCAACAAGCAGAACATATTTTATGTGAGCTTCATCAAATGCTTTTTTAATGTAAAGTTTTATTTTTTCGGGATTATCGCGACCGTTTGTTATCTCATTATATATTTGAACTACTGGTACTATAGTTGTTTTAACCCCATATTTATTTTTATGTTCTTGAAGAGGTTTGAGAGCCTTTTGAAACGCTGATGGAGTAATTATCAAGAGATCATACGTTGAGCGATCCACAGAAGATGACGCTGCGGTATTGCTTTGATACATCTGGGTTTTTTCATTGTTATTTAGAATCTTTCCACCTATTGTTGGTAAAACGCTTGTTCCAATAAATACTATGATTATTCCAAGAACTACCCCTTTCTTCCATAACGTTTTTCTCATATCTTTTGCCGCCCCGGGTAATCAGATTAATACTTAATAGTACTATGATTCATTTAAATGTTTGGAAACAATAAAAATAAAGAGGTCAAGGATTGACACGGGTTGTTAAGACTCAGTGGTGTCTCGGTTGAAATCAAATGACAACGAAAAAAGGAGAAAAGGCGGTGGTTACCACCACTGCGATTTCCATTTTTCATTCCACCAGGATTTCACTGGTACATAGGTGGATGTTTCCCAATCCTCTTTTTTTACTTGAAGGATATGATTCCAGACGTCTTCCCAGTTTTCCCCTTGGATCCATGAGATATAATCCCAATCTCCAGGGATGCTTGCACCACTCGTAATCCAATTCCATTTTTTTGTTTTCTCCGGGGTGTCCTCAAGGTTTTTTTCCCTGATTAACATCCATGCGCCAGCAGGTTTTTCCCACCACCAGGTATCGGTTTTATGGCCAGAGTACACCATGTGTGAGCTGGTTTGTTCGACGTCGTTCCAGCTTTTTATTGTTGAGACACATCGATGCACCGTGTCCCAGTCTTGGGCATCAAACCAGACGATGACATCCCAGTCTCCCGTGACAATCCACGAGCCGATGACGTTGTCCCAGCTCTGGAACTGTCTCCAGATCTCATCTGCCTTTCCTTTCGTTGTTTTTATAAAAACATACGCTGATCGAGATTTCCAATCCATTTTTTCTCTCTCCTTCCACTCTATTTACTTCTAATGTATCACATGGTAAATTTATTTATAATGATTTGGTTGTTCTGTCAATTCTGAATTCCCCTTCGTTTTTTGTTCGAGGATGGAATGATGATGGAGAGTCAGGGGAATATGAAGAAGATGCACTTCTTGAAATATTCCTGAGAAACGGATTGTTGACACGTTTTTCACAGCAGGTTTTTTTTTTATATGTGAAAGGAACATGATAAAAAAAGAGATGCGAGGGAAAGGGTCTTTCCTTTCCTCTTTCTATAGTTTGATGAAAACGAAGAGCACGGTTGCGTTCTGTGCTGTTGTGGCGGTATCGGCACTGATGGTTACGACGGTGTTCCCGAAACCAAGGATTGCTTTCGAGGAAATATCAGCGGTGGCTCCAGCTGCAATGGAAGGAATCGTCCCTGCGGAGTCTCTTCCGAGGAGGATGAGGCCACCAGTGAACTTGATGCTCCATTCCACGTTGGTTGCTTCTGCATCACCCGTGTTCTTGATCCCTGCATGGACTTTGAACAACCCGCCGGTGATGGTTCCAATCTCGATTGCGACTGGGTTGGTATATTGGTAAAGGTATACTCCTTCTCCTAACACCGTGAATACGACATAATTTTCATTCAGATTCCATGGTTGTACAAGATACTCATTTTCGTAAATCAGTATTTCCTCATTGGTTGTTACATTATACAGACAGAGACGGCCATCCGGTTCACTATACACGAGGGTATTGCCAAATATTTCTGGGGAATTCGCAGTGGGTTCTTCTCCGGTAAAAAGGGTTGTCTCCTCTCCAGTGGTGGTATCATATATTTTCAACCCATAGAGGATCGTCCCATTTTCTTTATCATAATAAAAATAGCTATAGACCAGGGTATTCTCATAGATTGCGGGAAACGTTTCAGATTCAAAATGGGATGTATTGGTGACTCTTGTGTATTCTTCGCTCTCGATGTTATACATCACAATATCATTGAGGTTCCCTTCGCTTAGTTGCCAGGCAACAATATTGTCATAGATACAGGGGTTTTCTGGGTAATCCTCGCCAGGACTCTCTGTCAACTGTCTATGTTCACTGGTCTCAATATTGTAAAGAAAAATTTCAGTACTGTACAAATCTGAATCTGTGTTTTCATACACGAGATAATTGCCGAAGAACTGGAAGGAATCTGATTCTCCCCCTTGCCAATTCGTCACCATCAACTCTGTTTTTTCACCCGTGTTTATATTGTACATTTTAAAACCCATGTAGACAAAATCATAATAGACAACTCTATTTTCTGAGATTTTTGGAAAGATGATATCCCCTCCCACAAGAACAGCATCTGTCTCTCCTGTTTTTATGTTGTATATGTGAAGAGTCGTACTTTCTCCGTATACAACAAAATCATTATCGATATCACAATTTGCATTCTCATCAGTGATTTTTATTAAATCTGGATCAACGCTCACATCAACATGAGCGTTCGCGACACTCGAATCAATACTTGTAAGTTGTTTTGCAGTTGTCACTGCTGGAAAAACACTCAACAGAACGAGTGCGCATATCAAGAGACTTATTCCTTTTGTTTTCATATGAATCAGCTCCATAGTATTCCACGTTGCCTCTTATGGATGGTATTTACTATATAAAAGTATGTTTTAAAAAATTCTACAGTAATAAAAAATATTCAAAAAAAATTTTGTTTTTGTAGATAGTACAATTCAAGACGCATGAAGAATATCACCAACTACAGTTATGTAAGGAGTTGTTATTGTAGCAAGCATGGTATGGGGTCGGAAGATCGGTTTCTTTCCTATAACACATGCAGTTCGTCCATTAACCATGAGTGTTTATTGCAATCTTTACTGAAATATCAAATAAGAAGTATTGGCACGGTTTTACCAAATGGTATTGTTTCAACGACTGTTACCCTCCTCTACGGATTTCTTTATATGGATAGTAACCATACCAAACTCCGAGATGAATTTTTGAAAAAAAAGAAAAATAAATTATTTGAACAATCTGATAATAAATTTCTTCAGATAGCAAGAGATTTTATCGAAATCTGTCCAAAATGTCATAGTGTTAAGATTTCTGTGAGACAAAGAAAGACACCAAAATATTTTTGTCGATACTGTAAAAACGAGTTTGATAACCCTAAAGCGGAGATAATTCATAAAACCATGAAACAACAAAGAGAAATTGGAAGACAATACGATAATCCAGATAAATAAATAATCATGTGTTTTGGTAGGTTGATACAACTGCCTTCTTTATCTTGTTGGTTTTTGCGGCTGACAGAACGTACACGAATCGCTCCATGATTCACTTTATTGACATTGAAGAAACTGGCCCCTGGATAATTCTGCAGCATGGACAATGTTTCGTCAAACTCATAGAAGGAGAAATCCGAGGCACGGTTTATATGAATTCTTTCAGATTCTTTCTATTTGGATTCAAGATATACTGTTTTTTAATAAACAACAATGTCTGTATAAGCGCTGTCTTCTCGATTTCACCAGGGTGTAACTGAGTCAACGCATCAGTGTATTTTTTTGCTTGGATGATATCTTGAGCAGTGAACGTGACGAACCAGTCGTAATCCCCATGGACATACGCGCTGGTTTCGATACTCCCCCCTAATTCCCTCAAAACATCTTCCCCTCTTCTTGAGATGATTTGCTCAGTTGTTCCTTCTTTCAGTGGTTTTGAGGTTCTTTTCAACATCAATATGAAATGGTTCATTCCTAGTTTCCTTTCATCAAACACTGCGGTATATCCCCAAATCATCTGGTTCTCTTCCATCTGTTTGATGGCTCTCCATACTTTTTGTCTTGAGAAACCGCAGTGTTTTGCAATCGTTTCTATGTTCTCTTTTGCATTGTTAATAAGTTCAAAAAGTATTTTTTTTTCGTCCTGTTCCAATCGCATTTTACTACTTTTTGCCATAATACACGTCCAATACAACAGGTTTAGAATGATTCCTTGCTTAAATACATATCTTTGGAAAAAGAGGCTGATACGGTTTTCATCGTCTTTTACCTGCGGCTTACAATTTTTACTATCGTATTGATTGCGACGTCATATGTTATTGGTGAAACACCACTCCAATCCGTATCATTCCATCGAGATTCATGGAGTACTGCCCGGTCGTGTCCCTTCAAGTCTTCAACATGAACTTTCACCCATTTCGGGTCAAACAGATAATAGTCGTGTCCATCATTGGCAAGAACATAGATGGGGAACCTCGTTTTTAGAAGTTCATGCATTTGATCTTCTGTAAAGGTAAATTCTTTCTTGTTTTCTTCCTCTTTTTCTCTCCCCCCTCTTTTTCCACCAGCTGTTATCATCTTCAAGTCCAGTATCATCGGGTTACTGCCTTCAACCAGTACGTCGAACGTGCCGCTTTTAAAATCTATCACATTAATTCCTTTTGCCTGAAGGTCACGAATGACGATGGTTTTTAGGTCTTCTTCATTCATCCTGCCTTTTACCTCCGCTCTGTGGACTTGTAGGTGTTTGTGTGTTAAAAACATATCCTAGTGAGATACTGCAGATATATGGTTTTTCAGACATTCGATTTCCCCGTATAATTACCAAAATCTGATATAGTCCTGTAAGGATATTGTTCTATAAATCGAACGGGGGAAGTGTAGGTCTTGAGAACAATTCCACAGACTATTTGTGGATATGCTGCTAAGGGGAAAGGACAAGAACTGGAACTATTTTATTATGATCCTCCAAAACTGAACCAAAATGAGGTACGGGTCTCTGTCACTCATTGTGGTCTCTGCTATTCTGACATCCACGCCATTGATGACTTCTATGGTATTACGACGTATCCCTTTGTTCCAGGCCATGAGATTGTCGGACAAGTATCAGAGATGGGGTCTGCAGTCAAGGGATTGAAGATAGGTGATCGTGTTGGTATTGGGTGGCAAGCTCGTTCCTGCAAGAAATGCGAATGGTGCCTCAAAGGCGAAGAACAGCTCTGTGTGGATGTTGAAGATAATGGATCCTGGTTCCCCTATGGAGGTTTTTCATCGTCAGCCAAAGCAGACCGTCGCTTTGTGTATCCAATACCTGAGCTGATGCCTTCTGAGGTAGCCGCAGTTCTTCTCTGCGCAGGAATAACGGTCTACTCTCCGCTTAGAGCATATGCGTCACGACCGTCTCAAAAAGTCGGTGTGATTGGTATCGGTGGCCTGGGTCATCTTGCTATCCAGTTTGCCCATGCATTGGGCTGTGATGTTACAGCGATTTCTTCATCGCCAGAAAAAGAAGAGGAAGCAACAAGCTTCGGTGCCGATCATTTCATCGTTTCCACTGATAACGAACGTCTCCGAAAGATACAATACAGCTTCGATGTACTGTTGTACACGGCTCATGCGAGCATTGACTGGACCGCTGTTTCACGTACCGTTCGGACGAATGGAAAATTTGTGATAATCGGTTTCCCATCAACTCTGTCATTTGATCCCATGGAGTTGATTGTTCATCAGCAATCTCTGACTGGTTCGTTCCTTGGTAATCCAAGAATCATGCACGAAATGCTTTTGTTTGCCCAAGAACACGGCATCACCCCAAAAATTGAGCTATTTCCTCTGAGGCAGATAAACGACGCAATTCAGAGGCTAAAGGAAAATAAAGCTCGCTATCGGATTGTTCTCATCAACGATGAAGTGTAACAGTACAGCTGCCTTTGTCTCACCAATACGGATTGTTGTTCCGTACGATTGTATTTTTCGATGGTAAGACCGGCGGGGATTGACCATTGATACGGTGTTATTTGAATAGATAAATCTCCCGGTCAATTGTTATACTTCTGTTTACTGAACTCACCCCAAACATATAAGTCCACGTGCCAATATTTGA
>Ga0265297_10007156_pt1 | contig 15622 bp, 20 predicted proteins | sample Munlanlwell13791_FD_192502 | JGI IMG/M metagenome (GOLD analysis project Ga0265297, IMG submission 192502) | Leachate microbial communities from a municipal landfill in Southern Ontario, Canada - Leachate well 137-91 | ecosystem: Engineered > Solid waste > Landfill > Unclassified | place... | reverse complement strand
ATTGGGCAGGAAAGAGATATGAATATTTTCAGTTTCGCGACGCAGGGAACAATGGAAGAGCACATTGTTGATTTGATAATTAACAAGATGTGTTGTGTTGGACTTGTAATTGGGGAACTTCCGATAATTCTTTTTAATTTAGGACTTGACTCTGAAGGTTCGCTGGGAATGGCTAAAATTGAAGAGATGATTATGTTGTCGTTCCTTGACTCAAGAAATAATTTAGAGACGTTCTCGAAGGGCATTAAGCAAATTGAGAGCATGATTGCAGAAGGTCTGAGAGATTATGAAGAGGATAATAAATCAAACAAGGTGTTTTTAGATGAAAGAGTTGATTGAATTTTTCGAGAAATTTTTTGGCAGTCTTGGATGTGAAGTTCAGAAAAGAGAAAGCTGTTTAATTATTTCGAATGTTCCTGCTAACTTTGAGAAGTTTTGTGGGAAGAAGTCGCCTTATTATTTGTCTTTTGAATCTGAAGTTGAGAATTATGAATTAATTAATCCGACGCATTATTTGATAAAATCGATGAAGGAATTTCTTGAAGGCCGAGGAGAAACGACTTTGTTGAAACTGGATGTGGTGTTTGATGCAAAGGAAGAATTGCCGAAGATGATTCCGTTTAGAAATTGCAAGATAAAAAGTGTTTCTAAATCTAGCAAGAATGATTTTGTTTTCAGATTTAGTTTTTCGAGTGTCTTTCAATATCTTAATGATAAAGAGCAAGTGATAAATAATATTTATGTTCGGAATGGGGAAGTTATTAATTTTGATGCTGGGCTTGTTCTTTCTGAAGGGAATAAAAGAGAAATTCACGAGGTTGAGACAGATAAGGAATATGAAATTGTGAAGGAGAAATTGAAAGAATTAATTAAACCGAAAATTGCAGAGGTTAGTTTGAAGTTGAATGAGAAACTGCAGAAGGAAATTTCGCGGATTAAAATTCATTATAAGAATCATCTTGAGGAGAATAAGGGGCAGAGGGAAACTTTGATGAAACAAATTAGTGATTCGACGGGGGAAAAGAGAAAGAAGTTTGAGAAGATGCTGGAGAAACTTATGGAAGAGAATCTTTCTAGTTCAGAGGAGAAGACGCTTACAGAGAATGAGACGCGGAAACACGGACTTAGCATAAAGAACAAACTGATTAATGTTTCTGTGATTTATTTTCCTATTTTTAATTTTAATCTTATGCTTAGTTCGGGAAAGACAGACAAGATAATTGGAATAAATTATGATTCATTGAAGAAAGAGATTCTTCCGTTGTTTTGCTCGACGTGTAATAAGGAACTTAATGAGATAATTCTTTGTTCGTCTGGACATTTGACTTGCAGAAATTGCGGGGAGAAGTGTGATATGTGCGATGGAATTTTTTGCAAATCGTGTAATCAAGCGAAGTGTAATTTTTGCGGGAGGAAATTATGTTCTGATTGTGTTGAAGTTTGTGCTTCGTGCAGGAAAACTTTTTGTAGCCACGACGTTTATCCATTTGATAATTCGAGAAGAAAAATGTGCAGGAAATGTATGAAGAAATGCGCGAAGTGTGGCGAGATAATTTTACCTGGAGAATTAAGAGAGATGAACGGAAAAGAAGTTTGTTCTAAATGTTACAATAAGGAAAGTAGGAAAATGTTTATGAAAGATTTAGAAAAGTTTTAGAATGGGGGAATGTTGGGAAGGGAATGGCGACCTATTCACACTCAAGAATAAGCACTTATGAAAATTGTCCTTATCAGTATAAACTGCATTATATTGATAAATTGGAAGTAGATACACCAACAACAATAGAATGCTTTATGGGGGATATGGTTCATCAAACTTTAGAATTTTTATACAAAAACAAGAAGTTTAAGAAAAGAGTTGCGAAGAATATTCTTATTAAATTTTACAGAGATTTGTGGAATAAAAATTATTCGGAGGGCATTTTAGTTGTTAAGGCAGATAAGGAAAAGGTTAATGCAGAGAATTATAGAAAAATGGGGGAGCAATTTATTTCAGATTATTATGACAGAATGAAGCCGTTTGAACAGATTACAATTTTGGGGTTAGAAACACAGGATCGAATGACTTTACCCGACGGAAATCAATGGCATGTTAGAATTGACAAATTAGGATGCGATGATAAGGGAAATTATTATGTCTGTGATTATAAAACAAATGCAAGAATGAAAGACCAAGAAGAAGCTGATTCGGATAGACAATTAGCAATGTATTCTATTTGGGTTAAGGATAAATTCAAAGATGCAAAATCTGTAAAGTTAATTTGGCATATGTTAGCTTTTAACAAGGATGCTATTTCGGAGAGGACAGATAAGCAGTTGAAAGAACTTCAAGAAGAGGTTACTAATTTAATTAGAGAAATAGAAAAAGCAACAAAAGAAAATAATTTTCCAAGGAAACAAACTGCGTTATGTGATTATTGCGTTTACAAAGAACAATGCCCAAGTTTCAAGCACGAAGCAGAATTAGATAAAATAGAAGATGTCGAAAAGTTTAAGGAAAATGAAGGAGTTAAATTAGTTGATGAATTCTCTGAGATTAAAACAAAACTTTCCGAATTAAAAAAATCAGAAGAAGAGTTTAAAGAGAAATTAATTAATTATGCAAAACAATTTGAAATTGATGTTGTTTATGGAAGCAACAAAAAATGTTCTGTTAAAGAATTTGAAAAGATTGTTATGCCTGAAGATAAAACAGAGTTAATTGAGTTAATGAAGAAAAAAGGTATTTGGGAGGATTTTGTAATGTTGAATTATATGAAATTGAATAGTGGAGTGATTAAAGGAAATATCGAAGAGGAAATTAAAAATAAAGTCGAGATTGAAAAAGATTGGAGGGTTAGTGTGAGTAAGAGGAAAGGGGAGGGGGAAGAAGGTGAGTGAAACAGCTGAAGAATTTATTAAAAGAAAAGAAGAAGAATACAAAAAAGTTAAACCAATCTCTATGAAGGATATAGGAAGAAAAGGGAAACATTATTTTGTCCGAGAAGCTTATGTATTCATGAAGCAATCAAATCTATCTGAAAAAGTATTTGTTCTTGAAAGATTAAGAAAAATTGAGACTAAAGGTGAACTTACTCATAATAATGCTAATATTGGGGCAATTGAATATCGGGTTGGTTATTACATGATAGGTAAAATTGGAAAAATGAACGGAAAATGGTTATGGGGACAATTTTGTCCTTTAATTCCAAAAGAAGATTTTGAAAAATTAATAAAACTTGCAAAAGAAAAAGGAGTTTTGTTAGATAAATAGAAAGAGTTTTATATAGACAGGGAGTTATTTATTTATGAATATCAAAAAAGTTAAAACCGCAGTTAAATTGGGAGCTTTCATATTAAAACAAAATCATAGAAATAAAATAGATATAAAATATTTACCTCATATTAGTAAAGAGACACTATTAGATGAAACCCCGAGAGTATATCTTTTTGTTCAAGATGGAATTATTAAGAAAATTGGTGGCTCTTCGGGAAAAGGGGGGATTAAAACAACTATTAGTTTCTATGTTACTTCTATGACTGGAAGTCCTGGAAGTTCAAGATTTATTTGTCATTTACTTATTGCAAGGGCATTAGAAGAGGGTTCAAAAGTAGAATTGTATATGATAACCTCTCCAAAAACTCTTGCAACTATCAATGGATTATTTGGTTCTAAAAAAGTAGAAATTGCGAGTTTTAAAGAAATGGAAAGCTTTTGTAAATCAGATTATTTTTCAATAGAAAAAAAATATCCAGATTGGGATTTTCAAGAAAATCATGAAGATTACCCTAATGAATTAGCACAACAACATAATTTGTATCATCAAGAAAGATTAAAGAAAAAACAGTTTTAATTTTTTATTAAAACACTTCGAAAATTTTTTTCATAATTTTACTAGCCATGTTTATATCCCAGCCATTTCCAGCACATCTGCATAATTGAGCATAAGATAAATCTCCAAAGTCTATTTCTCCATCTTTAAACCCCATAAAACGAAAATGTTCTTTTTCCGTCATCTTTCTAAGTTTGAATTCTTCATTTACTTTTGGTTCTACTACTCTTAAAGTATTGTGGTGGGGTTCTGTTAAAGTAATAGATATTTTGTCTTTTCTTATTTTTTTATTATATATATCAAAACAAGAAGCTTCTTTTACATCTAAGTTTACATTTGTAATTTCAATTAATCTTTTAATTTGTTCTTGATTTTTATAATATTTTTTATCTGGATTTTTTTCCAATAAATCTTCAAAAAATATTTTCAATTCTTCTTTTTCAGGAAATTTAAATTTTTCAAATTTATATTTATCTTTAAAACAAATGAACCATACCCTCTCTCTATTTTGAGGAATGCCATAATTTTTACTATTTAATATCTTCCAATGTACATGATAACCAATTCTATTTAATTCAGATAAAATCTTTTGAAAAGTTTCCTTGAAACGATTTGTTGTTAAACCTTTTACATTTTCTAAGAGCATATATTCTGGTTTCTTTATTTCTGCTATTCTGATTATATCATAGAATAAAGTTCCTCTAGAATCTAATTCCCCCAAACCTTTCCCTGCAGAGCTAAATGCTTGACAAGGAAAACCTCCTGTTAATAAATCAAAGTCAGGAAGTTCATTTGGATTAATTTGAGTTATATCCCCATAATTTTTAATCATGGGATGATTTAATTCATAAAGTTTACAAGATTGTGGATGTATCTCTGAATATCCAATAACTTGATGCAAAATTCCTGCTCTTTTCATACCAAATGATGCACCGCCATATCCTGCAAATGCTTCAAAAACTTTTATCAATTTATCCTCTTTTTCCATATTCTTTCTTATTTTATTCATTTTAAATTCTTTTTTATACTTTACTTATTAATAGTAGGTACCTATCGTTTATAAATATTTAGGTACCAAAAATTTATATAGAAATAATTAGTTACTAATTAATGAAATTACAAAGACATAAGACAAGAAAAGATAAAGATTATTACAAATATGTTGTTGTTCTCCCCGAGGGCAAAATTCAAGAATCAGGTTTCAAAGAAGGAGATGAACTGGAAGCAGAAGCAAAGAAAGGGGAGATAAAATTGGTGAGGAAAAGATGAAACAAATCTCAAAAAAATTATTATGGATTGGAGTTTTACTATTCGCAAATATTTTATTTTTTAACATAATTAAAGCGGAAATATGGTTATCAATAAGAAGCCCTTTGCTAACTGGATTTACAATAGCTTTAGCATTGACAATACCCGAAATTGATTTTAGTAAAGTTACAAAATTAATGAGATGGAAAAGAAAAATAAATAATTAATCCCCCCTCGCATCCTCGTCGGAAAGGTTGAAGTAAGAAATCTACCGAAACATTTATATTTGTATATATATGTATATATTAGTACCAATTGCTAGGGCATTCGTCCGTAAATTCGGGGGGGTAAACTAGGGTTGCGATACTCTTCGTAGTCTCCGTTGGTACTTTATTTTTTTAACCATTTTTCTAAATCTTCCAAAGAAATTTTTATATAAGTACTCATTTTGTTTTTTGTGTCTTTCCTCATAAGATAAGCATATTTGTGAGCATTTGAATTTTGGCTAAGTTTATCAAAATAAATCCTATCATCAAGTTTCAAACCTATAATTTCTTTGATAAAAAAATTTAAATTCCGTTTAATATCTTCTTCTCTTCCCTGAAAATCTCGGCATAAAGTTAACGAAATATCTTTTGTCTTCAATGATTTAATAAGATAATGAACAATGATACAATATAATCTAATTTTAAACGTAGCTTTTCCTTTTTGCGACTTTGAATATTTTTTGTATATTCCCTGTCCATATCTTGAACTCAAAATGTTTACAAGATCATTACTAAACTTAAAACCTTTAATTATTCCATCTTTATTCGCAATACAAATAGTATAATCTTTTTCTAATAGGTCTTCTCCAGAGACATCAATTTCAAAGTTCATTGATTATCCTAAAAAGAAAATATGTTATAAAGTTATTTATTCAGAAAATTAAATTAATCTTTTTTCATCCCTTTCGTATGTATCTCGTGCATCCTCTTTAGAAATGTTTGTTTGTCTTCGATCTTTATGAGATCTGCTTGTCCTTCGAGGATAATACCGAGGGCAAATGGACTTGGAGTAGTGACGTCTCTGATTTTTACTTTTACTCTGCCCTCTTTTATCCACTGCAAAACTAATTTAGCATTTTGAATATCCATTAAATCTTCAAGGACTTCTCTTCTTGCTTCTCTGAGTATCGGGAACTCTGAAGAAATTTTCCTAACTGCAGCGAGGACAAAATGCGATTTCATTTGCTGTTTCCCTGCACTCCTTTGCTGTCCTTTGTAATTTCTAAGAATCATCAGTGAACGACCCGCACAATGCCTGAATCTCCTCGTGAGAACATCTGTCCTTTCAATTGCTTCTTTCAAAACTTCCTCGAGGTTTTCAGGAGTAAGGAAATTCAAAACTTTTTCTATGTTCATTTTTTCTCCTGCAGTGTAAAAACTATTATCAGTTATTCCCAATTCAATATCTCTGCCCCCACCTCTCCCTAATAAAAATCCAATTGCCCTCGACAAAACGTCATTTACACGTCTTCCATACATTGAATGGAAAATAAGATAATTCTTCTGCGACTTGTATCTTTCAACTAAAAGAAGATTTGAATTCGGAACTTCGAGATAATTATATTGTTCATTGAAGTAACTATAAATCGACTCTGCAGTTGAATCTCCGACGTAAAGTGTTTCTTTAATTAATTTTATAATTTCTGATTTCTTAATTTTGCTCTTGAATTTGTCATTCATTAAACTTCTGAATTTGTTTATTTCAATCGCAGAATCGAAACTCAAGGGCAACATTTCTGAAAACCACGACGGGATAGTTGGCGAACGCTGAACATCTGCCTTGACATAAACATTCATTCCCCGAGTATAAAGATAAAGATATTTCTTTCCCCCCAAAACAAAAACATCTCCTTTTTTCATTCTTTCCAAAAATCCTTCGTCGATAGCACCAACTGGCTCACCTGACGGCGCAATTTTTACAGTTATAAAAGACTCGTCAGGAATTGTTCCAATATTTGTAAGATACATAACTCTCGCCATTTTTCCTTTTTTTCCAATCTGTTTTGTTTTTGGATCATACCAAATTTTTGCGTAAACATTAGTTTTTTCTAAAGCATAATCTCCTGCAAGATAAGAAATAACGTCGAAGAAATCGTTTCGTGAAAGAGTAGAATAACAATAACTTTTTCTGATTAAAGAGAAAAGCTCGTCGATATCCCAAATTTTATAGATCGCCATCCCGAATATTTGCTGACTTAAAACATCAAGACAATTTTTAGGAAAATAAATTTTGTTTATTTTTTTCTCTACCATCTCTTTTTGAATTACAGAGCACTCCACTAAATCATCTCTGTCTGTAACAATAAATCTTCCTTTTGCTGTCTCGTGTAATTTATGTCCTGCTCTCCCCAACCTCTGCAATGCCCTCGCACTTGACTTCGGACTTCCGATCATTATAACTAAATCAATAAAACCAATATCAATTCCAAGCTCTAAACTCGTCGAGCAAACAACGACTTTTAATTTTCCGTCTCTCAATCTTTCTTCAATGTCAAATCTGTGGTCTTTTGAAAGAGAAGAGTGATGTGCTGCAATATTGTCGTCGCCATATTCTGTCGGGAAATTATCCTTAAGATGATTGACAACTCTTTCTGTTGCTGAACGCGTGTTTGTAAAAATCAAAGTTGTCTTGTGTTCTTTAATCAGAGAATCAATCAGAGAGTATAGATTGTTTCCGAAATTTAATTCGCTTACTAAATCACCGAGGCTTAAAATTTGAACGTCAAGTTGTTTTGTCATCTTTACTTCTGCAATGAAAACTTCCCTGTCTTCGCCTTCCCCGACGAGAAACTTAGCAACTTCATCCAGTGGAGCAATTGTAGCACTAAGCCCAATTTTTACGGGCCAGATTAAACTCACTTCATTTAATCTTTCCAAAGTGATACTCAAATAAACTCCTCGCTTGTTATCAAGAGCGTGAATCTCGTCGACAATGCAGAACTCAATTGCCCGCATATAATCAATAAATTTTTTTGTTGTAAGAATTATTGCAAGAGATTCTGGGGTCGTAACTAAAATGTGCGGGGCTTTTCTCGCCATCTTTGCTCGTTCAGAAGTTGTTGTATCTCCTGTTCTCAAACCGACTCTTATTTTTTGAAGTTTGATATTTTTTGCTTCTGCAATTTTGAAAATTTCTTCTAAGGGTTCAATTAAATTTTTGTGTATATCATTACTTAACGCTTTCAGTGGCGACGTGTAAACTGCATAAATTCTGTCTTCTAGTTGGTTTTTTTCTGCGAGCATAACTAAGTAATTGATTATTCCGAGAAAAGATGTCAATGTTTTTGAACTGCCTGTTGGTGCTGAAATCAAAATATTTTTTCTTTCCCAGACATTAAGAACTCCATACCTCTGAGTAATAGAGAAATCCTTAAACTTTGAAAAAAACCATTCTTTCACGAGGGGATGAAGTATTTTTTCTATTTCTCTGCCTTCTCTTTCTTCTGCTTGAAAAATTTGAGTAGTTTTCATGATGTATCAGTGATACCTAATATTTATAAAGGTATATGAATTGAGTTTCATATGAAAAAAAGAACACATGAAGTTGTGCCGTTTATGAATCATCATAGTTATAATATATTTTTCATGAATCTTGCTAATCCTTTAAAGATTGGAATTATTCTATGCCTTAGAGAAAAGGACAAAAACGTTTCTGAAATTGTCAACGAACTAAATGTTGAACAGAGCAAAATTTCTCACGCATTGACTTCCCTTAAACACTGCAAAATTGTAGAAGTTAAACAGAACGGGAAAGAAAGAATTTATTCTCTTAATAAAAATACTATCTTGCCTATGCTTGATTTAATTGATAAGCACGCTTCTTGTAATTGCAAAAATAAATGTTGCATGAAGATTTGGAAAAAATGAAAAATTCAGAGATTTTATTAAAAAAGAGAATTACTTTATTAGTTTTAGCCTTTTTGGATACTGTAAAAGACTTTTGGTCAGGAGAATACTTTAAGAAAATTCTGGATCATCATGAAGATTATTCTCGAACTTATGCTGCATGGCCCGTGGGAGAGTTGATCTTATTAAAGGATAAGTTAGTACTTAAGGCTCTCTGGGAAAAATGGGAATTGCCTTTTAATCAAATAGATTATATTCAAAAGAATAATCTTATTATTTACACTGGGAGAGCCAGAGAGACTTTAAGAAAGGGGATGATTATATCTCATCGATCAAAACATATACCTAAATTTGTTTATATTAATGGATTTTGGGGATACAAACTCTTTGAATTACTAAAGAAGATTAGCTTAGAGAATAAATTAAATTTAAAATTTAAAGAATAATAAATGAAACAAATATATCTCGATAACGCAGCAACAACGCGAGTTGACGACGAGGTTTTGAAAGAAATGATTCCTTATTTTACTGAAAATTACGGCAATGCTTCATCTATGCATTTCAAAGGACAGGAAGCAAAACTTGCGATGGAAAAAGCAAGGAAAATAATTGCTAAAGAAATTGGCGCGAAGAGTGAGGAAATAATTTTTACTTCTGGCGGGACAGAGGCAAATAATCTTACACTTAAGGGTTTATTTTTTTGGAATAAAGAAAATGAAACTGGGAAAAATCATATTATAGCAACGAGGATTGAGCACGACTGCATTTTGAATACTTGCAAATGGCTTGAAAGACAAGGTGCGAGAATTACTTATCTTGACGTCGATGCTGAAGGATTTGTTAATCTTGAAGAATTGAAAAAGGAACTAACTGACAAGACAATTGTTGTTTCTGTGATTCATGGAAATAATGAAATCGGAACAATACAAGATTTAGAAGCTATTGGGAAAATTTGCAGAGAGAAAAATGTTTTGTTCCACACCGATGCATGTCAGAGTTTTACTAAAACGCTTATTGATGTTAAGAAACAGAATTTAGATTTGGTTACTCTGAATGCTCATAAAATTCACGGGCCGAAGGGAGTTGGTGCTTTGTATATTCGTGATGGAATTAAAATCGTTCCATTGTTTCACGGCGGAGGGCATGAAAAAAAAGTTAGAAGTGGAACAGAAAATGTTTCGGGAATTGTTGGGTTTGGAAAAGCAGTAGAAATTGCAAATAAGAAAAATGTTGAACATATGATTAAAATTAGAAATAAAATTATCGACGGCATTTTGAAAATTCCTAACACGCGACTTAATGGGGCATTACCTCTTGGTGAAGTGAAAAAAGGATTGTTCAAAAAAGCGCCTCAAGAAAAACGACTTTGTAATAACATAAATGTTTCATTTAATAATATCGAGGGAGAATCTATCGGCGGTTATTTAGAAACTTTCGGAATTTGCACGTCGACAGGAAGCGCTTGCGCGTCACATTCATTGGAAACAAGCCATGTTTTGAAAGCAATTGGTTTGCTTCCAGTTCAGGCAAACAGCACCTTGAGAATTTCAATAAGTAAATATACGACGGAGGAAGAAGCAGATTTCCTTTTGGAAAAACTTCCGCAAGTTGTTGAGAAATTAAGGAAAATGAGCCCGATTAATTAAATTAAAAATAAAATGAAAACCAAAACAAAAAAAATAAATGCAATTACGAAAGACATGACTTTCGCTGAAATACTTGAAAAGCATCCTGAAACTGGAAGTGTTTTATTTGAGAGGGGGCTTCATTGTATTGGATGCGGGGGAGCAATGTACGAAACTCTTGAACAAGGTTGTATGATGCATGGATTTTCAAAAAAGCAAATTGACGATTTAGTTAAAACACTAAATGATTATCTTTCTTTAAAGAAAGAAAAGGAGAGAGAAAAATGAGCATAACATATTCGAAAAAAGTTATTAAGGAATTTACAAACCCAAAAAATATGGGCGAGATAAAAAATGCTGATGGTGTTGGGAAAATTGGAAATCCTGTTTGCGGTGATGTGATGTGGCTTTACATTAAGGTGGGGAAAAATAAAGAAGGTAAGGAAATAATTACAAATATTAAATTCAAAACTTTTGGCTGTGCTGCGGCGATTGCCACATCGTCGATGATAACACAACTTGCGAAGGGAAAAACGCTTGATGAAGCTGAAAAGATAACACGAAATGACGTTGCTGAATCTCTGAAAGGTTTGCCTCCTGTTAAAATGCATTGTTCTAATCTTGCAAGCGAAGCTCTTAAGAAAGCGATTGAAGATTATGAAAGCAAGAAGTAATCACAATCCCCATACGTTTATAAACTGCCTTTTCTGTGAAATTATATAGAAGATAAGAAAATGATTCGTTTAGCGAATTCCCACGTAAGACAAAATAACTATAGACCGGGTATTTGCTATAGATTATACATTTCTTGTTCGAAATAAATACACCAAAGAAATTTGGATAAACACAATGGAACAATTTGAAAAACTTGGACTAAGTCAAGAAGTACTTTTTGTCCTGAAAGAGTCTGGCTTTACAGCCCCCTCGGAAATTCAGGAAAAAGCGATTCCTTTAGCTCTTGCTGGGAAAGATATAATCGGAGGTTCAGCAACTGGTAGCGGTAAAACTCTTGCTTTTGCGTCGGCAATTATTGAAAATATAATTCCTAATCAAAATATTCAAGCATTAATTCTTACACCGACAAGAGAATTAGCTGAACAAGTTGCAAGTTCAATTAAACATTTTTCTAAAAATAAAAAGTTAAATGTTCTTCCAATTTACGGCGGGGTTAATATTCAATCACAAATAAGACAACTTTACAGAACAGATGTTGTCATCGGAACTCCGGGGAGAATTCTTGACCATATTAACAGAAGAACTTTGAATTTAAGCAACGTAAAAATTCTTGTTCTCGACGAAGTTGATAGAATGTTTGATATGGGATTTAGCAAAGACGTTGAAAATATTTTGAGATATTGTCCCAAACAAAGACAAACAATGATGTTCTCTGCTACGATTTCCCCTGACATTGATTATCTTGCAAAAAAACATACGACAAACGCAGTTCAAGTTTCTGCAGAGTCGCAAGTAGACCCAAAAAAATTGAAACAAATTTATTATGATATTCCTACTGAAAGAAAATTTTCTCTTTTCGTTCATTTGTTAAAACAAACTCCAGGTATGGCTATGGTTTTCTGTAACACGAGACGGAATGTTGATTTTGTTTACAACAATTTAAAAAAATTGGGGATTAATGCAGTAGCGATTCACGGCGGGCTTACGCAAAATAACAGAACAAGAGTTCTCGAAGATTTCCAAAGACAAAATGTAAAAGTTTTAGTCTGCACCGACGTTGCGGGAAGAGGACTTGATATTAAAGGAGTTAGTCATGTCTACAATTACAATCTACCAAAAATAGGAAACGATTATGTTCACAGAATTGGAAGAACTGCAAGAGCAGGAAACGATGGGAAAGTGATTAATCTTTTATCTTGCGAAGATTATATGATTTTTAGAAAAATAAAGGAAGACGATTCTTTCAACATTAAAGAAGAACAACTTCCGGAATTTGAATATGTGCAGATAAGACCCGAGTTTAGAAAAAGCAACAGAGGAGAAGATTCTCCAAGAAGAAATTTTTCTCCAAGAAGAGAATCGAGCAGAGACTCACATCGAGAAGGTTCAAGAAATTTTGGAAGACGAGATTCTCCAAGAAGAAATTTTTCCCCGAGAGGAAACAGCAGAAATTATTCTAACGGAAGAAGATAGATTTTTAAATTTCATTTCCGATAAAAATGTATGGTGATACAATATGTTTCGATTTTTATTGAAGTATTAATTGCAGTTTTGGGTTTGTTAATTGTTTTTCAGAAAAAGAAAATTTATGGCTGGGGGATTTTTTTGACTTTCGCGATTTACATTATTTATGATTTGGCTAAATTAAATGTGTTTATTATTTTTGATGCTTATCTATACTTATTATTTTTTATTGCGTCAATTTCTGCTCTTTGGGCAGTTTTCGAAATTTACCGAGGAGGAAAGAAAAGAAAATGATTTCATTATCATTAATTGGGCTTGGCGTTATTGTATCTGCATGGATTAGTGAATTTTTCCTTATGGGGAAAAAGAAAAAGATAAGTCCAATATTTATAGGAATTTACATTCTCGGCGTTGGTATTTTAATTTACGATGGATTTGTTTCTGGCGCAAAAGAATTGGCTGTTGCAAATTTAGTCAGTTGTATTGCAGCTGCAGTTGTCTTGGGAAAAATCTTAGTCGATATGAAAGAATAAAATTTAATTAAAATAAAACAATTTAAAAATCTAGGATTTTGGCTAAATGTCCATAGGAATAGAACTTCCTTTTTTTAGGGGGATAAATTGAACATTGGGCCCGGTTAGTTTCTCCTGAATACCTGGAAGGATTGAGTTTAAGGCAACGATGCCGAAGGCGATAAAGTCAGGCGGAGGCGGGCTATTTTTTATAAAATTTTACAATATAATTAATATCTGATTTTTTAATGTTCTCCACATGGTTTAATTCATCTTTCCATTTAAACGAAGGTCTAACAAGAATAGCCTTCTTTACTCTCAATTTAGTAAAAATAAAACTATTTTTTCTCAGATGATAATCTCCCACTAGTGCAAAAACCAAACCTTTCGAAGTATATTGATTAATAATTTTTGCTTGTTGCAATTCTCTTTTTCTTGTTATAGAGTTTGCCTCTTTTTCAGAGAATTTCTTTTCCATCCAGTTTTTATCTACACCCATATTTTTAATATCGCATCCTATAATCGGCAAATCAAAATTTCTAGCAAGATTTATTATAGGTTTCAGTTGCCCATAAGTAGATACAACTGAGAAATTCTCATTGTTTGATTTGCCTAAGAATCTTTTAGCATCATTATCACTCAAAATCTTATTCTCTTCAAGCATCTCATAAAGAAAAAAATTGGGTGAAATTTTATTGAGTATTTCTCTTTGAACTTGTATTTGTTTAAAAAATCCATGATATTCTCCAAACAAAACTAATTTTATCTTGTTTAGTTTAACAAATTCTCTTAAACTACTAATATTCTTACAGCCCTTAATCTTTAATTTTATATTATACATGATATAAACAGATTATTCAAAGTCTATAAATATTTGTTTGAGTGCACCGTCTGGGTAGAGGGATGGAGTAACTAAAATTAATCTCGCGCAGAGTTTTTTTACGGAGTAAAAAATTTCACCTAACATGTTAGTTTCCTCTGATAGAAGTTGAATTTTAGTGCAACGTTCGGCGAAGCCGAAAAATCCAAAGTCGTTGTGGTTATATTTTCAAATAGGGGCTGGCTCACTATAATATTTATAAAATCTTGGTTAATACCTATTTACATGGCATTATTATCTGAAGTAAAATACGAGACAAGCATAAGGGATTTGAAAGATATATCCCCCGATTCAGTACTTTCGATGTTGAGAGATGTGCAAGTTGACATCGGAAGAGTAGATAGTTCTTTTGTAGATGCTGACTTAACAAAAGTTTTAGCAGTTGTTGAAACAGGAAAATATGAAGTTAATGGGAGTGTTTCAACTCGTATTGATTTATCATCTGCAAAAGGTGTTGTTAATGCTTACAGGAGATATTCTGAAGGAGGATGTCAGTCTTGTGTAAGTCTCGGAAGAGAAACTATTGATGCACAAGATGCAACATCGGGTTGGTATTGCAGAGTATCTGATCCAGATTATGATGCTAATGCAATAGGCAACAGACCTAGAGTGAAATACAATGGATTCTCTCCAAAAGTAAGAAAAAATCATAATACGCCATGTGATGATTGGAAACCAAAATTTTCTCCAAAACTCGAAGAGCTTATCGGTAAAAAACAATAAGTGAGCCAACCCCAAAATATTAATTCTCCCAGCGATTGCAATTAACATCACGATTTGGGAAAGTTTGCTATTAACTTTAGGGTAGTAAACCACGGAAAAGTCTATAAACTATAATCTACAACTGGAAATTATGACAATCAAAAAAACATTAATATCAATTGTTTTGGCAGGAGCATTGGCCTTAGGAATTTCTGGATGCAGGAAAGACCATTCACAATATGTATACAATGGCAAAATTGGTGAAGACCAAGTAACATTTACAGAGAAAAAATATTTTCTTGGATCAGATGATGACAATATTCTAATTGTAAAAAAATCCGATGGGAGATTCATAAGATATGTAGACCGATTGGGCGAGGATTTAAAGTTAGAAAATGTAGAGATTAAAGCGAATGGACAAACCATAAACTATACAGCAAATGACGAAGTGGGAAAGCCAATTTTAGCAGAAGCCCAAAAACAATTTGATGTTTATTTACAAAAGATTAAAGAAACAAGAACTAATCAAGGTTTAGAAAATTTAAAGTAAATCCTCCGTTTTTTATTTTTCGGCAATTCCGAAGGTTTAAAATTTCTTTTTTCTTTATTTTTCTATGACAATCGAACAAAAAGTTAAGCAAACTCTTGCGAAAATAAAACTGGACAAAAAGGATAAAATTTTAGTTGCACTTTCTGGTGGGAAAGATTCCACAGTAACTGCTTATTTACTTAAAAAATTAGGATATAATATCGAAGGGTTTCATATTAATTTATCTATGGGAGATTATAGCAAAAGATGTCTTGATGCTGT
>Ga0265297_10007155_pt1 | contig 15623 bp, 16 predicted proteins | sample Munlanlwell13791_FD_192502 | JGI IMG/M metagenome (GOLD analysis project Ga0265297, IMG submission 192502) | Leachate microbial communities from a municipal landfill in Southern Ontario, Canada - Leachate well 137-91 | ecosystem: Engineered > Solid waste > Landfill > Unclassified | place... | reverse complement strand
AATCCGGGGAACTGGAAGCAATAGGTGCCCCGGATGCCCACCATCCCAGAATCGTATCGCCGTCCATGGCTGCGCGGATATCCAGTCCCTGCTCCCCGACAAAGACCGTATTGCCGGCATGTATCGTGCTGATCGCATCAGCCGCGGATGCCGGGCAGAAAATCAGGAAAAACCCCGTCAGGAAAACGATACCAAGTATCATTGCATTATCTGCCATTCTCTTCCCTCGTAATAGTATTTCGAGAGAAAGGTTGATGGACAAGGATAAAGTGTTTATGGATTCTCAAGAATAATCCGGTGAAAATTTTCAAAAACTCTTTTACCCTCAAAGGTATGGCTGACCTCCGGGTGCCACTGAAGGCCGTAGATATGTTTTTCCGGCAGGGCGATTGCTTCGTTATTGCAGATCGAGGACCAGGCCAGACGGGTGAACCCCTCAGGTATCCGGGAGACTTCATCTGCATGCGATGCCCAGACATTCATTTTTTCCGGGTATCCTGCGAGGATATCGCTGTCATGGCAGATTTCGATATCCACCGGGCCATCCCCGCCACTCTGTCCGGTCTGAACTGAACCTCCAAACTTTTTTGCGATTATATGAAGACCAAGACAGATCCCAAGGACCGGCAATCCAAGCCCGAGATACTGGCTGCAGTTTCCGGCCCGTTCAATCGCCGGCCCGCCTCCAAGAATAATACCCCGGCAACTCTCCCTCACCTCATCAGGCGGGGTTGTGTTGGGGATCAGGGCCACCTCAATATCAAGATCCCGCAGTGCCCGATGGATCAGGTGGTTGAATTGGCCATAATTATTGATTACGTAGATCGGAAGCATTCCCATACACTCTTTTATCTTGAATCCTATAAGCCTGCTCAGCTGCAGGCATTCGCAGCAGACAGTATTCTCTCCCGTATCGTCTCTTCGGAATGGCCCATAAGGTGGGCAAGGAACATTGCTCCTCCTGCACCAAATCCCTCCTTTACTTCCCCGATACAATACCGTGCCAGCCCCGAGTGACCCAGAGTGCCAAACATGGGATTTACAAAATACATACGGGAACCGATCTGCGCAGCAAGGTGCTCGACATTTGCAGAGGGATCATCCCGCACATAGGATGTGGTTACAATTGCAGGGGGCGTCAGCCCGAGTGCCTTGGCAAGCGCTGCAACGGATAACATCTGTGTTCCCCCGGCAAGGAGGATCTTACCGGAGTACGTTGTCAGCATCCCGGCAGCTACGGGCATCATGGGATCACCGGTATACCGGACGACATCAAGGGGGTTTGCGAGATCCAGCGAAGAGATCCGTTCGAGAGCCTTTGAACAGATCTCCTCCTTGATGGAGATCGGGTTCTCGATATAACTGCTGCTCACGGAAGCCGGGTAACCCAGTGCCCGGAGGACACAGAGCGCAGTAGTGGTTCCGCCCGGCACGCATTCGGCTATCATAAGGAGATCGCAGGAGTCTGAAAGAAGCCGACCCAGTGTTTCCCCGTATCCGAAGAGAGTTTTGGCCTGCGGAACTGCGTCACTGAAACGGGGATCTCCACCAATCTCCCCATAGAGGTCATAGCAGGGGACGGTAGGTGTGTGCCGGAGTCCTGCGTTGACAAAGAGAGGCTGGATCCCGCAGAGCGATATCATTGCCCGGGTTATTGTTGAGGGAGTCGGGCAACCGGTCGGAGTATTGGGCTTGAATGGATAACTGGTTACATCACCGGTTGCTATCAGCTCCGCATCGAGAACCGGCGTGAGCAGGGTCTTTTCAGGAGACGGGCCGGCACCGGAGACACCGGGGACGGTTGAGAGCAGGGTATTGGCAAGAATACTGCAAAAGACCGGCTTTTTGAAGATAATAGGGGGCTTCTCCGAAAGGAACGCCATGACAATCAGCTCAATAATTTCTTGCCATAACAGTTTGAAGCTATCGAAAACGTGAATTCACAATGGTATAATAGATCGTCCACTACAACACCTAGTGATATGTTTGAGATAGAACAGCGGCTGCAGAAAACCGGGGTCACCATTGACGACATGGTCTCCGCTGCGATGGGACTTTATGTATCCCACGGGATACCGGATGACGTCGCGGCAGCCGAAATTAAAAAGAAGATTAAGAAATATCTTGACGATCCCAATGTCGCATCCCTGCTTCTGGGCGCCATCCTTCTCGAGGATGAATTGTATACGAAACGAAAGAACTCAGAGATTGCCGATGATCCCATATTCCTGCTCAGTGATGAAATCATAGGAATGGCAATTGCCGAATGCATCGGGGGCACATATGCCCGGTTCGAATTCACCCGGTACGACCAGAAAAAGCCCGGGATCCTTGCAAAGCTCGGGCCGTTCCTGGATGACGCGGTTGCCGGCCTGATCGCAGGCTGCACATCGCGGCTCTACAGCGAGTCCTTATGAAGACAATAATTTCCCTGCTCCAGTTCACAACGATACTTCCTCTCGGAAAAGCGCAGGATCTCGAACATTTCGCCAGGCGCTCTTATCTCTATCCGGTTGCCGGTTATGTGATCGGTGCTCTGGTTGCTCTGCCGGTTTTTTTTATCACGAATCCAACGATAGCCGCGGCAGTTGCAATCGCCCTTCTCGTCCTGATCACCGGAGCCCATCACTTCGATGGCCTGATGGATTTTGGCGATGGCCTGATGGCTCATGGGGATAAGGAAAAACGGATCCGCGCACTGACCGACCGGAATGTTGGTGCCGGTGCAGTTGCGCTCGCGATAATAACCACGGTCCTCCTCTTTGCCGGTTTTCTGGAATCCGCCTCACTGGTCTCTGCAATAATAATCGGGGAGGTCTGTGGTAAATTCTCCATGGCATTCCTGACAGCGTACGGGGCGCCATTCCATGAGGGCATGCAAAGTTATCTTCACGGACATTCGCAACCATTTTTCCCGGCAATTTCTTTCCTGCTCTGCCTGCCGCTCCTCTTCCTCCCGGTTGCCCCCTTAAAAATATTCGGAGCGTTTCTTCTGATGATTATCTGCCCGATGGTACTGCTCGCTTTATCCGGCCGACTGTTCGGCGGCGTCAATGGCGATGTTGTCGGTGCGTCCAACGAGATTACCCGGGCGCTGGTTGTCGTTGGAATTGCCCTGCTCTGATTGGTACAGGAGAGTCCGGAACCGATATGAAAACCTTGCTCCATTCATCCGGCCCATCCAACCCCCCAGGCATCCTCGGGTTTCGTTTCCCATTAGCGTACATTAGCGTTTTACTGCGCCACGTAAAATGCCCCGTTCGTTCAGATTTGAAAGGAGCAGGCGTATTTCCAGGTCCCTGAGCAAAACTGCACCAGTTTTTGCAGAAGTTGATTAAAAACCGGGAAATCTGAGCCCGCTACGGGCCCGGATCCGCCATTCCGGAAACCCCTGAAAAGAGGAGATCACAAAGACTGAACGTGGTTAAAAAAACACAAACGGGAGCTGGTTTCAAAAAAGTTCAGGATCGATGAATATTCCTGCACGGATTTTCGAATGCTGATCGGGCTTTTGGATTAGTACATGCCAAGATAACCCTGGTTTCCATCATCATCGCATTCAATCCCCGAACCATCCCGTACCAGGGTATTGAACATCATCGCAGCGTTCATCAGGTTATCGTCTGATGCAACACCTCTCCTGACATCATTCAGAGCCTGTTGCTGAGGTGTAGGAACAACCCGGTTTCCCGCCTTTACTCCTTTGCAGTGCCGGCAGTACGCGCAGCGGCTGTATACGGAGACATCACCATCGGCACAGGCAACCGTGACCCTGTTTTTTTTCTCATCCCGCTGGAATGGCAATGACTTCATACACATTCTCTTTTGTGCAATCGGTTATGATGTTACCGATGAATAACTTCTCACCGGAAAATTACCCTCGTCAATCGAAATATTTTAAATAGTTGGGTCTCATATAAGTAATACTCGCATAACCAGACTGTAAGCGGACAGTCTCTATGTTTTGGAGGATCACATAAATGGCATCTGACAAGCCCCATATGAATCTGGCCGTTATCGGCCACATCGACCACGGAAAGTCAACTACCGTCGGACGGATGATGTTCGAGACCGGCGCTGTACCGGCCCACATCATCGAAGGGTACCGCAAGGAAGCCGAATCCAAGGGTAAGGCAACCTTTGAATTTGCATGGGTTATGGACAACCTCAAGGAAGAGCGTGAGAGAGGTATCACCATCGATATCGCTCACAAGAGGTTCGACACCCCCAAGTACTATTTCACTGTCGTAGACTGCCCCGGCCACAGAGACTTCGTCAAGAACATGATCACCGGTGCATCCCAGGCAGACGCAGCAGTCCTTGTTGTTGCTGCACCCGATGGTGTCATGGAGCAGACCAAGGAGCACGTCTTCCTCTCAAGGACCCTTGGTATCACCCAGATCATCATCGCTGTCAACAAGATGGACGCGGTCAAGTACGATGAGAAGCGGTTCAACGAAGTCAAGAAGGACCTCTCCGACCTTATCAAGATGGTCGGTTACAAGCCCGAAGAGACTCTTTTCATCCCCATCAGCTCCCTGCAGGGAGTCAACATCAAGGCCAACAGCCCCGAGACCCCCTGGTACAAGGGCCCGGCACTCGTCCCGGCACTCGACACATTCAAGGAGCCCGAGAAACCGACCGACAAGCCCTTCCGGCTTCCGATCCAGGATGTGTACAGCATCAGCGGTATCGGTACTGTGCCGGTCGGCCGTGTTGAAACCGGTATCATGAAGAAGGGAATGAAAGTCACCTTCATGCCCGCCAACAAGGATGGCGAAATCAAGTCCATCGAGATGCACCACGAGGAAATCCCGCAGGCACTTCCCGGTGACAACGTTGGTTTCAACGTCCGGGGTATCGGCAAGGGCGACATCCGCCGCGGCGATGTCTGCGGCCCTGTTGAGGCGCCCCCGACCGTTGCTGACGAGTTCACTGCACAGATTGTCGTGCTCCAGCACCCGAGCGCACTGACCGTCGGTTACACTCCGGTCTTCCACTGCCACACCACCCAGACGGCCTGTACATTCATCGAGCTCAAGAAGAAACTCGACCCCCGCTCCGGCCAGACCAAGGAAGAGAACCCGACCTTCCTCAAGTCCGGTGACGCAGCCATTGTCGTCATCAAGCCGACCAAGCCGATGGTCATCGAGAACGTCAAGGAGCTCCCGCAGCTCGGCAGGTTTGCCGTCCGCGATATGGGTTCAACGATCGCCGCCGGCATGTGTATCGCTATCCAGCCAAAACAGATGAGATAATTTTTTTGGTGGGAAAGTATCATGCAGAAAGCCAGAATTCGCCTGACAGGAACCGACTTTCAGAAAGTAGAGATGGTCTGTGACAGGATAAGGGAGATCGCAGAGCGCACAGGTGTAAATCTGGCCGGTCCGATACCGCTTCCGACCAAAAGACTGGTCGTTCCAATCCGCAAGAGCCCCGATGGGGAAGGGACTGCAACGTGGGACCGCTGGCAGCTGCGGGTCCACAAGCGTCTTATCGATATCGACGCTGACGAACGTGCCCTTCGCCAGCTCATGCGTATTCAGGTGCCAAAGGATATCGGCATTGAGATTGTTCTCGAGAGTTGAAGGTGCGGCGTGCAGCAGGCCGCTCTCTTTTCTCAGAGACTCAGACAATTTTTTACCTTTGAACGTGTTTTTCTCATCCTTTTAATTCTGGCTTTTATTCTCCGCTTCTGGCAGCTTGATCTCAAACTCCTGCACCACGACGAAGCTATCCATTCATGGTTCTCCTACCGGTTACTGACGGAGAATACCTGGGCATATGACCCGAGTTATCACGGCCCGTTCCTGTACTTTGTCACTGCCGGGATGTTCTCGGTTTTCGGGGCATCGGATCTTGTAGCACGACTGCTTCCCTCATTATTCGGAGTCCTGCTCATCCCCCTGGTATACTGCGTCTATCGGCTGGGGTATATCAGCAGAATCCAGACCCTTCTCGTAAGTCTCTTTCTGGCAATATCCCCCGATATGGTATATTTTTCCCGGTTCCTCCGTCATGACATCTTCATGCTCTTCTTTACCTTCCTGATCATTGTTGCATTGTTCTATTATTTCGAGAGGGGACAATCCCGGTTTGCGATCATTGCGGCAATAGCAACGGCGGGTGCACTCAGCTGCAAGGAGGAGATGCCGGTAATCCTGATAATCATCGGATCATTTTTCCTCATCTCCCTCTGGCAACGGCAGTTTACCCTCCCGGCCCCGTGGAAAAAGGATCTCATTATCTCTGTACTCCTCGTGGTTGCACTCTGTTGTACGCTGTACACCGGTTTTGGAGGCCACCCGGAAACCATAATCGGAAAAACCACCACGTTGTCCGTAGAGGGGTATCATTTTGATCTCACCACAACAGGATGGTACCAGGCTGTCGAACACTGGATGGACATGCACAACCAGCAGCGCCTTGGAGGGCCGTATTATTACTACATCCCGCTGGATCTCCTCTATGAACTGCCAATCTTTATCCTGGCGATAATCGGGACAATCCAGATCCTTTTTTCCGGACAGGACCTTTCAGTCTTCTACCGGCGCCTGAAGAACGGGATATTTTTCCATAAATTCACCCTTACCACCGGGGATCTGGCCACCATCAGCTCCCGCCAGCTGAAACAGTCATCCCAGACGGATCGGAAATCCGAGGTGTTTTTCCGGTTTTGCGTCTGGTGGATGCTCATGACCATGGCATTCTATGCTTATGTTGGCGAGAAGGTCCCCTGGCTCATTATCCCGCAGCTGCTTCCCATGTGCTTTGTTGCCGTTTATAACCTCAACTGGCAGAAAACCGCAATAGCCCTGATCGGGTGCGTATTCCTTATTGTCATGACATGGCATGTTGCCTTTGTACCTGCAGATATCAACGAGCCTATTGTCCAGGTCCAGAATTCAGAAGAGATGCGGGATGTGATGAAGATCATAGACGGCTCGGACAAGGTTGTCATTGCGTCCAAGGATTACTGGCCACTCCCCTGGTATTACCGCGATACCTGGGAAGAAAAAATCAAACTCTACAGTACGGTCCCGGAGGAATCCGTATTGACCGAGGATCATCCGGGGGTTATCGTCCTCCATGATACCGAGAGCATGCCTTCTATCGAAGGCTATGAGAAAACAACGTACAAGTTATCGTACTGGTTCTCCTTCTATGACAACAACAGGAGATTATCCGAATATTATCTCCTGCGCGATGGGAAGATGGGGAGCATCAATATTGATGTTTTCACCGTCAACAGATCTTGAAGCGATGTTCATCTCCTCTTTTTCATATTATTATGACAACATAACCGCAGGATAATAAACGATTGGAAGGAGGTATATCGCTTCCAGAAAATATTCCATACAAATCTGATCGGCTTGACAGGTACGGATCTGTCTGTCAAGGGGAATATCACGAATGTAAAAAGGAGAATGAAAGGAATTTATCCCAGTTCGTCCCAGCTGGAGCGTCTGCGGTAAATGATTACTCCGACAACGACGAGAACAACAACGATAATCCCGATAATCAGGAAAATCCCGCCGGGTAACTTGATATTTTTCGGCAGAATATTCGGGAACTGGAACCCAGACGATAATTCTTTCTGGCGTGCCAGTGCATCGGTATAAGACTCATTTCCTTTAGAAAATGCCTCTGCTGCCTTCGTTCGTGCCTGTTCATAATTTCCGCTGTTGATCGCGTCATTTGCATTGGAAAGATAGGTTACCGCGGATTCTCGTTTGGCAATGATTGCAGACAGTTGCGTATCGCTTGATGTACTCTGGTTCCCTTTGAACCAGGCAATCACACCATCAACCCTGTCGATCGGGACTTGTGCATTGGAAACTTCCATCTCTGCCCAAGCCAGATCAACTGCCGTTTTACCGGCGTCAATAGATGTCTGGGCAGCGGTCAGGTCATTGAGCGCTTCGGTATATTGGGTCGGAGGTCTTGACGAGGCAGTTGAAATCTTGGACTGTGCATCATTATAGTATGCTTCAGCCGAGGAAGTGTCGACACCCATGGAACTCTTTTCATCGATGTCAGCCTGGAGGGCCTGGAGGTTGGCATTTTTTTCCTCAACACTTTTCGTTACATCCCCGGTATTGACGATAAGGGCTGTTTTCGTGACCGCAGAACTGGTAACGGTATTTCCATTGGAATCGACTTCCTTGACACCAAGGATGGTCTTTTCCGTTGTCGCATCAACGGTAGGAGCGGTTCCCTGAAGGGTGACGCGAATGACCTCGCTCGTGTCAGAAGGGTAGGATAACTCAAATCCACTCAATTCAAGGGTTTTCCCACCTGCAGGATTCCGCGGGTTCTCGACCTCATTTAAGATAATGGTATACGTCCATACGGGGTCTTTCAGGTCTGTTGTCATGACCAGGTCGCTCCCTTCCGGAAAGGTCAGACTCGACGAGGCGGAAAAACCGATCTTAAAGGAGGCAGTCACCGTAGTACCTGGTGTCAGCGAACCGGAAGGATCAATTGTCAGACCTTCAACCGAGAATGCCGATACAGCGGGAATACAAAAAAACAGGGCTATTACTGCAAGGACAATTAATTTTGTAACCTTCATCATCAACCTCACTCAAACAGGGGATCAATCCCTTCCTCAAACATACTCGATTTTTTCTCTTTTGACTTTATAACATCTTCTTTTGTCTCTTTGGCGATATCAAGGAGTTCCTTGATTCGCGGGGCATTCCCAACAGTCGCCAGCATCACGACAGCGGCAACATATTCGCTGTTGACCGGGTAATCGCCACCCCGCACTTCAACACCTGCGATATTTTCTTCCACCCAGCTCTTTGCCTTTTCCACACCCTTCCGGTCCATCTCATCGGGAGGGCCGGCAAGGAGGACCAGCGCACGCTCGGCCGTGGAATAATCACAAGGCAGGGTTAACCTTCCGAGCATCGCCCGGCGCACGAGAGCAACAATCTTAGCAGACCTGTCCTCGCCCATCAATACTTCCTCGTTTGCCTCTTTTTTGGCGCCGAACTTGTCCTTCAGGCCCCCAAGAAGTCCTTTCTGCTGTTTTGTCCTTTTGCTGACAACTTCGCTGACAGCATAACCGACAGAGGTGATACCTCCCCCACGGAGTGTGTTGATGATCTCACTCGAGTCGACCACCATCTCGCCCACACCCATATTCCGGTTTACTTCCCCGGCCCGGAAGAGTACGGCAAACCGCCTCACGACTTCATTATTCAGGCGCTGGAATGCGGTCTTGACGCTTTCGCCCTCGTTTTTCCAGGCACTGTTATCGAAAATAAATGTGTTATCCGCTTCATTGACCAGCGTTGTCAGGCTTCGGGCTGCATTATACGAGTAAAGCCGTCCTTCCTCAGGTGCAGGGATAATGCCCAGAGCATATACCGGTTCGCGGTAAATCCGTTTGAGGTGACGTGCCAGCACCGGGGAACCACCGGAACCGGTACCCCCGCCAAGTCCCGCTACAATCACAAAGGCATCCACATCGTGAGTGCCCCGACTGTCGATGGCGCTGATGATGCTGTCGATTTCGTCCGCGGTAACCCGGGCTCCGGTCACGTTGTCCGTGCCTACCCCATGACCCTTGACCATCGTCTGGCCGATAAGGATCCGGTCCCTCAGCTCGATATTTTTCAGTCCCATCAGGTCGGTCCGGGCAGTATTGACGGCAATACCCCTGAAACTGTTTGCACCGAGCTTCTTGTCCTGCTCGATGAACATGTCAACAATTTTGCCGCCCGCCTGGCCAAATCCTATGAAAAATACCCGCATCCGGTGACACCATCCAATGGGCTAACAGATATGTAATTTCTTTTAATTCTTTTAAGTCCTTTTGCTGATATGAACCTTTTATTTCGGCAGTTCAAAAACTTTGTTATAAGATTACGAGGTAACGATCTGAAATCCGGCGCTTTTTCCGGAGCCTTTTTCATTTCGCGCCCAAATGTACTATAGATTATCTGCTATGAAGATCGGTATCATCGGGGGAGGATTGACCGGGCTTGTCGCAGCGAATGCGCTTGCCGGAGAGAACGAAGTAACCCTGCTTGAAAAATTACCCTACCTGGGGGGATGTCTCTCTTCTTATAACATGAACGATTACTGGATCGAACGGTATTATCATCACTGTTTCTCTTCCGACACCGCACTCTTCTCCCTCCTGAAACAACTCGGCCTTTCCGACAGGCTCGAATGGATAAACGGGACTACCGGGTATTTCACCCGTGGCAGGGTTTTCCCCCTCAACACACCACGACAGATCCTTTCCTACCCGGAACTGTCCCTTCTGGACAAGGCAAAACTCGCATGGCTCACATTGAGAGCGAAGAAAATCGATCTCGCCGGATTGGACGCAGTCCCAGCAGACCAGTATATCATCGAGAATCTTGGCACCAACATCTATTCGTCATTCTTCGAGCCGCTCCTGAAAAGTAAATTCGGGGACCGGAGAAATGAGGTCTCTGCAGCCTGGCTCATCAGCCGTATCGCTATCCGTTCAAACCGTGGCGTTTCCGGGGAAAGCCTGGGATACCTGAACGGAGGGTTCCACCAGATCATCGGTGCGCTCGAAACTTCCATAACCTCGAAGGGAGGAAAGATAGAGAAACAGACTCCGGCAACTTCCCTTACAAGAAAGGGGGGAGAATGGACACTCAATGGAACAACATTCGATACCGTCATATCGACAATGCCACCTCAGGAGCTGACAAGAATCGGGGGACCGTCCTTACCCACCATCCCGTACCAGGGAGCTGCCTGCCTGACCCTTGCTCTCGAACGACAGGTAACTGACGGGATTTACTGGCTGAACATGAAGGACTCCGCACCTTATGGCGCTGTCGTCTCCCATACCAACTTCATCCCGCAGGAACGGTATGGCGAGCACATCGTGTACCTTGCATCGTATTTCTCCGGAACCGTACCCCCCCAACTCGACGAGCGGATGATAAGTGACTTCTGCAGAAGGTTTTCCATCACTGAACGCGAGATCCACTGGCACCGCATGGCAGTTGACCCCTGGGCCGGGCCGGTATACACGACAGGATACCGGGCACTCATCCCCGAGTACGAACAGGCCGGACTTTTCCTGGCAGGAATGTTTTCCCGGACAAATTATCCCGAGCGGAGCATGGAAGGTTCCATAAGGGCTGGCAATGAAGTGGCAGAATGCGTCAGGAGGAGCGTCAATGACAAATCCTGAAGTCACTGCCATCATCCCCGTGTATAACGATCGAATCTCCCTTGAGAAGGCGCTGCCCGTATCCGTTGAAACCATTTCCGGCATCTCCCCCGCATTCGAGATTCTTGTTGCAGAAGACGGGAGCACCGACGGGAGTGCTGAGTTCGTACGAGAATACGGCAGACATGACCCCAGGGTCCGTCTCCTCCATAGCGATGACCGCCAGGGCAGGGGTCGGGCACTCAATCGTGCGATCCAGGAGGCGCAGGGATCTATTGTCTGTTACTACGACGTAGACCTTGCAACGGACATGCAATACCTTCCGGAACTTATCGGGGCAATCCGCGAGGGATATGATATCGCAACAGGTTCCCGCCTTCTCCCATCCAGTAATATCGTCCGTACCGGGGGCCGCGAGATCGCCAGCAGATCGTACAATTTTCTCGTAAGATTATTCCTTTCAAGCAGGGTCTTCGACCACCAGTGCGGGTTCAAGGCATTCAATCGCGAACGTATCCTGGCAGTCCTTCCCGCCATCCGTGACAGGCACTGGTTCTGGGATACCGAGATCTTAGTCCGTGCCCAGCGAAACGGATTCCGTGTCAGGGAATTCGGCGTGCGGTGGCGTGCGGGGAAAGGAACAACAGTCAGGGCACAAGATGTCTTCTCGATGGGCAGGGCAATCCTGCGGTTATGGTGGCAGATCCATGTATCGAAGGATTAGTGCCATCGTTATCCCGACACTGTTTGCCGCAGCCATCATCGGCTACATGCTCTACAGCGTATGGGACGATCTCCTTGTCGCACTCCAGCATATCAAACCCGAATACCTTCTCCTCGGGGTCGTTATCTGCCTCATGGCATGGGTCCTCCGCGGCTGGAGATACCGGAAGATCCTTCACGGCCTGAACTATTCTGTGACGATGTCCGTGTCCATGGCTTGTATCTTTGTCAGCCAGACCGTAAACCTCATCGTACCCGCAAGGCTGGGAGATTTTGTCCGTGTTTTTATCCTGAAACATGAGTACAATACCACATATTCAGAGGGTGTCTCCTCAATCGTCGTGGAACGGGTCTTTGATATTTTCACGGTTGCCCTGCTTGGAGCGATCTCAATCTTCTTTGTTATGAATGCCCCGGCATGGTTTGTCACGCTCATCGTTATACCGCTTATTGCCGGTGTAGCTTTCTTCGCGTTCCTGATCTTCGTTGGCAGATTCTCATCCAGGAATAAGTACATAGCCATCATCCTCAACATGCTCCACGAGATAAAGCGTGCTTCGCTGACCCTCCGCTCTATCATTGTTCTCGGCTCTTCATCGATTATCATCTGGCTGCTGGATATCCTGGTCTGCTATGCGGTCGTCATGATGTTCGAACAGCAGATTCCCTTTGCTGTCGTCGTGCTTGCTGTTGTCATCGGAAACCTGGTAAAGGCGGTCCCGCTCACTCCCGGGGGGATGGGGACGTATGAACTCGCACTTGCCCTGACCTTCGGTCTTGCCGGGGTCGCTCCTGCAGTTGCAACCCTGATAGCGGTGATAGACCACCTGATCAAGAACCTTGTCACGCTGGGTGGGGGGATCTTCTCGATCTACTATCTCGGGGACTGGGTGATTCCCAGCATTAAAGAGGCGATCAATTCCAGATTTAACGGGGGAAAGAAACCTGATAGCACCTGAACAGCAGATCATCGCCGTACTCAGCTGGCTCGCGATTCTTACCCTGCTGCAGGTTTCCGTTTATCCGTCCCTGAAAAAGACATTTGACCGTTTCGCTTTCCCGGTGGCATTCCCTGCATCCCTGCTCCTCTTCACCATCCTCTCATGGTACTGCGGCCTTGCCCGGATACCGGTCCAGACAGCTCTCGTTCCGTTTGTCATTCTTGCGGTATGGCACTTGTACCGCCGTGCTTACCGGATCGACGATCTGAAGGCCCAGTGGCACTGGGAAGCGCTGTTCCTCATCTGTTTCTTCATCATGCTGGACGTCCGGTTCGTCAACCCGACGATATCGTATGCCGAGAAGTTCATGGACCATGGATTTCTGGCATCGGTGATCAGGAGCCCGGTCATCCCCCCGCTCGACCCGTGGTTCTCCGGGGGATCGCTGAATGTCTATTATTATCTCGGTTACTGGATGCTCGGATGCCTCGCCATTGTGAGTGGCGTCCCTTCGAACATCGCATTCAATCTTTCGCTCCCGACCATTTTTGCCCTCTCGGCCGTGAGCCTGTACGCGATCGGCACGCTTGCCCTTGAACGATTCCGCTGGCTCCCGCTCATCGTCCTCGTCCTTCCCAACCCGGCGCTCATCTACCAGCTCCTTACCGGGACTGCCGTAAACCCGGCCTACGATGCATCCCTGTCCTGGCTCGGGACACGGACGATCACCAACACCATCAACGAGTACCCGCTCTTCTCGTTTGTCTGGGGAGATGTCCATGCCCACGTTGTCTCGATCTTCAACCAGCTCTTCCTCATCTTCCTCCTGCTCTTTGCCTGGAAACGGTGGCATAGCCTGAACCGTACTTCCAAAACCGTTGTCGCTGGCCTGGTAGCTCTCAGCCTGGGATCCATGCCGCTCATCAATACCTGGGACGTGCTCATCTATGCCCCCCTCGTCCTCCTCACCGGCATCCTGATGCTCTGGCGAGACAGGACAACCATCGATCGTTCATCATGGGGATTCCTTCTCGCAGTTCCACCGGCAGCAATCCTCTGTTACCTCCCGTTTTACCTGCAGCTCCAGACGCATACCGGGGCGATTGCCATTGTTCATTCCCCCTCGGATCCGCTCGAATTCCTCTGGGTAAACGGGATCTTCATCGCTATTTTTATCGCTCTGATCATCCCCGAGATAGGGAAGAGGCCATTGTTCCTGCTGGTATGCCTGCCTTTTGCCCTGATGGGATATGTCGCCGCAGCAATAGCGGTCATCCCGATTGCCTATTTTCTTACAAAAGAAGACCGCGACTATCCAGACATCCTCGCCGCATTCGGCCTAGCCATCTTGGTTGCCTGCGAACTCGTTTACATGAAAGACAACATGGGAGAGACCTATTTCCGGATGAATACCATCTTCAAGTGTTATCTTCCTGCATGGCTGATGCTCGGCACTGCCGCGTTCATCATGGCGGGGAGATGGCTTGCGGATTGGGGCAGGGTACCGGTCCTCTCGGCCCGGAATACAGCTCTGCTGTCCGTGGGAATTGTCTTCGTGCTCCTTGCAGCCCCGTTTGCGGTCCAGTACAATACCGGATATGGTACCGGGACACTCGACGGACTCGCCTACCTCTCGACCACCCATCCGGGCGATGCCGGCGCAATCGCCTATCTCCGGGCACTCCCCGGCAACGAGATCGTCGTGGAAGCAGAGAACGGGGACTATACCTACTATTCGCGGGTATCATCCTTCACGGGCATCCCGGCCATCATCGGGCAACCGTTCCACGAGTTCATGTGGAGAGGGGATGATTCGGGGTGGTATTCCTCCCGCCCTGCCGACATCCGATCGATATATGAGGAGCCGGAAATGACCGTATCCCTGATGAAAAAATACAACGCAACACTCCTGTTTGTCGGGGACTCTGAACATGAGAGCTATTCTGTCTCTCTCCCGGAAACCGGCCTGACAAAAATTTATTCAGCAGACAACACCGATATTTACCGTCTTTCGGGTTGATCCGTGTTCCGGTTCTCCTGCAGGGTAATGACCCGCAGGGCATAGCCACCTCGTGGCACAAACCTTTATTTCCGTTCCTGTCGAACTGATATGGCTACATCATTGCTTACTGATGAGTAATGAAGGAGCATACACTCCTGAATGAGGTGAGTTATGGCAAAAGGTTACGTTAAGACAGAAGCTCCCGAGGAGCTCCAGAACAAGGCGCTCGAAGCCCTTGAAGTTGCAAGAGACACCGGAAAGATCAAGAAGGGATCCAACGAGGCAACAAAAGCCATCGAACGCGGCATCGCTGCCCTTGTTGTCATCGGTGCGGACGTTGAACCCGAAGAGATCGTGATGCACCTTGGTCCTCTCTGCGATGAGAAGAAGGTCCCCTATATCTTCATCAACAAGCAGAACGACATCGGTGCCGCAAGCGGTCTTGATGTAGGCTCCGCCGCGGCAGCCATTGTCAAGCCCGGCAAGGCAAAAGAGACGATCGACGACCTTGCCAAGCAGCTTGCCGCGCTGAAGGCGTGAGGTAATTACCATGGCAGACGATGCAACGCCGGCAGAAGTAATCGAGGTCGTTGGCTCAACCGGCATGCACGGTGAGGCAATGCAGGTCAAGTGCCGTATCCTCGACGGCAACAACAAGGGACGGATCATCACCCGCAACACCGTTGGACCGATCCGCGAAGGAGACATCATCATGCTCCTTGAGACCGAGCGCGAAGCAAAGAAACTCTCGAGGCGGTAAACGATGGTAGAACAGCATGTCTGC
>Ga0265297_10007154_pt1 | contig 15624 bp, 11 predicted proteins | sample Munlanlwell13791_FD_192502 | JGI IMG/M metagenome (GOLD analysis project Ga0265297, IMG submission 192502) | Leachate microbial communities from a municipal landfill in Southern Ontario, Canada - Leachate well 137-91 | ecosystem: Engineered > Solid waste > Landfill > Unclassified | place... | reverse complement strand
AAAAACTCCCCCCTTAATGGAAGATTTGTACAAATCTTTGGTCGGTATGGAAGAGCCTCAATCTAGGTCTCTGGCCGACCGGATAGAAAAATTTGTCAAAGGTAGTTTTGCCGGAATCATCGACCAGCCCAGCAATGTTTCCTTAAAAAACTCCTTCACGGTCTTTTCTGTTCGTGATTTGGAAGATTCTGTTAAGCCTATCGCCATTTTTATTATTCTTGACTACATCTGGACCAAAATGAGAAGAGACCTGAAAAAACGTCTTCTTGTTGTTGATGAGGCCTGGTATATGATGCGCCACCCGGATTCCGCTGCTTTCTTGTTTGGTATTGCCAAACGGGCCAGAAAATATTTCCTGGGCTTAACTACAATTACTCAGGATGTCGAGGATTTTCTAAGCACCGATTACGGCAAAGCTATCGTTACCAACTCTTCCATCCAGATCCTCATGAAACAATCCCCTGCCGCCATTGACCGTATTGCCACTGTCTTTTATTTATCCGAGGGAGAAAAACACCTCCTGCTTTCCGCCAATGTCGGAGAAGGTCTGTTTTTTGCCGGCAACAACCATGTAGCTGTCAGGTTTATCGCTTCACCTGATGAACATAAACTGATTACCACCAAACCGTCTGAAATCTTAGCCCGTCAGCAAGCCGCCACTGCAGAAAAAATCCGCCTAGTGTCAACTCCCGAAGTACCAAAAAAATGATCACCCTACCTGCCATCAAACACTTAGAATCTCAGGTCATGTTAATTTATCGCCACGCAAAAAGTCTTTCCGAACTTGAGCAGGAATCAGCTTCGCTGTGGAGTTGGGCCTCCAAATCCTTAAATAGACCCGTTGAAGAAATTCGTGGTGAAATCTCCGCCCATCACACCGACGAGCAGTTTTCCGATCAGTTTAAGGAAGAAAAAGACCATCTCCTAAAACTTCCCCTTTATTTACTGGAACATCTAAATAAAAATGCCCGACAGTAAACAAAAAAACACTGAGTTAGTTGAAAAATTGGAGTTCTACCAACCTGGAGTTAAAGAATTTCGTCGTATTTTAAATAGTTGTCTTTCTGAAAACCAAACCAACTCATTACTAAATCCCATGGATTACAACAATCTATTATTTGAAATGGATACTATTTGGAAACATTCCGGTAAAAATCCTAAGGATTTCAAGATTTTAGTAAACAAGCTTATTGAATTTGTTTCACGAAAATATCAGATTGATCCCGACGTAACTGAAAAAGCCACTCTGAAAATTAATGAGTCACCTAAACAATTGGAAAAGTTGGCTGAAGAAATTGATAAAGAATTTCCCCCAGAACAAACCAATGACCCAAGTAACCATTATTTAAACAATGATCCCAATGATTTTTTAGAAGACATTAGAAATCATACAGAAGACGCTGTAAAGGAAATCTACAAAAGATTCAAAAAATCACCAGTAGGTGAAAAAATCACTACTTTTGAAGAATCTGCACCAACTATCGCCACCACCCCAACTTCTACAGCCGTAGGACTGACTGTTACAGGAGGAATTGTTGGTGGAGTAGTCACTACAAATAAAATCACGGCTTTAGCAGCCCTACCAGGCTCTCCAGTGGGCAACATCTCCCAAACTATTAATTATGGTAAAGGTTTTGTTGGTTTTTCAATTACCAACAATGCCGAACTCGTAAGCCAGTTATCAAACCCTGCTGTTTTTGGAAATTACTTTAGTACTGGAATTTTAAAATTGGTTCCCCAATCAGCTGTTACACAAACATTTGGATTTGCACCCCAACCCGGTACCACTTATGTTGCTGTTACTCCAAAATATTTTAGATTTTTTAATTCCTCTCCAAAAAGTTTAGGTTCAGTGATGGAAGGAATCACCACCAGACCTGGGGTAACTATGGTTGCCAGTGGTGGAAAAACTATTACCTCCACTGCCACTTCTGCCACAACTAAAGCCTTAGGTACGGGAGTGGGCGTAAAAACTGGTACGGCAATATCTCCGTTTACAGGACCATTAATTGGAGCAGCTGTTGGATTTGTGTTATCAAAAGCTCCCGAAATTTGGCGCTGGATGAAAGAAAATATTGGTCCGGTACTAGGAGTTTCTGTTTTTGCTGGTTTTTTTGTTGCCGGAGTTCCAATTCCCTTAGCCCTTGCAGGTGGTGCTGCCACAACAGTAACCACAACTATTCTTGGAAACGCAGCCGGTAATACTGGCGTCTCTTCTTTTGCCACAAATTTAAATACAATTTTTAATTCACTCGCCGGAGATATAGCTTCTACTGCCGTTAAATCAATCTTATTCACCATTTTGTCATTACCTATAATTGTTGCTTTTTTCCTGATAATCATTAATTCCGGTGCCTACATAGTTCCACCTCACATGGTTGGCCTAGGTGGTGCATATCCCACTTGTTGGCCCGTAGAAGGAATAATCACCCAAGGTCCGGCCGGAAACACGGGAGTATGCCGTAATAATGCTGGTCAAATAGCCACTTGTACCCACGCCAACCCAAATTCTCAAGTCGGAAATTCCATAGATATTGGTGCCCCATTCGGCACACCGATTTATGCCACCCACGACGGAAACGCTGAAACAATAAGTGGGTCAACTGGTTATGGAAACCATATTATAATAACTTCTTTAGATGGAACATTTGCTACTTTATATGGACATATGACTAGTTTTAATATTAGTAGTGGACCAGTATCAGCTGGAACCTTGATTGGATTTGTGGGATCTACTGGTTTTTCAACTGGACCCCATCTTCACTATGAATTCAGACATATCCCACAAACTCCTGGAGTAATTGACATTGATAATATTGTCCCTCCTTATGGTTTGGGGGGTAGTACCACTGGATGTTTCGCCAGAGACTCAGGTGGTTCAGCCGCACCCTAATGTTATGATTAAAATATGATAATTACTAATATAAAAAATCATCTATTTCGGCACAAATTTATTCTTGGATTATTTTTATTATCACTCATATCTGTTGTTTACTTAACTACACAATTAAAAAAAACTCCAAACACCCCTGTTCAACCAGCTTCAGACAACATCCCCCTACCTACCACCAACTCTCAATATCAAAAATATCCGCTGCAAAAAATATCTTATTCTCCGAATATTGTTTTTCCGGATATCCCCACCACACTATCTTCACATAAAGCCGAAGAAATACCACTTAGTTTAAATAGTCTTGCTCAAAAAATTTCTGAATTTTACAAACTACCTCAAAATAAAAATGCCCCGGATATCTGGAACACCGAAACTGGCTATCAGTATGTTTTACTTGATCGGCTTAATCAGATCGTCACCTACCAGTTAGATTCAAATCAAAAACCGGAATTTTTCACCGGAAATAAAAATCCCTCAGTAAATGAATCAATTCAGTCGGCTACTCAATTTTTAGAAAAACTTGGAATACTTTCGAATTATTCTACTTCCCCTCAGGATACTAAATTTTTCCTATTTGGCACTTCCCACATCGAACCTATAGATCAAAGAGGCGGTAATTTAGTTGAGATAAATTTTACTCCGAAGCTTAATTCACTCCCCATATACAAAGACTCTTTTTATCATCCTGCTGTTTCAATTCTTGTGGGTCAAAACAATACTGTTGTTAAGGCTCAAATTAGTCCCCTTAATATAAGTGTATCAGAACCAATCCGGGATTATTATTTACTGAATAAAGATGAATTACTAATAAATTTAAATTCTTTCCCTCCGCAAATTATTGAAGCCCCTATTAATATTTTAATTTCTTACAAACTTGAAAAATACCCCGAAATAACTATAAACGAAACATCGCTTGAATATAGATATAACTCTGTATCAAAAAAATTAACCCCATACTATCGACTTGTTGGTACGTTTATTACTAATGATAAACAAAAACACTCCGCCACATTTATCACCCCCGCTGTAAAAATTTAAACCCTCACTGGCATTACCAGATAAATTCTATCCCCCTCTTTACCACCAACCTCTTCCACAAACACTCCCGGTAAAAGACTTCCGTTTAGTTTAATTTTAATCCTGTCTTCCTCTACGGAATTAATATAATCCAATAAATATCTGTAATTGAAAGCTATTGCCACATCATCGCCTTTTTTATCAACTTCTATTTCATCTGCACTCTCACCAGAAGAGGAAGCGGAAGCTTCGATAAGAAGCTTATTTTCACTGACTTTAAATTTAACAATATTATTATTATCCCTGGCAAAAATGGATACTGCTTTCACTCCTCTGACCAATTCTTCCCTATCAACCAATACTTCCGTATTAAATTCAGACGGAATTATTTTATCTACATCAGGGAAATTACCCTCCAAAATTCGGGAAATTAGCTGAGTATTGTCATATTCGAAAATTACCTGGTTATTTTCGGTCACCATTTCCATGGCTACTTCTTCTTTTCTCCCGTCACTTATAATTCTCGCCAATTCCGTAATTGTTCTTGCTGGCATTATCAACCCCCTACCAAAAACACCACTATCTTCTGTTTCCAGTGATTTTCTGCTTAATCTGAAACCGTCTGTTGCAGTAATCCAAAGTTTAGATTCGTTTTGTTTAAATTGAATCCCCGTCAATACCGGTCTGCTTTCTTCTCCTGCGGCCGCAAATGCCACCTGGGAGGCTATTTGAGACACTACCTTCCTCTTTATACTTGTTATGGATTTTTTAGACCCTGACGCGTTGAATTTCGGGATCACCGGAAATTCACTTGCGGCAATTCCCGAAAAAGTTGCTTTAGATTTTCCGGATATCACAATTAATTTTTCCGCTTCTGATTCTAAACTCACATTTCCTGAAAGTGAAGAAATATACTCTGCCAGATTTTTTGCCGGAACAGTAATTGCCCCTTCGCTCAAAACCTTACCACCTACCATTATCCTCAATCCTATTTCTAAATTAGTTACAGTCAGCCATAAACCTTCTTTTTCCGCTTCAATTAACACATTCGCCAATATTGGTAATTGTCCCCGGCTGGGAACAATTCTTCCCGCCACCCCCATGGCTTTACTGAAACTTTCCTGCATTACAGTGACTTTCATTTTTTCTTTCTCTTAATTAGTCGTAATATTAGTAGGCTTTGTGGATAAGTGTACATCTTGGTATTTTCAAACGTAGTTTTCGGGTTTAATTTTGGTGTACAACATCTTTGGTCAATTGTGTATAACATTGTGAATTTTTGTGAATAACTATATTAAATGTGGGTAGTGTAAGCCAGTTTTATACACCTATCCACAGGTAACTTCAAGATATACACCGGTTTTCCCCAAAAAAACTAGGTAGTTGTGAATATCTTTTTTTTGATTTCTAATAATTCCCTTTTCAGATTTTGGTTTGTTTCCAGTTCCAAAGACACCTTTTCTGACCCGTGCATCACTGTGGTATGGTCTCTCCCCCCAATTAATCTCCCCACCTCATCAAGTGGTAATTTAAGGTCGAACCTGAGTATATACATTAGTATTTGTCTTGGCCATACAATAGTTTTAGTTCTTCTTTCCCCTTTAAGTTGGGTAACCCCTATTCCGTAAAAATTTCCCACCACCCCGAACACTTCGTTTGGTGTAACGACTCTGACTTCAGAATGTACGTTTTTTTTAATCTTTAATATTTCCTCAACTCTGGATTTGGTTATTGATTCATTTCTCATCTCAGCATCCGTTGCCACTTTTAATAAAAATCCTTCCAGCTCCCTTACCCCCTCAATGTTTTCTGCAATTGTCTGCGCCGCATCCATGGGTAAGTTCAGATTTCTCTGTTTGGCTTTGATTAAAAGAATTGCTGTTTTAAGCTCAAAATCCGGTTCTCCGATGTCTACAATCAGTCCGGCCCCAAAACGGCTTCTAAGTCTTTCTTCCAGTTTAGTAATCTCTTCCGGCGGTCTGTCTGACGTCATTATCACCTGACCTCCTTCTCTTAGAATCGCATTGAATGTATGAAAAAACTCTTCCTGGATCGTTGGTTTTCCTGCAATAAATTGAACATCATCGACCATTAATACTTTTACCCTTCTGTATTTATTCCGTACTTTCTCCGTTGTTTTAAATCTGATCGCTTCAACTAAATCGTTGGTAAATTCCTCACCCGAACAAAACCACACCGGAGCCTCCCCGCCTTCCAGACATTTATGGCCGATAGCTTGCATTAAATGAGTTTTACCTACCCCCACTCCGCCGTAAATAAAAAGTGGATTGTAAGAAGACCCCGGCTTTCTTGCAATTGCTTGTGCCGCGGCAAAGGCCATTTGATTACTACCTCCGACAGCATAATTATCAAATGTATAATCAGTCCTCAAGTTCGACCTTTTCCCTTCTTCAACTTTTGTTTTAGTTTCGTTAAAAAGCGGTAATTCACCATTGGTTTTTTCCTGACCCTTTTCTTTCACAACTAATACCAATTCACATTTCTTCCCCATAACCCTTGTCAGTTCTTCCGCCATTTGTCCGAAATGTCTTTGGTCTAAAGTGTTTTTTATAAAAATTGAGGAACACCCCACTTCCGCCACCAACCTCTCTCCCGATTCCCTTATTTCCAATAATATTGTTTTTCTTAAATATCCGTTAAAAGTTGCTTCCGATAATGTCAGCCGTAAAGACTGTAACACGGATTCCCAGATTTTTTCGTAGTTTTCAGCGTCAATTTTCATTGTGGATAACTTCCCTTCGTAAGTCGCATTTTTACGAGTTTATCCACAATCCGTCAAGGGGTAGAATTTTATGATATAATTCTTCCATGGTCAAAAGAACTTGGCAGCCCAAAAAAGTCAAACGTCTTAGAAAACATGGTTTCAGGCAGCGTATGTCTAGTCGTACTGGCCAAAACGTCCTCAAACGCCGTCGCGCCGTTGGTCGCAAAAAACTCACGGTCTAAATGATTCCCCAAAATCACCGCTTAACCCGTCAGGAATTCATAAAGGTTAAAAAACTTGGTAAAAACTATTCCTTCCCTCATTTTTCCCTCATTGTGTATCCGCAACCAGCCTCAAAATTTTCCATTGTAACTTCCGCTAAATTCAATAAAAGTGCCGTAACAAGAAACGCTTTTCGTCGAAAAATTTATCCCCTATTGCTTTTCCAAAAACCCAACGCCTGGATCGTTTTATACCCCAAGTCTTCGATGTTAAAATTAACCAGTGACCAAATTGGTTCTCTACTTACTTCAACTTTATCACCGTTACTTATCTCCTAGTTTAGGACCACACATTTGTCGGTTTACCCCCACATGTTCCGTTTATACCTATCAAGCTATTGGTAAATATGGTATCCTCTATGGCAGCTTCTTAGGGTTAAAACGGGTTTTACGTTGTCATCCTTTCCACCCTGGCGGCCACGACCCAATTCCCAACAGCGACAAATAAATATCCTAATGACCACTTATGACAAATTAATATCATGATCGAGCTTTGGAATTCATTATTATTACACCCATTTATCAACTTGTTGGTTGGATTGGATAAATTCACCGGAAATCTTGGCTGGTCGATTATTCTACTAACTGTCGGCCTCAGGTTAATAATGACTCCATTAGTTCTCCCCTCTTTACGCCTCTCTAAAAAAATGCAGGAACTAGCGCCGGAGCTGGCAAAACTGAAAGAAAAATTCAAAGACGATAAAACCGCACTACTGAGCGCGCAAACCCAGCTTTACAAAGACCATGGTGCCAATCCCTCCTCCGGTTGTCTTCCCCAGATAGTTCAGTTGGTAGTTTTAATCGCTTTATATTCAGCCTTTAATACGGTCTTAACCAATAATGGTACCGAAGTTATTTCCAAACTCAACCAGGTACTTTATTCTTACAACCAGCTTCCGGTAGATTTCAATTTTTCTACCTCCTTCGCCTATTTAAACTTAACCAAGCCGGACACCTTCAGAATTCCGGGGCTTAGTTTTCCTCTCCCGGGCGTCTTTCTCATATTAGCTTCAATAGTTCAGCTTCTAAGTTCAAAAATGATGGCTCCTGTTGTGGCTAAAGAAAAAAAGATTGCTGAAAAATCTTCGCAGTCAATGGATGATGCTATGGTTTCTGCTCAGGAGCAAATGCTCTTTCTCTTCCCTATCATGACTCTGGTGATCGGGTTCAATTTTCCCTCAGGTTTGGTCTTGTATTGGTTTATTTTCTCGTTTGTTAGCATGTTTCAACAATATTCAGTTACAGGTTGGGGTGGTTTAACTCCTTGGCTTAAAAAGGTTCATCTGTTAAAATCTTGAGCATGACCGATCACACCGCAGTTGTAACTGACACAATTACAGACTTTGTTTCCAGACTTGGTTTAACAGAAGACGTAACAGTGTCAACTCAATACGACGAAACCCAGGATCTCTATCAGGTGCTTCTTCAGACCCAAAACCCGGCGTTGTTAATTGGTTACCACGGTGAAAACCTTTCCTCTCTTCAGTTGATCGTTGGCCAACACTTGCATTCAAAACTGAATGAATGGATAAACCTTTCTTTAAATGTTAACGACTACCGTGAACGCCGTGAATCTTCGCTGCACGCATTGGCAGATTCGGCAGTTTCTCGCGTTTTAGCTACCAATCAACCCCATTCCCTCCCCCCCCTGCCGGCCGGAGAACGTCGTTTAATTCATATGTATCTGGCTGACCATCCTCAAGTATCAACTTCTTCCCAAGGAGTGGGTCGTGCCAGAAGTATTGTAGTCTCTCCGAAGTAATATAATCCTCAGTTAGTGGAACTAATTCTTACCAGCTTACTGATTTTTTTTCTTCCATCTCAACTTGGACTTCATTTCTGGCCGCACTTCTCCTACGTCGGATCAATTCCGATTGATTATCTTTCCCCCACTCTATTTTTAACAGATCTTTTTATTATTCCCTTACTCGTAATTTATCTTATCAGGTCAGAAAAATCAGTAAAAAAATTTTCAAAAATAATTATTCCCGGCCTAGTTGTACTAATAAATATTATCTTTGGTTTAAGTCCTTCAAACTCTTTTTTCAAATATCTCCGTTTGGTGGAGTATGGTATTTTAGTTTGTTACTTTTCCGCCCGGACGAAATACTTATTCCACTCACTTAAAACCATTTTTCCTTACTCCCTGATACTTATAAATTCTTTAGCTTGGTTACAGTTTTATTATCAACGATCTTTAAACGGACTTTGGTATTTGTGGGGAGAAAGATTTTACACCTTATCCACCCCGTACATAGCCAAAATAAGTGTCTTAAATTTAGGGCAGTTTGTCAGACCATATTCTACTTTTTCTCACCCCAACTCTCTGGCCGGTTTTCTCTTAGTCTCATTTCTAGTATTACGTTATTTTTACCGCTACAATAAAAATCAGATTTTATTATTAACCCAAATCTTTATTCTGATAACCATCCCCTTAACTTTTTCCAGAATCGGTATTTTCTTGGAGGTGTTTCTGATTCTTAATGTTTTTTTAAAAACAAGGTTAAAATTTCTATTTATAATTCCTTTAATATTTATAACGATATTTATCGGCAATTCACAATCTTTGTCGGAAAGGCTGAATTTAATTAAAGTTTCTCTGACCCAGATTATTCACCACCCCCTGCTTGGAATTGGACTGGGAAACTTTCCCATCATTTCGCCAAACCACCAACCTGATCATTTTCTACCCACACTACTTATATCCGAGTTAGGGATTCCGATTTCGCTTGCCCTATTACTTTTGTTAACTAAAATTCTAAAAATAATAAAACAATTGCCTCAGGAAATTCTCTTGACTTGGGTGGTAATTTTAATAACCAGTCTAGCTGATCATTATTGGCTAACTCTTCCTCAGAATATATTATTGATATTTATAGTAATTTCTTTATCACTTAACATTAATCGCAAGAAGGGTTAAAATCCTTCAATGGCACTAACCATCCACACCGACGGTGGTTCAAGAAACAATCCCGGACCTGCTGCGTCGGCATTTATAATAAGAGACCAAAACGGAAAGCTAATACACCAACAAGGTGTTTATTTGGGGCATACCACAAATAACCAGGCGGAATACCGGGGTGTATTTTTTGCCTTGGAGTATTTGCAGAAAAAACATTTAAACCATGTTCAGATCAATTTTTATCTTGACTCCCTATTGGTTGTAAATCAATTATCCGGCACCTATAAAATAAAAGATTCTCACTTATCTCAAATTGCTTCAGAGATTAAAAAGACAATTCAGACAAATGGTTTCTCTGTTAGTTTTACCTATATTCCCAGAAACCTGAATGCTGACGCCGACCATTTAGTAAACCAAACTCTGGATCTTCAGAAATAAATTAACGACTTTAAAACCTCATTTTAAGCCTGCGTTAATTTTCATGTTATTCCTGTACTGACAATAACGGGAAAACATTAGCCATAAAAAATAAATAACATTGTAGCTAAATAAATAGTACGTATATTAAGAATTACCGCAGTTGTCATTTTAAGCACGACAAAATACAATAGAATCGTGATCAGTTCAAAATTTAAAACCGAAACAATCTCCGCAAACACCCACCTGCTTATAATTAATGACGGATCACCAATTGGAGACGAAGTACAAAGAATCTTGCGGGAAAAAAAGAATATAACCCTGGGATCAATTACGGAATTTCCCGCGCTGATCAAACGCTCGCCGAATATCATTCTGAACTTTTTAGATTATCAGAACAAATCTGCAAAAAAACTCTCGGCCATATTAAAAAAAAACCGTCATTTACTGGAGTTTTGTACCAGACACTCAATAACTCTCTACTTAATTGTTCCGGCAATTGCGTCATCAATAAAAAATGAAATTCAAAAAGAAACTATCAAGTATTCACAAAAATTTACTCTTAAGTACAAAATAATAAGCGTCGATTTAAATGAAGAAAAAACAGAAATTGCAAACCAGATAGTTTCAACCTTTTACTATGGACACCAAAAACAAACAACTGTAACCGATTTTAAATCTACTCCTATTGTGGAAATTGGAAAAAAACCTGCTCGTGTCAGAGCATCGGTGGTAGCGGTAGTTTTTTTTATATCACTTCTCTTGTTGTCAGTAGTCCAGATTTTCACAGTACACTTATTAGGTAATTGCTCAATTGACTCTTTCCAAAAGATTTTCGCTTCCCGAACCTGGAACTGTAGTTATTTGGTTTCCAAACTAGTTAGAATCACCTACCCACAAGTAGTAATGCTTCCGGGATTAAAATCTTTATTGACAAATTTTGGCTATCCTCCTGAAAAGGTTGTAAATTTATATACCTCATTGACTGAAAGTCAGGTAGTCTATTCAGAGTTAATTAAACTGATAAGTATCAATAAAATTCCGAAAATTAATGATCTTAAATATCTGTTTAATGCCAATACGGAAAACTTGGGGTTTCTTCAAAATTCTCTGAAAGATTATTATCTTTCCACCTCCAATCCTCCAAAAAATTTACTTACCTTAAGCCAACAAGTAGTTACCAGCAGATCGTTATTTTCAAAAGCCGGATTGATTCTAAATGACTTTGACAAAATTTTTCCGGATAAAAAAGTTAATTATTTAATCATTCTCCAAGACAACGCCGAGCTTCGTCCCACGGGCGGATATTTGGACAGTTTTATTATCTTAACTTACGAATCGGGTAAGCTTGTTCAAACTCAGTCGTTTACCACTTCTCAGGCCGACGGATTATTGGTGGGACAGGTGACTCCTCCGGCAACATTTCAGGAAGCCACCGGAGAAAAGCAATGGTTTTTGCGCGATGCAAACTGGGATCCGGATTTTCCCACTTCGGCCAGGCGGATTGCCTGGTTTGTTGAAAAAGAACTCTCCGTAAACATAGACGGGGTTTTGGCAATCAACACCGGCCTGGTTCCTGAGTTGTTGAAAATTGTCGGGCCATTGAAAACTACTGAAACTGGCAAAATATTTCAGAATATTTTTGATTCCATTCCCAAACTCTCTTCGTCCCAATTATCAAAACTATTTTTAATGTTAGCAAACCAGTTTGAATCCCGACAGGTTATGTTTTCACCGACCACATATAATTTGGATTCACTAGAAAAAACAGGCTGGAACGGGGGACTGAAAACACCATCTTGTCTAACCCAGGCTCCGTGCGTTGAAGATTATTACTATTCAGTCGACAGCAACGTTGGCGTAAACAAGGTTGACTCTTTTATCAAACGAAACTCTAAGTTGGATATTCAATTTTCTCCGTCCGATATCCGGTCTAGTGCCCGTCTGACCTACGAAAATACCAGTGAGGACACAAATTCCGGTGGCGTCTACAAAAACTACTTTAGAATGTATTTACCTGCCGATATCGCTTTAGATTCACTGATTGTAAACAATCAGGTCCTTGCCCCGGATAAATATTTAGTTTCATACGATCAGGGATTTCTTGTTATCGGAACCCTTATCTATGTGCCGCCGAAGTCGTCAGCCGAAATTATTATCAGTTATCATCGTCCCATTCTGACTACTGGTCAATTTCACTATCTACTAAAAACGCCCCCCCAACCGGGGATTGTTAAGAAACAAACCCAGATCTCATTAAATTATCCTCCGAATTGGACTGTTATTTCATTTATAACTCCCAAAGCCCTAATTTCTCCGGTTGTCACAGCCGGTTTGCTTCGGTATAATGCAGAGACCGGTCAATTATCAGAACTAAGTTTTGATATCACACCCACTCTCTAAAATATGGCTAAACACAACTTAATTATTCAAAAACGAACCACAACTGGTCGGGCAGTTAAAAACTTAAGAAAGTCTGGGATTGTACCGGCCAATGTTTTTGGAAAACATATTAAATCAGCCCTGGTTCAGGTAAATGCAAAAGATTTTTCGAAATTATTTACCCAGGTAGGGGAGTCTTCATTGGTTTATCTTGAGGTTGAAGGGGAAAAAGAGCCCCGCCCCGTCCTTGTTCGTGAAGTAGTCCACCACCCCGTTTCAGGAATAATTCTTCACATCAGTTTTAATCAGGTCGATCTTAAAGAAAAAGTAACTGCACCCGTTTCCATCGAGCTGGTCGGAGAGGCTGCAGCAGAATCGTCACACCTTGGTATTTTGGTTCAGCAGCTCAATGAAGTCGAAGTCGAAGCCTTGCCTGCAGACATGCCGGAAAGAATAGAACTTGACGTTACTGGACTAGCCGAAGTCGGTGCCTCTATCACAGTGGGGGATATCAAAACCTCCAAAAACGTCACCCTGCTTACTCCCGCAGAAACCTTGGTGGTCAAGATTGAACCTCTAGCCAAAGAGGAAGTCGCTCCGGTTGTTACTCCAGTAGAAGGTGAAGCCGCAGCAGAGGGCGTAGAACCTGCAGAAGCAACCTCTCCCGTTACAGCCGCTACCCCGGAATCCGAAGAGAAGTAGTTGAAATCTCTTACACTTACTCTTACACTTACATATAGTTATGACCGAAAAAGCCACCGGTTACACACTTCTGTTTTCTGGTTTAGCTCTTATAATAATTGTTTCGCTTAACGTCTATCAGGTCTTTACAAAACAAACCCCGCCCATTCAGTATTTTAATTTACCCCCTTTTTCCATAAACACTTCGGCTTTTTTGCCCGCTGATTTAAAAACCGAATCTCCGGCTCCGACGCTGGAACTTATGTCTGGCAAAACCATATCCGACTCGGCCAACCTAACTATTCATCTAATCCTAATGAGTTTCCTGGTTGGTGTTGGCACTAAAGTCGCCTCACTGGGTATCCAACTTCTTCGCCCCATTGAAGTAAAACTCAATTCAAAATAGGCCTTGGGTTTACCCGACTAAAATCACCCCTTGAGTCGTAATCGAATTGATCTGAAAAGACAAACGGAAAGATTAGTCTGGCCACTTAGAAGCAATTATCATTCCAGGATACATCCCCATCTTAGGTTCTTTGCCAAATTCTTGCCAAATTGTCTCAGTTACAAATGGCATGATTGGGTGTAATAGTTTCAAACAATTCAAATAAATATGTCTAACCAAACTTAAAGCTGTCTCGTCATTTTTTCTATCTTTAATTTTTTCAATATAAACATCAGCCAGTGCGTGCCACATAAACTCATAAATAGCTTCAGCTGCATCCGAAAATCTCAATTTATCTAGTCCCATGTTAACTTTTTTAGTCATCTCGTTAAATTTTTTAACTATTTCCATATCATCGCCATTTTCTATTTTTCTGTCGGCTGCGAAAGAGGGGACTTCCTTTCCGTATTCTTCAAACATCATACGAATAAACCTTCCCACGTTCCAGATTTTGTTGGCAAAATTTCTCATCCCCTTAATTTTTTCCTCAGAAAAGGGAATATTGCTTCCCGGGGCGACACCAAAAACCAAAGCCATTCTCACTGCATCTGCTCCGTATTTATCAATGAAATCTACCGGATTTACCACATTTCCTTTACTTTTACTCATTTTTTGCCCTTTTGCATCAGTCACTTTTGACCATAAATATACGGTTTTGTAAGGAATTCTATTTATTATATATAAGGAAAACATCATCATCCGGGAAATCCAAAAGGGAAGTATGTCAGATAGTGTTCCTATAAAGTCAGTGGGTAGCCTAGTTTCAAACTCTTCCGGTTTAAGTGTGACTAGTGGCCACTGGCCCGATGAAAACCAGGTATCAAATGTGTCTGTTTCCGGCAGCCACATTCCTTCAGTTGGTTTCTCCTCAGCCACAATGTATTTTGGCTGATTTTCCTCCGCTGCCGCGCGCACCCACTGCAATCCGTTTTCAATGTTCTCAAAACTAGTTTTAGTTAACTCATTTTTTAAAGTTCCCTGATTAAATTTATTTTCGTCATCCAGCCAGCCTACCCAAACATTCTCAGAATTTATACTTACTTCATACCACACTGGAATTCTAATTCCCCACACGATTTGTCTACTGATCGGCCAGTCGTGCATTACCTTCAGCCAATCCAACATTTGTTTTTTGAACCTTTTGGGGAAAAATTTAGTTTGTTCCTTGTTTACAGCCTCAATCACCGGCTTTTTTAGTTTATCTACTCTTATAAACCAATTTGGCGTAATTGTTGGTTCCAAATCCCTGCCACACTTGTAGCACACCGTTACATTGTGTAAATAATTTTCATCAATTTTTTCAATCAATCCCAGTTCTTGTAGTTTAACCACGGTCAGTTCTCTGGCTTCTTTGACCTTTTTTCCTTCGATTCCGAAATCATCCATGTCGTTTGGCAGCCTGATTCTTCCGTTCAAATCAATTACGTTAATACTCTTTAATTTATGAGCTTTCCCGACACTAAAATCATTGGAGTCGTGGGCTGGAGTAATCTTTACCGCCCCGGTTCCGAATTTCATATCCACCATATCATCGCCGATAATTGGAATCTCTCTAGTGGTGAGCGGTAGTCGAACCATTTTTCCGATCAAATCTTTATATCTTTTATCCTTTGGACTGACTGCCACGGCCGTATCACCGAACATGGTTTCCGGTCTTACTGTAGCTACCGTTAGTAATCCATACTTAATAAAGTACAACTTATCAATGCGTTCTACATGGTCTACTTCCAGTTCCGATAGGGAAGTTCCGCAAAAATTACAATAATTCACCAGGTACTCATCCCGATATACCTTTCCCTCACTTTCCATCTTAGTAAAAGTTTCATGAACTCGGGCTATTACTGGTGCATCCAATGTAAATATCGCCCGGCTCCAATCTGC